>Ga0114971_10002750_pt1 | contig 12047 bp, 8 predicted proteins | sample M_140625_MF_Meta_FD_87320 | JGI IMG/M metagenome (GOLD analysis project Ga0114971, IMG submission 87320) | Freshwater microbial communities from Lake Montjoie, Canada to study carbon cycling - M_140625_MF_MetaG | ecosystem: Environmental > Aquatic > Freshwater > Lake | place: Lake Montjoie... | reverse complement strand
CCCAGAACGGCGATGCGCATCGACCCGCTCGGGGAGAGCGGAGCCAACTCCGCACGGCTGTGGGATAAGGGCATGGTGTGAGTCGGCGTGGAAAAGGGAGGCACTCGTAAGAAGTGTAGGATCTTCCGACGCACACCGCCACTTTCCGTTGCGCCGCCCGGCAGGCGGAGGGGCGCAGGTCGGCATTCATGGCGTGGGGGCAGGATTCGTCACGGACCCAGAGAGTTTCCGGGCGTTTTCGAGATTCCTTCGTGCATCGGAAAAGTCGTCACGAATGGCGATGGCAGCCAGAAAATTTTCGATCGCCAGCCGAAATTCCCCCTGCTGCGCCAGAAGAATTCCAAGGTTGTTGTGGGCGTCGGCATGGCGAGGATCCCATCGCAGGGCCGCTTCATAATGCTCGACGGCAGTGGACGATTCCCCAAGCTGATGCAAAGCCGTTGCGAGGTTGTAGTGCGCCTTGGCGAAGTTGGGTTTGAGTGTGACTGCAGCCATGAGGGGTTCCACTGCCAGCTGTGGCTCTTGGGCATCCAGCAACGCAGTACCGGCATTGTTGTGAGCATGATGGCTCGCCGGATTGATCCTCATCGCCTGTGCATAGAGTGTTTCGCAATTCCGCCACACTTGAGCCTGCCGAAAACTCAGAAACGCCAGCGACACCAGAACGCCCACAATCGCCGCTTTGGCAATGCGGGCCAACGGCACACTGAGCCGTGGCGACGCCAGAACCAGCGAGATACCCAGGGCCGGCCCGAGCATCGCAAGATACGTGTAGCGATCGGCCACCGTCGAAATGTGCTGAAACGCGAATGGCACGAATCCCAAAACCGGCAGCAGCGGGGCAAGGAACAAGACAGCCGGCAACCGGCACGACCGGAGTGCAGGCAGTAGGAAGAGCAGTGCAATTGCCGCAGCGATGCTTAAAGCCCCCACCCAGGGCAGGGAGTCTTGCAGGAGACTCTCCGGCGTACGGCCGTAATCGATGCCCAGTTGAAGAGGCATGAGCAGTTTCGACACATAAAACCCAATGGCGTCACCAGCCACAATAGGACGCAACCCGAGCGGCGGCAGATCCAGGACGATCGTGTCGGGCTGCAGCAGCTTGGTGCCAATCGCGGCAATCGCCGAGACGGCACACCACGGGGCCAACTCGGCCGCCACATGCCGCCATGGCCGCCGCAGCAGCAGCAGATCGATCGCCCCTGCGGCCACCGGCAGCGTCATCGCCGACGGCTTCGAGAGGATCGCCGCCACAAACGCCGCAAACGCCTGCCACGACCCGCGATGCCAGAAAGCCTCGCCGGTCCTGGGGGCCTGCAGGTGACAGAGAAGTGCCACGAGTGAAAATAACGCGGACAAGAGCCCTCGCTGCTCTGAAATCCAGGCCACGGATTCCACTTGAAGAGGATGGACCGCGAAGAGCATCGCCCCGGCGGCCGCGGGCCACGGCCTGCCGACGAGCGTGGTCAAGAGTCGCCAGACCAACAAGACACACGCACCGTGCAGGGCGATGCTTGTGACGTGAAACACTGCGGCTGGAGGAGCAGACGCGTTGCCCACCCAGAACAGCGATCGACCGATCCATGCCTCGATCCCAAACAGAGTCTAGCCTAAGGGGATGTAGAGCCCGCCGTACGGCTCCCGCCAGAACTCCACCAGGTGTGCCAGAGTCAGGGGATTGAGCTTGGGATTGTCGGTGACGTGGAGATGATCATCCCAGTTCGTCCACCCGAACGCCGCGCATTGTCCAAAAACAAGGAGCACCGCAACGAGCAGCAACGCCGCAGGAATCAACCACATAACGCCCGCTCGCCAGCGGGCTTTCATGACGGTTTGCCTTCGGCCGTTTTTTCGTTCTGCGGGCTTTTGGTCGGTTGCTCACCGTTCTTCTCGGTCTCCGGCGGCTGCGGAAATGCGCGTGCCGGATCGAGTCCCTCAGCCTTTGCTTGAGCCGTCAGCGTTTCGCCAAGCTGGGCCCAGTTGCGGGCCTTGAGTTCGTCGGGTGCCCATGCCCATATCCTGGCGCGGATGAGCACGGGGCTCGACTCCTGCTTCATCGCACTTCGGAAAGACACGTCGACAATGCGAGGAAATGGTGGCAACTGGGCTTCCTTGTTGACGTGCATTGTTCCGGGAGCGCTGACGCCGTACCGCTTGTCATAAACCGTGTAGGCGAGCTTGAGGAAGCGGTTGAACGTGTCGATGCGGCCGGCTGCTAGGCCATCCAGCATGGCGCGTTGAATCATGGCGTCGAGAAATTGCCTCGTGTTGGAGATGTCGATCTCCATCACCTCTCCCAAGCGAAGCATGAGAAAGCCATCGAGTCCCTCATTGTAGAGCGGTTGGTCTGGCTTCCCCGACTCCTCGGCGAGCGTGCGGAGCTTGCCAAAGCAGCCAGCTGCCTCCCGGTCGTCGCCGTAGAGATACGAGAACACCGTCGCCTGCTGGAGGAAAGATTCATACCCAGTGAGCAGATCTTCGACCGTGGCGAGGCCGAATTCCCCCGCCGAGACTCCGGCATCGGATTGGATCAGCCGGATCGCGTCCTGCATGCCCTGCTCGTATGCTTCGATGAACCTGGGGTCGGGCAGGATGTCGATCCGGTCAGCCAGAGGGTCAAATTCCAACCGGCCGCTCCGCATCAGGTGCTGGAGATTGCCCAGTCTGGTGCGAATGATCGTGAGTTCATTGAGCCGGTCGCGACGGAGGACCTTCCGGCCAACGGCAATTCCCTTTTCCGACCAATAGATCCCGTGGGCGTGCGGATGTGCCCAGTCGAGCGGGCCATACTTCTGGAGCAGTTCGAGCATGAAGCGGGGCTCCATGCGGTAGCGATCAGCGAGTACACGCTTCTGCAGGTGCGGAATGATCGTGTCAAAGACAGCCGTGGCCAGCCGTTGATCCTCGATGAGTGCCGAAACGAGACCTCGATTCGTTCCGGATGGAAGCACTTTCCCTGCCAGCAATTTGGTGTCGATCGAACTGTTGTAGAGAACCACGCGGCCCATCATCCGCAGGAAATCCTCGTTGGGCGTCGCGGCGTGCTTCTCAAGCAGCTCTAATGCGTCACGCACCAAAGGATCGGCCCGCATGGCGTCGAGTGATTCCGGGGCATCGGCGATCTTGCGAAACCGCTCAACGGCCTGAGCAGAAGTCCGGCCACCAGTGGTATCCCCCAAAAATTCGCGAAACTCGCGGGCCAAGCGGGCCTTGTAGTACCAGTGCTCGCGGTCGTTCTTGCCCCCGATTTTGTGAAAAAAAAGCCAGCCAAGCTCCATGGGCAAGTTGGCGTCGCCCGGATTCAGCGGGATCCCCTGCAGTCGCAGCAGATTGATGCCGCGATTGATCCAGACCCATCGCTCCGCGGGCTCTTTGGTTGAGACCGAGATGTTGTAGGCGAGGTTCCATGCTTGGAAGCCCCAGACCTTTGGAAATCGCGGCTGCAAGGCGGTGATCCACTGGCTGAGTGTCTGGGCCTCGAAAAACTCCCCCTTGTCTTGGAGGGCATCGGCGCGAACCCACAGGAAGTCGACTGCCAAACCGCGAAATGTTCCCAGGGCCGCAGTGGCCAACGCAACGTGCGGCGGCATTCCACGTGTTCCCTCAGTCGAGATCACCAATTGCAGTTCCTGCCGCTGGCGTGTGATCGACGGCATCAGGACTCCCGCGGCCGCCAGGCAGGCAATCAGGGTGGCTGAGGCGATTGCTTCGACAAACCGGTCGCGCATGGGAAAAATTTCTGGGTTGTTTTAGTTCGAGGAACGAACCAGGTCGCGGTTTTGGAAAATGGCCCAGCCAGCCAAGCCGAAGGCCAGCGGATACAAGACCCCAATCTTCAGCAGGCAGGAAAGCACGTCCGTCGGTGGGATTACGATGCCGGTGGCAAGGCTCCTCACGGCGTCGTAATCGGAAAACGCCGGGATGGACCACAGCAAGAGATCAGTGACGAACCCCAGGAGCATTCGCAAGGATTCGTAGAGTCGAAGTTCGCCGGCCATCCGCCCCGCCAGCGACAAGCGTTCAGCCACCGATGCTAACGCGGTTTCGGCAACGACGTTGTAGAGCCCCAGTGCGTCGCGGAGAAAGCCGCTGCCAAGGGCGGCACAATAAATCACCAGACTGAGGAGGATGGCGGTCGGAAACCCCAAAAAGGTCGCCGCTGCCACGGCGGTCGCCGCGACCATCGCAAGTTTGATCCAGACCACAGCCAGGCAGGATAGAAAGTTTCCGTTGAACGTTCCCACGCGTTCTAGGATCTTGAGGCCGTCGCCTGGCGAGAATATGATCGCCGTCGGCCTCGTCTCGCCGGGTGGCACGAGGTTGCGATTGGCCACCGTCAGCTTGAGGGTGCCGGTCGCATCGATGAACTCTGTCGGGATCTGCAGCACGTGGACGGCCAGGCTTGCGAACGTTTGCTCGACGTGCAGGCCATCTCGCATGGGCCAAGGACGATCGTTGAGCCACATCACGAAACGGACGTCCGCGAGGTCGACGTCCACATTGTTGACTCGTGGCTTGAGTTGCAACTGCACGGTCGGCGGTGTCGACTCCGATGGTTGCCCGGCTTGTTTTGCATCGGCGTAGGGCCGCGCAAGGCCGTGAAACAGATAGGTCGAAACGGCATCTGGGATGACCGTGTGCCACGTCCATTCGAACTCCTTTTGAATCCGCTTGCGGGCCGCTGAAGGGTTGCGGGCGAAGGCATCGGGATCGTCGCTTTGCAACTGCTTGATCGCGCCTGCGATGGCTGCATGGTACTCCTCGGGATTGTCGTGCTCGGGCCAGATTTCCGTCCGGGCCGTGAGCACCTGCCGATCGACGACATCCCGATCGTTCTGATCCGTCGCCAGCGTCGTGGCGAGCACACGAACAAACGTGTAGGTTCCAGCGCCTGCCAGTCCCACCATCAGGAGATTGAACAGGGCAATCCCAAGCCATTTGCCAACCAGATATTCCCAGCGCTCAAGCGGTTTTACGAGCGTCATGTGAATGCGATTGGAATCAATGTCGCCGCAGACGCTGCCGCACGCCAAGAAGATTGTCAGAAGGCTGAGGATGAGCCCTGTGCCACCCAAGGCCCAGCTGAGAAAAAATTGCACGCGGTAGGCAAGTTGTTCCGAGTGGTCGAGGACCAGGGGCAGGATGGGGATGAGGAGCACAAGGAGCACCAAGAGCACCAGAGCTGCCCGCATCCTCGCCGCCTCGTCGATAACCGTCCGGGCCACCGCGGTGATCCCGGACGTTCCCGACAGAAGAGCGCGAATGCCAAACAGACCCACGACGCACCCGGTGGCCATTCCGGTGATTCCGGTGAGCCCGGTGGCCGCGATCATCCATTCATGCCTCACGAGAAACCAGATGGTCACCGCAGAGCCAACCAGCGTGGCCAGCCACGTGGCATGGAGTCGCCACTGCGGGGCAGTGCTGAACTGCCGCCACGTCCACCACGCCGAGGCCATCGCGGCGATCCCTTGAGCCACCAACCCGATCGTATCCCCTGTCAGCCTCGCCACCACTTCAGCCACGATCGCCCCGCCGGCTAAGAGCAGCATGTAAAACGCCGTCGGTCGCCAAGGATCCTGCGGGGCAGGCAAACGGAAGACGCCCGACATCAGCCAAGCAACCGTGGCCGCGAGCGTCGCCAGCCGCAGGACAGTCGCTGGCCCGGGAGCGGATTGGCTCGCCAGCAGGTGCGCCGACCCGAAGCCCACCCCAGCGATCCCGAGAAGCGCCGCAAGCCAGATGGCAGTCGTGCCATCCGGGAATCGGCGCGTCTTGGAAAGGGCTTTCATGACGGTCTCGGGGCCGCTAGTGGCGCATCAGCGTGTCGATGAGACCGGTATCCACGACGCGTTCGGGCTGTCTGGCCGTTGTGCCGTCAGCCCCGGCGTCGGGTGGCAACGCCTCGGCCGGTCTGTCATCTTCGGGGCCGCCTCTCAGGAAGTCGGCCACAGGGCCCCCAGAGCCGGCTCCGCTGGTGTGCAGCCCTTCGGCACGGGCCTGTTCAACGATCTGGAGGAAGAGCGATTCCATTCGCCGCCGCGGTCGTTCGACTTCGACCTTTTCAATGCCGTGACGTGAGAGCACGCCTCGGATTTCCTCAACCACCCCGGCCGGCAGGGCTTGGGTGCGGATCGTCGTCAGGTCTTCCTGCGTGAGCAACTCTTCGCATGTTCCCTCCGCGCGGACGCGGCCTCCAAACATGATTGCCACGCGGTCGCACAGGTCTTCGACGTCGGAGAGTTGATGGGTGCAAAGCAGCACCGTCTTGCCCCGGCGGCCAAGGTCGGCGATCAGGTCCTTGATCTGCCGGGCACCCACCGGATCCATGCCGCTGGTTGGTTCGTCCAGAATCAGAAGTTGCGGATCGTTGATGAGACTCTGGGCGAGGCCGACGCGACGCTGCATGCCCTTGGAGAAATCACCGACTGGCCGGTGTTCAACCGCCTCCAGTCCCACCATCGCCAGCAACCGGTCGATGCGCTCGTGGCGGATACGCGCGGGGATGCGAAACAGGCGTCCGTAGTAGTCGAGCGTCTCCCGAGCGGAGAGAAACCGATAGAGATAACTCTCCTCGGGCAGGTAGCCGATGTGCTTCTTCGAGGAGACATCGCGGGGTCGATGGCCCAGCACGGCAATGCGTCCCCGCGACGGAGAGAGGAGCCCGAGAATCATCTTGATCGTCGTGCTCTTCCCGGAACCGTTGGGGCCCAGGAGGCCGTAGACCTGTCCACGGCGGATCTCCAGGTCGACTCCCTCGACGGCCTTCACCCGAGGCCGCATCCAGAAGTCGCGAAATGTCTTTGTCAGGCCGACGCACTTAATGTCGATGCCTGCGGCAGCGTTGGCCGGTCCGTGAACGATTTCCCGATCCACGACATCCTCAACGGTGCGAATCATCACTGCCTCCTCGAACTCGACGGGTGTTGCACGATTCCCTACCGCCGCCGTTCACTTCTTGAAATCCGTCTGCTTTTCCTTGAGCGATCGCATCTGCGCCTTCTGGCGTTCCTGCTGAATGACCGGATCCCGGTTGAGTTGCAGTTCCAGCCGGCCGGGCAAAGTGTAGAAGGTTTCCACATCCCCGGTCATGATCTGCTCTCGCGCGTCCTCCCAGAGACGCGTCAGGATGATCCGGGGGTTCCGCTCATACTGCGGCAGGAGTCGCTGAAATGTCTCGCTGTCCCCCTTCACCCGCTCCACGACCTGCGTGCGATAGGTGATGGCCGCGTTGACGACCTGCGCCACCTCCCCGCCAATCGGCACGTTCTGGACCCGCAGTTCCGTGAGTGCCGTCTCGATCTCCCGTTCAGCGGCGGCCGCGTCGGCCGGCGTGCCCACCTCCGAAGCCTGCTCGAAACGGTCCAGAAGTTTCACGAACTTGTCACTCCCCTCGCCGGCCGTCTCGCCTAGGATCCGCGCCCGATCCTGCTGGGACGACACGATCCGCTGGGAGCGATCGGTCTCGGCGGTCGTGACCGCATCGAAACTCGCGATCACGCTGACAGGGGCCGATACCTTGTCGAGCGCCAACTGGTCGATTTCCAGGCCGCTGGACATCTCGGAGAGTTTTCGCTGTGCCACGGCCGTGGCCACCTCGCGATTGACCACGCCCTTGAGCAATTCGTCGGCCGGAAACTGTGCAACGGCCTGGACGATTCCCTGTTGAATGGCGCATCGCACCAGATCCCGCGCCAGGTCTTTGTTTCCCACGTTGGTCACAAAAGCGACCGGATCCCCGACCCGGTATGTCACCGTCCACCGGGCGTGGACGATATTCATGTCGCCGGTCAAGAGCGAGCCGTCCAGCAATGGATTCAACGGGCCTGCGCGTGAGTTGCGGATCTGATCGCGTGTCATGCCCCGATCGCGTGTGCCGGTCTGGTACCAGAACTCGCGATCCATCGTCAGGGTCATCGGTCGGGTGTCGACCTTGATCACCTGTTCGATCGGAAATGGGGCGGCCAGATAGGTGCCCCGTTCGAGCACCCGCTCTCCTGGGCCACCGACGTACTCTCCGAATCGCAAACGCAAGGCCACCTCGTTGGAACCAACGCTGAACGTACCGCTCAACAGGTAGGCGACGAGCACTGCGAACATCGCGACTTTCAAGATCGCGAAACTCACCCGCAATGCCTCGGCCAACGACTGCTGGGCCGGGTCGCCCTGCAATGCCTCCGCGTGCGTTTTATCGTGTGTCAGTTCGGCCGATTCAGGGAGGGTGTTCATGGCCGGTTCCTTTCGGCGGTGGCTCGGCTAGCCGCCGGGGCCGCCTGACCGGGATCCCGGTTGAACCAGTCGAGGATACCGAGGCTGTCGGCCGAGAGCACAAACGTGGTGTTGTGGTCAAGCATCTTTTTGAGGGCCTCGACCTTTCGCAGAAAGATCGCGAATTCTTCGTTTTTCGCGAAGTTCGCATATTCCTGTGATGCCTCGCGGTCACCCTGAGAGCGGATTGCTTGGGCGCGCCGTTCCGCAAAGGCCAGGATCCGATCGCGTGCGCTCTTGGCCTCACTGCGGATGGCCGAGGCCTGGGCTTGTCCCTCCTGGAGGGCGTTTTCAGCCAGTCTCTCCCGAGTTTTGATCATCGTCTCAAAGATCTTTCCCGTGGTCGCCTCCGGCAGAACAAGCTTGTAAAGCCCGACGCTCTCCACCTTAAGTCCGTAGCCCGACTCGGCCAGCGACTGTTCCAAAGCCCGCTTCGCCTCCTCTTCGATGGCCGCGAGCTTGAGACGATTGCGGTCGAGATTGACCAGTTCATCCAGCCGGTAGCGGCTGATCACACCGCGGATCTCGCGCAGCCGGCTGGAGAGCTGCCGCGACGCCTCGGCTGGATCCTTAAGCGTCACATAGAACTCGAGCGGGTTTTCGATCCGCCACGTGAGGTAGGTGCGGACGATCACGCTCTTGCCGTCGGCGGTCTGTAATTCCTCGATCTTGTCCTCGAGGAGTTGCAGCCGCTTGGAATAGTGCGTGATTTTGTGGATCGGCCACGGCAGCCGCCACCTGAGTCCTGGGGTGCTTTGCACGCTGTTTTCGTCAGCCTTGTCAAACGTGGTGCGGATGGCGACTTGGTCGTACCGCACCTGGTACAGAAACATATAAGACAGCAGGGCGGCGGTCACGACCGTGCCGAGCAGAAGCGTCAACGAGTTCTTCATGGTTGTATCCGTGGAATTAGCTTTCTCATTCACCCAGCAGTGTGTCGATCGCGGACGCAGGATCGCTGAAATCCATCCGCAGGAGGGGCAGGTCGTGGTTGTCTCCCGCGACGACAAATTTACGACGGTCGGCCATTCCATCGGAGAGGACATCCAAGAACCGACGAACGCGGTAGTAATCAGGCGACATTTGAAACGAGAGGAGTTCACCCGCAAAACGCTCCTGCGCGCTGCGTTCACCCACGGACTTGGTCCACCGGTATCCCCGGGCCGCGTGGATTAATTCGGCCGCCTCGCCGCGGGCCTCGCCGAGCAACGTCGTGATCTCAAGTTCCTTGGCGGCGATCAGCCGCCCCGCCTCCGGCCCGGCCTGCGCACCAGCCTGCGCACCGGCCACGGAGGTGCGCAGCGCGTCGAGTTCCAGAATCGCGGCATTGATCCGGGTGCTGTGATCGACCGATCCAGCCACCTTTGCCAACGTCACAACTGCGTCGCGGTGGCCCTGTTGGATGAGCGTTTCTCGCTCCTGCTGCGCGCCGATTTGCTCGTGGAAGGCACGCGATACGCGCCCAGCCGGCGGCCTGATCGCTGTCACCGAAACCCCCACGATGTCGAGTCCCAGTGCAAGCGAGTCGACCCGCGCCTGGATGCTCGTTTCGAGTTCGACGCCGCCTTCGATACGGCCCCGCGAGAGGACATGGTCGAGATCGTGGGAGGCAAAATAGTGGCTGGCTTCCTGCTGGGCGATGACGGTGATCGCCTCCCTGGGTGCCAGCGAACCTGTCAGAAACTGGATCAGGTCTCGCACGCGATATTGAACGATGACATCGGCACCGACCAACGCCAGTCCGCTGCCCGACGTCCCGTCGGGGGCCGTTGGGTAATACTCCGTGCCGATGGTGGCAGCCGCGTCGTCGTCGGTCGTCCACAGGATGGCCTCGGCATCCTCGCCGCGGCCGGGCGGGCCGCTGGATACGGTAATCTGCAGCACCTTTCCGACCGGGTACGTGGCAGCCGTTTCAATCGGCCATGGCATCTTCAGGTGGATGCCGGGCTCCCGGGCCCGTCCACGAACCTCGCCACATCGCGTGACGACACCCTGTTCATCCGGCCCGACGATCACGCAGGTGCTCAATGCCAGCATGACGATGCCTCCCAGAATGGTCAGCGGAGTCAAGGCGCGTCCCAGCAGGCTGTAGAGCCAACTCCGCGTCACTTCAACGCCGAACTGGTAGTTGATCAACTCGCCCACCATCTGGCCGAGCGACTCCGGTGCCGTCAAGAGTCCGAGCATGCGGCTGTCGAAAGCGGGCCGCGGAATCTCCCCGGGCCGGCGGGGGCGGTAGGCCCCCAGAAGCCCCGCGAGCAGGATCTCAACGCCCACCATGAGCATCACCGCCGGCACGGCCACGGCGATGACCCGGAAGAACCACGTGTCATCCAGGATGGCTGCCACGATCGCGCCTGCCAGAATCAGGGCCGCCAACACAAAGCAGCTCATGAGGTAGCTGGAGCCGCCACGCAAAAGCTGCCATTGGCGAACACGGGTATAGCCGCTGATCCAGCGGGCCGAGACGAACGCGACGAAGGCGATCGCACCAGCCACGAAGAGCAACCCCACTGGGTTGACGTCTGGCGCAAGCGTGGTGACGACGAGCGGATCATCGCCGGTTGCAAGCGTACGGAATCTCCAGAAGAGTGTTGCGCCGGCAGCGATGAGATATGCTGCCAGCAGAAAACTCACCGACGGCAGGCCGTAGCCCAGAAGGTTGGCAAGCCGCTGCCGCGACCGCTGCAGTTCGTCGGAAAGGTCTCCAAAGAGAACCGACGAAGCCGCATCCTGCGCGGCGAGTTTTTCCGACGCCAACGTCTCTCGCCGCTGGGTCTCGTACTGGCTGTAGATCAGCGCCAGAATGATCCAGATCGGCAGCCCGCCAAGCATGTGCCACGTGGCGGCATGGATGGCGGGACTCTGCGTCCAGAGGCCGACCAAGGCCGTCGCCACGGTCAATGCCAACTGGATCAGCAGGCCGACGACGGCGGCGGTGGCGCCACGGCGGTAGATGAGCTTGTCGTCTGTCAAGTCAAGAAGCCTTTCCCAGAAATGTCACCGCCACGGGCCGATTCTGACTCGGGCGAGGACTCTTTCCAGTGTAGCCTTGGGTCGGAGCGTTGCAGACCGCCTGATATGAGAACTGCGTGAGCGTTCGCGGCACACCATCCGATTTTTGAGCGTTTCCCATAGGGTACAGTAGGGATCACCGGTCGGCGACCAGGCCCCGGGCATCCGGAATAACCCCCGCAATGATCATCCTCGCTATCGCCCGCAATGGGTTTCTCGAATCGATCCGCCAACCGGTGTTCATCGTGCTGGTGGTGGTGGGCATCCTGGCGCTGGTGCTCAACGTGAACCTCGCGGCGTTCACGCTGGAAGACGACAACAAACTGCTGATCGACCTGGGTTTGAGCACGCTGTTCCTCACCGGCCTCCTGTTGGCTGCTTTCACCGCTACCAGCGTGCTTGCAAACGAGATCGACAACAAAACGGTGCTGACAGTCGTCAGCAAGCCGGTTTCTCGCCCGGCGTTTGTGATCGGAAAATATCTGGGAGTGGCCGCAGCGCTGGCGGTTGGCTACTGGGTGCTCGCGGCGGTGTTCCTGCTGGCCGTCCGCCATCGTGTGCAGTTGAGCGTGCGGATGGACGACACGTTTGACATGCCCGTGCTTGTCTTTGGCCTGCTCTTTGGAGGGATCGCGGTGCTCTTCGCCGGCTTGGCCAACTCCCTCTACCGGCGGCCGTTTCCGAGCATGTTCGTCGGGAGCCTGGCCGTTGCCATGACTGCGGCTGTGGGCGCCGTGGCGTGCATCAGCCGCGAGTGGCAGTTT
>Ga0114971_10002748_pt1 | contig 12049 bp, 9 predicted proteins | sample M_140625_MF_Meta_FD_87320 | JGI IMG/M metagenome (GOLD analysis project Ga0114971, IMG submission 87320) | Freshwater microbial communities from Lake Montjoie, Canada to study carbon cycling - M_140625_MF_MetaG | ecosystem: Environmental > Aquatic > Freshwater > Lake | place: Lake Montjoie... | reverse complement strand
GTTGCGGTTATCACTTGGAGACCGCTGCATTGGATCCAAACCCAATGGCCACGCCGATGCCGCATGCGAAACTCGACCTTGAAGGGGCGGGTGCCGACGGTGGACTTTTTACCGATTTTGTCGGGTGCCGCGGAGGAGTCTTCGGGGTGGATGAGTTGATGCCAAGTCGCGAGCGTGTCGGGCAATTCCGCGTCGGCGTAGCCCACGATTTTTTTCCACGCAGGGGAAAAGAGCACCCGGTCGCTCGAGAGGTGAAGGTCGAAAAAACCCGTGGTGCCTTGGTCGGCGAGCAATGCGAAGCCCGCAGTGGCTTCGTTCAGATCAGAGGCGATGACGGGTGGCGTCGCGAGAGTCTGGGTGTTACGACTAGTGGAGGCCTCACTCAAGTTAACTGGCATCCAGCCACGCGCCGCAGCGCTTGGCGAGGAAATCGATGTAGGCCGGATGATCGTTGAGGCACGGAATCGCAGTGAACGATTCGCCGCCGGCTTCTTCGAATTCTTCGGCTCCGCGGACGCGGATTTCTTCGAGGGTCTCGAGGCAGTCGGTCACGAAGGCCGGGGTCATGACGAGCATGCGTTTGCGACCCTCGCCCGCGAGGCGTTTTAATTCGAAGTCGGTGTACGGAGTGAGCCACGGCTCACCGACGATACGCGATTGAAACGCGATGGACCAGCGGGCGGGGTCGAGTCCGGCGCGTTGGGCGAAGAGCTGGGTGGTGCGGGTGACCTGGGCCTTGTAGCAGGTCGCGTGGGCGGGCGAACAGGTGTTGCAGCAATCGGGGGTGACGAGGCAGTGGGCCTTCGAGGAGTCGCCTTTGGTGAGATGGCGTTTCGGAATGCTGTGGTAACTGAACATCAGGTGATCGTGGGGCTGCGCCAGATACGGGCGGGCGCTGGCGACGAGGGCGTCGATGTAGTCGGGTTCCGCGTAGAACGGCTGGGCGCAGGCGACCTTCATGGTGGGCGCGAGCTCGGCGGCGACCCGGCGGACTTTGACCACGACGGTTTCCCAGCTCGACATCGCGTAGTGCGGGTATTGCGGGAAGAGCAGGACTTCGTTTACGCCCGCCGCGATGAGGCGGCGGACCGCGTCGGGGATCGACGGATTGCCATAGTTCATGGCGAGGTCAACGGGAGCGCTCAGGCGTTTTTGGAGAGCGGCCTGGGTGAGCTTGCTCGTGACGATTAGCGGCGAGCCAGCGTCGGTCCAAATGGTGGAGTAGGCGTGGGCGGAGTTTTTGGCGCGAAACGGTATAATAATGCCGTTGACCAACACACTCCTGATGAAAGCCGAGCCAGGTCGGTCGATGACGCGCTCATCGCCGAGGAATTCGCGCAGGTAGCGCTTGACGTCTGGGACGGAGGTGGAATCGGGCGAACCGAGGTTGAGTAGGAGGATAGCGCGTTGAGCCATACAGGGGTGAGACATGTCCGCAGGAAATCGGCGATGTCAAATGGCGGCGGCGCGCCGCAGGCGATCGTTGATGGCATCGGCGAGGCCAGCGCGGCCCGGGGCGAGTTCGATGTGCAGGCGGGTGAAGCCGGCTTGGTCGAGCTCGCGGAGGAGGGCGAAGAGTCGCTGGGCTACTCGGGGCAGGTCGCCTCGGTGATCAAACCAATGGATATTTTTTCCGCGGAGGACAGGGGGCTTCGCGATGAACACCCAAGCCTCGCGCTGATCGCCCGAGGAGACCGCGCGCGTGGTGAGGCGCGTGTGCAGTTGCACGGGCGTGCGCGGGCTGTAGTGGCGCGTGAGCAACCCGGGAGCGATTTGGGCGACTGCAGTGGCTGGGGTGCGACGACGCCCTGGAGCGAGCACGGGGATGCCGAGGGCTTGTTCGAGTTGTGCGCGGGTGATTGCGCCGGGGCGAAGGACGCGGGGGCGCGCAGGCTGGCGGAGGTCAACGATGGTGGATTCGAGACCGACCGAGCAGGGGCCGCCGTCGAGGATGTGGCTGATTTTATCGCCAAGGCCGTCGCGCACGTGTTGGGCGGTGGTGGGGCTCACGTAGCCGAACGGGTTCGCACTCGGGGCGGCGAGCGGCACGCCCGCGAGCCGAAGGAGGCGACGGAAGAGGGGATGAGCGGGCATGCGGACGGCGACACTCGGGAGACCGGCGGACACGATCGCGGGCACGAGCGCGGTCTTGGGCAGCACGAGGGTGAGCGGGCCTGGCCAGAATGTCTTCGCGAGCACGAGGGCGGCGGGGTTGACGACTGCGAGTTTGGCGAGGTCCGCGATCGCCTCGATGTGCACGATCAGCGGGTCGGTCTGGGGGCGCGCCTTTGCGAGGAAGATGTGCTCGCAGGCGTCGGCGTCGAGGGCGTTGGCGGCGAGACCGTAGACGGTTTCGGTCGGAGCGGCGACGAGTCCGCCCGAGCGCAATATGCGGGCGAGTGTCGCGAGATTGCGTGGCGTGCCCGTGTAGGTGCGCGCGCGGGGTGGGCGTGGGCGAACGGAGGAAAAAGCCTTTGATCGTACGGGCATCGGGGGCCTGTGGTGGCAGCGGGATCGTGCGGCGGCAAGCCCAGCGCGGCGCATGCGGTGGGGAGGCTTCGCGGCGACGTGCTGCGGTCGGTTGAGCTGAAACAATGACGTTGGTGAGAATTTGCGTTTTACCTCGGTCCATCCGTGGTCATCCGTAGCGTTTCTCTTTTTCCATGAGCTCCACCCGCAAACCTGTCCTCCTCGTCATCCGTGATGGCTGGGGTAAGAATCCTCACGCTGAGCAAAACGCGACTAACGCCGTGTTCCTCGCCAAAAAGGCGTGCGACGACGCGTTACAGGCGAAGTATCCGCACACGCTCGTCTCCGCGAGCGGTCTCGATGTGGGGCTGCCCGACGGGCAGATGGGTAATTCCGAAGTCGGTCATGAAAACATCGGCGCGGGCCGGATCGTCGATCAGGAGCTGGTGCGGCTGAATAAACTATTTTCCGAAAAACAACTCGCGACTAATCCCGTCTGGCACGCGGTGGTGGCCCGCGTAAAGGCGTCGCCGACGGCGAAGCTGCACGTCATGGGCATCGTGTCCGACGGCGGGGTGCACGGTATGCTCGAGCATCTCTACGGAATTTTGCAGCAAGCGAAGGACGATGGTCTGACGAAGGCGCAAGTATTCATCCACGGTTTTACGGATGGCCGCGACACGGCGCCGCAGAGCGGGCTGGCGTTTGTTAAGCAGGTCGAAGCCAAGTGCCGCGAGATCGGCGTCGGTACGATTGCGACGATCTGCGGGCGTTTCTGGGCGATGGACCGCGACAACCGTTGGGAGCGCGTGCAGAAGGCCTACGACATGTTGAGTGGCCGCCACGCGGTGGCGACGGCGACGAGCGCGGCCGAAGCGATCGAGCGTTACTACGCGAACCCGCTCAGCCCGACGCAGAATGGCGACGAGTTTGTGCCGGCTACGTGGATCGTGGGCGCGGCAGGGAAACCGCTCGCGACGTTTGGGGATGGTGACGCGGTGCTGTTCTATAATTATCGCGGAGACCGTCCGCGCGAGATCACCAAGGCGTTTGTACTGGATAGCTTCAACGCGTTCGACCGCGGGGCGAAGCTCGATCTCTACTACGCGACGATGACCGAATATGAGCACGGGCTACCGGTGCACATCATCTCGGGCAAACCGGCGAAGTTGAAAAACATCCTCGGCGAAGTCGTGAGCGCGGCTGGCATCGGGCAGTTTCGCTGCGCCGAAACGGAGAAGAATCCGCACGTGACGTTTTTCTTTAACAACTACCGCGGGGAGCCGTTTCCCGGTGAAGACCGCGCGTGTCCTGCGAGCCCGTCGGTGGCGACCTACGATCTGCAGCCGGAGATGTCGGCGGCGGAGGTGACGGCCGCAGCCAAGGCGGCGATTCTGTCAGGGAAATATGGATTCATCGCAGTGAACTTCGCAAATCCCGACATGGTGGGGCACACGGGCTCGTTGCCCGCGACCATCAAGGCCGTCGAGGCGACGGATGCGGGCGTGGGCGAGTTGCTCGCCGCGATCGCGCAGGTGGGTGGCAAGGCCGTCGTCTGTGCGGACCACGGCAACGCCGAGCAGATGTGGGACCCGATCACGCGCGGCCCGCACACCGCGCACACGCTGAATTTAGTTGAGGTCTTTGCCGTGGGCGAAGGTTTGGTCGCGGGGAAAACCACGATGCGCAGCGGCGGTCGGCTCGGCGACATCGCGCCGACGGTGCTTCATTTATTGGGGCTGCCGAAGCCGGTGGAGATGACGGGCGAGAGTCTCGTGGTGGGCTAAGTAGGTGGGTGGTTAGCACCGAGAATCTGTTTGCGCACCCTTCGCTGGGTGCGTTCTCCTCTCCGACTCATTTTGACCATGCACCGCTCCCATCACTGTGCCCAGCTCACTCCCACCGATCTCGGCGCGACCGTTTCGCTCCTAGGCTGGGTGGATTCCATCCGCGACCACGGCGGGATTCTCTTTATCGATTTGCGCGACCGCAAAGGCATCACGCAGGTGATGTTTGACCCGAAGGCGAATCCGGCGATCGGCGAGCAAGCCGCGCACCTGAAGCCGGAGTCGGTGATCGGGATCAAGGGTAAGGTCGTCGCGCGCCCCGAGGGAACGGTGAACGCGGCGCTGCCCACGGGCGGAGTCGAGGTCGATGCGACCGAGCTAACGATCCATAATATTTCCGACACGCCGCCGTTTCCGCTCGACGACGTGGGTGGTGACAAGGTGAACGAGGACATGCGGCTGACCTATCGTTATCTCGATCTGCGCCGTCCGAAGATGCGGAAGAACCTGCACGTGCGGCACAAGGCGGCGAAGTCGATCCGTGATTATTTTGACTCCCAAGAGTTCATCGAAGTGGAGACGCCGGCCCTGTTCAAGAGCACGCCGGAAGGTGCGCGCGAGTATCTCGTGCCGTCGCGGATTCACCCGGGACAGTTCTACGCGCTGTCGCAGTCGCCGCAGCAGTTTAAGCAGATTCTCATGGTGGCGGGAGTGGAGAAATATTTCCAAATCGCGCGCTGCTTCCGCGACGAAGATTTGCGGTCGGATCGGCAGATGGAGTTCACGCAGGTGGACGTCGAGGCCTCGTTCGTCACGCGCGAAGACATCTACGCGCTGTTCGAGGGCATGCTGAAGAAACTCTGGCAGGACTTGCTGGGTCAGGACATCGCGACGCCATTCGTGCGCATGCCCTTCCACGATGCGATGAATCGCTTCGGGGTGGATAAACCCGATGTGCGCTTCGCCATGGAGCTCGTGGACTTCACCGAGTTGTTCAAGACCTCCGGGTTCAAGGTGTTTGCCTCGACGGCGACCGGTGGTGGCGCAATCAAGGCGATCAATGCCAAGGGGCTCGCCGATCTTACGCAAGGTGAGCTCAAGACGCTCGAGGAAGTCGCCAAATCGCTCGGTGCGAAGGGACTCGCCTTCATCAAAGTCGAAGGCGGCGAGTGGAAATCGCCGATCGTGAAATTCTTCTCGGAGACGGAAAAGGCGGCGTTGACCGCCCAGCTCGGCGTGACTGAAGGCGACATGATTTTCTTTGCGGCAGCGCCGTGGGAAAAGGCGTGCGCGATCTTGGGTCGGATCCGCCTCGACGCGGCGCAACTGCTCGTGAAGCGGGGCAAAATGACGATCCGACACGACGACTGGAAGTTTCTGTGGGTCGTCGATTTTCCGTTGATGAGCCACGATGAGGCGGAGAACCGCTACGTCGCGACGCATCATCCGTTCACCGCACCGGTCGCGGAGGATGCGGCATATCTCGACAGCGACCCGAAGAAAGTTCGCGGTCAGCATTATGACGTTGTCCTTAACGGCATGGAACTCGGGGGAGGCTCGATCCGCATTCACAACCCGGCGATGCAGAAAAAGATTTTTGAAGATGTGCTCAAGATTCCGGCCGACGTGGTGGAAAGCCGATTTGGCTACATGTTGAAGGCGTTTACTTACGGCGCGCCGCCGCACGGTGGCATCGCGTTTGGTTTGGATCGGATGTGTGCTTTGCTCTGCGGCACGACGAGCATCCGTGACGTGATCGCGTTTCCGAAAACTCAAAAAGGCCAAGATCTCATGGCGCAGAGCCCGACACCGGTCACGGCGAAGCAGCTGAAGGAACTGCACATTGCTATCGCGATGCCCGAGTGAGCTCGGTGGTCGCGATGCAACGCGTGATCTTTTGCGGCGAGCCGGACGAGCGGATACTCGCTTGCGCGTGACCTTGGCGAATCTACGCTCTGATCCGCTCTCCTAAGCTAGGACTTTCTCATGAAACTCATCATCGCCATCATCAAGCCATTCAAGCTGGAGGAAGTAAAAGCAGCGCTCGCCGAGGCCGGGATCGAGGGGATGACGGTGACCGAAGTCAAAGGCTTCGGTCGCCAAAAGGGACACACGGAGACTTATCGTGGCAGTGAATACACCGTCGATTTTCTGCCCAAGGTGAAAATCGAAGTGGCCGTGGCTGATGAGGCTGCTGGCAAGGCGGTCGAGCTCATCGTCAAAGCCGCGAAGACGGGAAAGATCGGCGACGGCAAAGTGTTTATCCTCCCGCTGGAGGAAGTGGTGCGCATCAGGACGGACGAGCGGGGCGAGTCGGCGGTCTGAGTCCGGAACGGGGCGGAGGGGACGGCGTGGATTGGCGTGGAACGGGGGCTCCCCGTGGGCTCTGTCATAAACTTTGATTGATCGATTCATCAAAGACGTGACTAGCATGAATAATAATACTGAGTGGATTGACCCTTATGCGAATACTCCGTGCTGACCTTCGTCCTATTCTCATCTCGCTTTTTCTCGGGCTGCTGTGCTCTCCATGGGCGCGCGGCGAGTCCGCGGCGGCTGCACCGGTGGTGCCCGTCGTACTGGCTCCGACGGTGGAGCAAAGGCTAGCGAGTGTGGAGGCTTATCTGGCTAATGCCGATCCGACCGCGGCTCTGAAAAATGCCCGAGGCGAAATTCCGCCGGGGCTGACCACACCCAGCGCGAGCGTCGCCGGACCGGGCCACAACGCGTGGATGATGGTGAGTGCGGCGCTCGTGCTGTTCATGACGCTCCCGGGGTTGGCGCTTTTTTACGGCGGACTGGTGCGGGCGAAAAATGTGCTGTCGATTATGGGCTGGTGCCTCGGTATCACGAGTGTGGTGACGGTGTTGTGGTGGGCCGTGGGCTACAGTTTGGTCTTTGGCAAAAGCTTCGACAGTCCCTACCTCGGAGGCTCGGAGCACTTCTTTCTCAAGGGCGTGGGGGGCACCCCCAATCCGAATTATTCGTTTTGGGTTTCGCACAATGTTTTCGCGATGTTTCAGCTGATGTTTGCGATCATCACGCCGGCAGTGATTGTCGGCGCGGTGGTGGAGCGCATGAAGTTCTCCGCCGTGCTCGCGTTCACCGTGCTCTGGGTGCTGTTGGTGTATTGTCCCCTCGCGCACATGGTGTGGGGCGTAAACGGATTGATGAACGGGCTCGCCAATCCCGCCGCCTCGATCAAGGCGATCGATTTCGCGGGCGGCATGGTCGTGGAGATGGCGTCCGGTTGGTCGGCGTTGGTCTTGTGTATCGTGCTGGGGCCACGGCTTGGTTTCGGCAAGACGCCCATGCCGCCACATAGTCTGGTGCTCTGTATGGTGGGGACGGGCCTACTGTGGGTGGGCTGGTATGGATTCAACGCAGGGTCGGCGGTCGCGGCGGATGGAATCGCTGGTAATGCTTTCATGGCGACGACGATTGCCGCGGCGGTGGCCGCGGGCACGTGGGCGGGGTTGGAGTATTATGTGCGCGGCAAGGCCAGTGTGCTCGGATTCTGTTCGGGTGCGGTGGCGGGGTTGGTGGCGATCACGCCGGCGTGCGGTTTTATCGACGCCACTGCGTCGGTTTGGGTGGGATTGGCAGGCGGCACCTTGCCTTTCTTTGCCTGCACGAAGCTGAAGGGGTGGCTGCGCTACGACGACGCGTTGGACGTCTTTGGCGTCCATGGCGTGGGCGGCACGATCGGGATGCTCCTCACCGGCGTGTTTGCCGATGTCGCGATTAACGGGAATCTCGCCACTCACCTGAGCGCATCAGTCGGGCGCACGTTGTGGATGGAGCAACTCAAGGGGATGGGCGTCGCCTTGGGTCTGGCGGTCGGCGGAACGTTGATCATTGCCCTCGTGCTGCGTGCGACCATCGGTCTGAGACCCACGATCGAGGCGGAGCAGGAAGGTCTCGATCTGACCGACCACGGGGAGCACGGGTATATCTATGATGCCAGCAACATCTGAGTTGCTCCCATGAAACTCATTATTGCGGTCATCAAGCCCTTCAGACTCGAAGAGGTCAAAGACGCGCTCGCGGCAGTCGGCGTGGCAGGCCTGACGGTGACCGAAGTCAAAGGCTTCGGCCGGCAAAAAGGCCACACGGAGATCTACCGGGGCAACGAATACACGGTGGATTTTCTCCCGAAGGCCAAGCTGGAGATTGCGGTGCCGGATGAGCTGGCGAGTGCAGTGGTCGAGGCGATCGCGAGCGCGGCTCGTACCGGAAAGATCGGTGATGGTAAGATCCTCGTCCTGCCTTTGGAGGACGTGGTGCGCATCCGCACGGGCGAGCGGGGCGAGGCGGCGGTCTGACCGAGGGATGACCCAGTAGCGTTCCCTGAAGGTTTACGGTGACGGGTGTGCCCGTTCGGGTGCGGATTCAGAGAACTTGTTTAAATTTTAGATTCGGTAACTCGCTCCACAATAGTACGAAGCGGTGTTATGGGGTGTTTTTTATGAAAATCACGCGGGAGATTCATGCACGGCATTGATTTTGCTCATAGGGAGTTGCGTCTAACCCTATGAATACACTTCGAATCAAACTCTTCAGATCGCTCTTCGCGGCATGTCTGGCGCTCGTGGCCACCGTGTCTGCTTTTGCCCAAGCTGCTGCTCCCGCAGCCGCTACGCCTCCGCCGCCTCCGGCTCCGACGCTGGAGCAGCGCATCGCTGGTCTCGAAGCCTATATCGGCAACGGCGACCCTTCGGCGGCGTTGAAAGTCGGACCGAAAGATAAGGACGGCAACCTGACTATCCCGGCCGGACTGACGACTCCTTCCGTGGGTGTCGCTGGTCCCGGTCACAACGCATGGATGATGACGAGCGCGGCGCTCGTGCTTTTCATGACGCTGCCCGGTCTGGCGCTCTTTTACGGCGGCTTGGTCCGCACGAAGAACGTCCTGTCGGTCATGGCGCAGTGTCTGAGCTTGGCCGGCCTCGTCACCATTTTGTGGTGGGCGTTTGGTTACAGCTTGGTTTTCGGGAAGAGTTTCAACAGCCCGTTCCTCGGTGGCTCGGAATTCTTCTTTTTGAAAGGCGTCGATAGCGCGCCGAACACGGACTACGCCTTCTGGGTTTCGCAGAATGTATTCGCGATGTACCAGATGATGTTTGCGATCATTACGCCCGCGCTGATCGTGGGTGCGATCGCCGAGCGCATGAAATTCTCCGCTATGATTCTCTTTATGACCGGCTGGATGTTTTTGGTCTACTTCCCGCTCGCGCACATGGTGTGGGGCGTCAACGGGTTCATGAACGGCGTGTGGAACGCGGGCGCGACCATTAAAGCCATCGACTTTGCTGGTGGCACCGTGGTGCACATGTCGTCTGGGTGGTCAGCGCTGATTCTCTGCATGCTCGTGGGCAAGCGCCTTGGCTTCGGAAAAACTCCGATGCTTCCGCACAGCCTCGTCCTCTGCATGGTCGGCACCGGAATGCTCTGGGTCGGCTGGTATGGGTTTAATGCCGGTTCTGCCGTCGCTGCCGATGGTGTCGCCGCCAACGCCTTTACTACCACTACGCTCGCGACCGGTGTCGCGGCCTCAGTCTGGGCCCTCCTGGAATACCTCACCCGCAAGAAGGCCAGCGTCCTCGGGCTCTGCTCAGGTGCCGTCGCCGGTCTCGTCGTGGTGACGCCCGCGTGCGGATTTATCGACAGCACGTCGGCTATGTGGGTCGGTATCCTTGCCGGGGCGATTCCGTTCTTCGCGGTGACGAAGCTGAAGGCGATGTTCGGCTACGATGACGCCCTTGATACCTTCGGCGTCCATGCAGTGGGTGGCACGTTGGGTGCGTTGTTGACCGGTGTTTTTGCCACGCCTGCCGTCAATGCCAACCTGAGCACGAATCTCAAGGACGTCGTCGGCAAGACGCTTTGGATCGAGCAAATCAAGGCGATCGGCATCACGCTGGTCATGGCGGCCGTCGCGACCGTGATCATCGCTCTCATCGTGAAGGCCCTCGTAGGACTTCGTCCCTCGGTTGAGGCCGAGCAAGAAGGTCTCGACCTCAGTGACCATGGTGAAGAAGGTTATATCTACGAGTCGAAGTCTTGAGCGCACGGACCTATCATTAACCCATTTATTCCATGAAACTGATCATCGCCATCATCAAACCGTTCAAACTCGAAGAAGTGAAAACCGCCCTCGCCGAAGTCGGTGTGGAAGGTATGACGGTCACCGAAGTCAAGGGCTTCGGTCGTCAGAAGGGTCACACCGAGATTTATCGTGGCAGCGAGTATACCGTCGATTTCCTCCCCAAGGTGAAAATCGAAGTGGCCGTGACCGACGATGCCGTCGGCAAGGCAATTGATGCCATCGTCGCCTCGGCCAAGACCGGCAAGATCGGTGACGGCAAGGTCTTCGTGCTCCCGCTCGAGGGCGTCGTACGCATCCGCACCGACGAACGTGGCGACGCGGCGATCTAAAGTCGCCCGATCCACGGTCTCCTGATTCTCAAGCCGGCGTCGCGCATGCGATGCCGGCTTTTTTTGTCGGCTGACGCCTGCCGTTTACAGGGTGCCGCGCGGGTTCCGACCACCGTCGACTACATGCGCGTGAGCGTGCTGAGGCCGAGCAGGTGAAGACCGGTTTCGAGTGTCAGCAGCGTCCGGGCGCAAAGCATGAGGCGGCGAGCGCGGAGGACCGGATCATCGACGAGCACTTTATCCGCACTGTTGAACGAGCTGTAGTCACCGGCGAGTTCGAAGAGGTAGAGGCAGAGGAAGTGCGGACGCAGACTCTCGCCGGCGATCCGAAGCGCGTCGGGGAATTTTGCCAGTTTGCGCGCGAGCATGATTTCGGCGGGCGTCTCCGGTGCGGTGGCGGTGGCGTTGAGCGCGAGCTCGGCGGGAGTGACGCCGGCCTTGCGGAAGATCGAGTGGATGCGCGCGACGGCGTAGAGCAGGTAGGGTGCGGTGTTGCCGTCGAGGGCGAGCATCTTGTCCCAGGAGAAGACGTAGTTGCTGCTGCGGTTTTGCGAGAGGTCGGCGTATTGGACGGAAGCGATGCCCACGGTCTGGGCGATGGTGCGGCAGGCTTCCGCGGAGAACTGATCGGCCTCGGGGCGCTCGGTGTTTTTTGCGGTGACGATGGCGTGGGCGCGTTCCTCGGCTTCGTCGAGGAGGGCCTTGAGTTTGATGACGCCGCCGTCACGGGTTTTGAGGGCCTTGCCGTCTTCGCCGGTGACGGCGCCAAAGGTGACGTGATGCAACTCCGGCAGACGGTAGTTTTTCGCCACGAACCACTTTTTTACGGTGAGGAAGAGTTGCTCGAAGTGGTCCCCTTGGCGGAAATCCGTGACGACGACGATGCCATCGGCCCGGAAGTGCTCGGTGCGGTAGAGCGCGGTCGCGAGATCGGTGGAGGCGTAGTTGGAAGCACCGTCGGCCTTCCGCACCAAGAACGGCTGGGTTTTGAAACGCGGGTGCTCGGGGTGGAAAACGACGAGGGCGCCCTCGCTGATTTCGGCGAGCGGCGGGGTGGTTGCGGTCAGTTCGCGGTAGATCCGTTCGACCTGGTCGTTGTAGAACGATTCGCCGAGATGGTAGTCGAACTGGATACCGAGGCGGTCGTAGATTTTTTGAAAAGCGGCGAGGCTGACCTCGGAGAACGATTTCCAGAGCGCGACGTTGGTGGGGTCGCCGTTTTGGAGGGCGACGAGCTCGCGGCGAGCTTCGTCGAGTTCCGGAGAGTCATCGGGGGTGGCGGCATGGCCGAGTTTGTAAACGCGCTCGAGTTCTTCGATCGCGTCGGCGGCGAGTGCCTCCGCGTTTACCCAGCG
>Ga0114971_10002745_pt1 | contig 12065 bp, 7 predicted proteins | sample M_140625_MF_Meta_FD_87320 | JGI IMG/M metagenome (GOLD analysis project Ga0114971, IMG submission 87320) | Freshwater microbial communities from Lake Montjoie, Canada to study carbon cycling - M_140625_MF_MetaG | ecosystem: Environmental > Aquatic > Freshwater > Lake | place: Lake Montjoie... | reverse complement strand
TGTCGGTGAGCCTCGACAATGTGCCGGCCTTCGTGCTGCAGCTTGATCAGCCGGTGAAAACGCACAAGTGGGGAATGATCCGCGCTGACATCGCCTTCGGCGGCGTATTCTATGCGCTTGTTGACGTGCAGCAGATCGGGCTTTCGATTGTCCCCGACAACGCCCGCACGTTGGCCGAAGCCGGAATCGAGATCAAGGCGCTTCTGAAAGAACAGGTGAGGGTGGCGCACCCCGAGATCGAAGGTCTCGACGAGATCGCCTATGTCATGTTCCGCGACGACGATCCTGATGGCGCGGTGATTACCTGCACGACGTTGAAGCCTGGCCGAGTCGACCGCAGCCCTTGCGGCACAGGTTCATCTGCCAACCTTGCGGTGCTGCATGCCAGAGGATTGGTGAAAGTCGGTGACAGTCGAATCTCACGCTCGATCATCGGGGGCACCTTCAGGGCCGAGGCCATCGGCGAGGCGGCTGTCGGCAATTTCAAGGCCGTGCTGCCGCGCATCACCGGCGAGGCCTGGGTCTATGGCCGTGAGGAACTGCGCATCGATGCGGAAGACCCTTTCATGAAGGGCTTTGCCTTGTCGGATACATGGGGCCCGCAGGTGGGCGAACTCGGCTAGGATATCGAAACAGAGCGGGCCTCAGGCCCGCTTTGCAGTGACGAGCTTCTGGGCTTCGTTGGACATCTTCGCGTAGGTGCGGCGCGCCGTTGTGGTCAGCATCACCTGCTTGGCGCGGCCATCACGCGGGTCGGGCGTGCACTTGATCCAGCCGGCCTTCACAAGCTCCGCCAGGCGGGAATAGACGGTGGGTGCGGTGCCAAAACCCGGACCCTTCACGACGTCGGAAACATTCAGCGTGCGATGTTCTGCTTCTGCCTCGCCAATGAAACTCAGGATCGCGCGGGCGGAAATGTCGAGCTCATCCAGACCCGATGTTGCCTCAATGGCGCGTACCACGCGGTTGATGCGGAAGATCAGCTGGTTCTTGTCCACGGTAATGTGTTCGCTCCAAATCTTGTACCAGACCAAAAGTTGTAAAAAAGTTCGTGTGTCCGATTCCGTTTGCATTATACCAGTTGTTTGCTTCGACACAACATAGATAAGGATTCTTTGGCGGAAACTTGTCTTAGGTATTCGTCCAGAGTGACTTGACATGCTCATGCGGCTCAAGCATCGGGCAATAAGGATAAAACCTTGGGGTGTGACTGCTGTTGCACGCCAGCTTGTCGTGGGGAGAGGTGTCGCCTATGACATCCGACAGCGGATCAGCGACAGAATCGACAGTCGCGAAGTGGAGTTGGCGTTGGTCATGAATAGTAGCGAGATGCTGGGTCGCATCCATCCGGTCATCCTCTGCGGTGGATCGGGCACCAGGTTGTGGCCGGTGTCGCGGCAGAGCTTCCCCAAGCAGTTTTCGAAGCTTGTCGGCGAGGAGAGCCTGTTCCAGGCCACCGCGCGCCGATTGTCGGGCGAGATGTTAGCGGCACCCGTGATCGTCACTTCGGCGGAATTCCGGTTCGTCGTGCGTGACCAGCTGGCATTGATCGGCATCACGCCGGCTGCCGTGCTCATTGAACCCTCGCCGCGCAACACCGCGCCGGCGGTTCTGGCGGCGACGCTATGGCTGGAGCAGCACCAGCCTGGCGCGCTGGTGCTGGTAGCACCGTCTGACCACCTGATGCCCGACCCGGCCTCGTTTCGTGCCATTGCCGCAGCGGCATCACGGCGTGCCGCTGCAGGCGGCATCGTCACCTTCGGCATCACGCCCACGGCACCCGAGACCGGATATGGCTACCTCGAACTGGCCAGCCCGGCAGCAGCTGGCGAGGCGGCACCATTGCGACGCTTCGTCGAGAAGCCTGATCTTGGCGCCGCCGAGACGATGATGGCATCTGGCAGGCACCTGTGGAACGCCGGCATCTTCCTGTTCCGCAGCGACGTGATGTGCCGCGCCTTCGCGAGCCTCGCGCCGGAGCTTGTGCCGCCCGTGACGCAAGCCGTCGACGCGGCAAAGCTGGACCTCACCTTCCTCAGGCTGGCGGCTGATGCCTGGGACAATGTGAAGTCCATCTCGATCGACTATGCCATCATGGAAAAGGCGCAAGACCTGTGGGCCGTGCCCTATGGCAGTGGCTGGACCGACCTTGGCGGCTGGGCGGCGATCTGGAGCGAGGGTGCATCCGCCGGCGATGGCGTGGTGCAGACCGGAAACGTGCTGGCGCTGGATTGCCGCGACAGCCTGCTGCGCTCCGAGGATGATGGCCTTCAGCTGGTCGGGATCGGACTTGATGGCATTGTCGCCATCGCCATGCCCGATGCGGTGCTGGTGGCGCGGAAATCCGATGCCCAGCGCGTGAAGGACGCTGTCGAGGCGCTGAAGGAACGCAAGGTGCCACAGGCTACCAGCTTCCGCAGCGATCGCCGCCCATGGGGCTGGTTCGAGACGCTGGCCACCGGCGAGCGCTTCAAGGTGAAGCGCATCGTGGTGCTGCCGGGCGCTGCCCTTTCACTTCAGTCGCACCGCTTCCGCGCCGAACACTGGATCGTCGTCGAGGGCACGGCACGTGTCACTGTGGGTGAGACCGTGTCGCTCGTGGGCGAGAACCAGTCCGTCTACATTCCGCTAGGCGCAAGGCACCGGCTCGAAAACCCCGGCGAGAGCCCCATGGTGCTGATCGAGGTGCAGACCGGCAGCTATTTCGGCGAGGACGACATCATCCGCTACGAGGATGTCTATGCCCGGCAATAGGACTGGCGTGCGCAGCCTTGGTGAAATAGCTGCCGCGGCGGGCGCAGGCTTCGGCACCAGTGGCGTGCGCGGGCTTGTCACCAGCCTGACGCCCGGCCTGTGCATGGCCTACACTGCGGGCTTCCTGTCGATCCTCGACCAGAAGCCAAAGGCCTTGCTGATCGGGCATGACCTGCGCCCCAGCAGCCCGTCGATTGCGCAGGCCTGCCACGCGGCGGCGCGGCAGCTTGGAATTGCCACCGTCAACGCCGGTGTGCTGCCGACGCCGTCACTCGCCTTCGCGGCAGAAGCACTCGGCATACCGGCCATCATGGTGACCGGCAGCCACATTCCCTTCGACCGCAACGGCATGAAGTTCTACCGCGCCGAGGGCGAAATTTCGAAGCAGGACGAGCAGCGCATCCTCGCCTACCAAGTCGCCGAGCCGATGCGGACTGAGGAGATGGAGGCACTGCCGCCCATCGATGCGAAGCCCTTGGTGCTTTATCTCGAGCGCTACCGCGCGGCCTTCAGCCCCGATGCGCTGAAGGGGCTGCGGATCGGTGTCTATGAACATTCTTCCGTGGCGCGCGACTTGCTGCACGACCTTTTCCGCTCGCTGGGGGCAGAGACGCAAGGATTGGCGCGCAGCGACAGCTTCGTGGCCATCGACACCGAGGCGGTGCGACCGGAGGATCGCGAACTGGCGCGCGGGTGGGCCGCCGGGCACGCCTTCGACGCCATCGTCACGACCGATGGTGACGCCGACCGGCCGCTGATCGCCGATGAAACGGGCGAATGGCTGCGCGGCGACCTGCTTGGGCTTCTGTGCGCGCGCGAGCTTGGCGCTGGCACGGTGGTGACGCCCGTCAACAGCACCACGGCGCTGGATGCGCCGGGCCTGTTCCGTGAGGTGCGGCGCACTCGCATCGGCTCTCCGCATGTCATCGCCGCGATGGCGCATCCGAATTATCTGCCCGTTGTCGGCTTCGAAGCCAATGGCGGCTTCCTGCTTGGCAGCGAGGCACGCATCGGCAATCAACCGATCTCGGCGCTGGCAACGCGCGATGCCGTTCTGCCCATGCTGCTGGTGCTGGCCGGCGCACGGCGCCGGCACTGCAAGGTTTCGCGCCTGGCAGATGGCCTGCCGGAGCGCCACAGCTTTAGCGGCCGCCTGCAGGAGATCGACCCCGCAGCCTGCGCCGCGCTGCTTGCCGATGCTGATTCCTCGCAACTGGCAATGGAGCAACTGTTCGGCGAGATGCCGGTGGCCATCGTCCGCACGGACGGGCTGCGGGCTACGCTGGCGAGTGGTGACATCCTGCATGTCAGACCTTCCGGCAACGCGCCGGAACTGCGCTGCTATGCCGAGGCCCGGACGGCCGAAGGGGCAGCGCGCCTGTGCAGCGCCTGCCTCCAGCGGCTGTCTGCGTTGCTCAGCGGCAGATCTGCGTTGTCTGCAGCGCGGCCGGGTTGACGGTGTAGCCGGCCACCGAGATGTCGATGATCGTCAGGGCATAGCAGCCGACGGTCTTGGTGGCGGGAGAGGCAATGCTCGCCTTGCCAAGGCGGTTGGCCTTGCGGGTGACAGCGCTGCTGACCACGCCGCTCCAGGACGCCGTCACGATCGCGCCCTTCATCACCTGGCCCAGGTCGTTGACCACCTCGAATGCTGCCTTGGCCTTTCCGTTGCCCGTCCGTGACACGGCGAGGCTGAGGTTGAGGTTGCGGAGCGACACGGATTTTTCCGGCGTGGCGGATCCGATGGTGAGGGTTTGCGTCGTTGTTGCGCTGTAGCCGCTGTCGTCCACCACCGTGAGGCGCACGACGTAGGTGCCGGCTGCGGCATAGCTCTTGGTGGTGGCCTGCAGCGAGCCGGTGCTGTCACCCGTGCCGTCGCCGAAGTCCCAGTAGTAGAACTTTACGCTGCCGTCGCTGTCATAGGACTGGCTGCCGTCGAGGGTGATGGCGGCAGGCGCGATGGCAGTCGTGGCGCTGGCGGTGAGCACGGCGCTGGGAGCTGTACCGCCCGACTGGAAGTTCGCCGACACCCGGTAGTTGCCCACCGAGCCATAGGCCGAGTAGCCGGTGGAAGCGGGATCGCCTTGGCCGGTGGCGCTGACCTTGATGTAGTAGGTGCCGGCGGCCGGGATGTTGTAGCCGAGCGAGGCATTCAGGGCATTCAGCGGGTTGCTGGTGGCCAAAACCTGGCCCGCGCCGTTGAGCAGCGTCAGTTCGAGGTCGGCATTGGCGGAGCGGTTGGCAGGGATCACCGACGCGGTGAAGGAACCGGCAGCAGCGGTGAAGGAGAACACGTCGGCATCTCCCGTCCGCTCGATCACGCCATCGACCGTGCCGCCGGTGGTGCCCGAAACCGGGGCGGCGTTGAAGATGTCGTTGCCGAAGTCGTCGTTGCGCAACGGCAGGCCGTAGCTCTGCATCACCGCGAAGTCATCTTCGGTGTTGCTGGCGTTGGCATATTCGCCGCGGCTGAACTGGACGACGGGATTGTAGTAGCCAACGCCCATGATCGGTGCCCAGGCTGTGACCGGGTCGGTGCCCTGCCCACCATAGTAAGAGGCCGTCGACGTGCCGTCATGGCTGAGGCCCATGTTGTGGCCAGCCTCGTGCGAGATCGCTTCGGCAACAGCCTTTTCATCGCCGGCGCCCAGCATGTTGTAGAACACGAGGGCCGGCTTGTAGGTGTTGCTGGTGCTGTTGAACACACCCACATAGGCAACGCCACCGCAGCTGCAGCTGTAGACGCCGGTGTTGTCGGTGATCAGCACCGTGGTGCCGAAGGTCTGGTCGTTGATGTCGGTGCGGGTGAGGCGGTCGGCAGCAGGCGCTTCCGTCGTCACGTCGACGTCGAAGGGCGCAAAATCTTCGGCCACGCGCTGCCAGATGTACTGGATGCGCTGCATCTCCGTAGTGGAGAATGAGGCGGGGGCGCCGTCGATGTCATAGGCCTTGGCGGTGATGGTGTTGTTGCCTGTGTTCCACGCCGTGCCGGTGATGGTGGCGCCGTTGAAGTCCAGATAGATGGTGCGGGGCGCGCCGGGCCTGCTGTGCAGCAGGAATGTCTGGTCAAGCGACGAGATCTGGCCTTCCAGCAGTGACTGCTGTGCTTCAGCTGTCGCGCCGGCAAGCGGGGCGACCATTTCCTCGACCACGAACATGCGGCCCTTGCTGTCGACCTTCACATCGCGGTCATGCAGCAGTTCTTTGCGCAGGGTATCAGGAGACTTGCCGTACCAGTTCGCGATCTCGTTGATGCGGGTGCCCAGCTTGTCGATGGCCACCTGGCCTTCAGCGTGACGTTCCGCGAGGCTGATCTGCGGAAATGCCGGACGAAGGCGCTCGCGCACGAATCTCTTTGTCTGCGCATCTGCCGTGGCAGCGAGTAGGGACGAGACTGCAAGAGTCACAGACAACAGCTGTGCAATACGCCTGAACTTCAACATCGAACCCTACGCCTTCCAGACTATGCAGCGTGTGCGCCTGATGGCCGCTGCGGAACATCGTTACATCTCGGTGTTCACATTGGTCGTGAAGGTGTCAGCATGTGTGACCCGTCGCAATCTGGGAGAACTTATATATGAACTTCCGAGTAGCTTAGTTATGACTCGGATTTTCAAGCATCACAGCGGAAGCCCGTATTAGGGTTATTGCGGGCTAGTTAGAGTAAATACGAGTTGAGTTAACACGCGTGATTCACCAAGTGCGCATAGCGGATTACACTTAGTATGAGGACGTGGATGCAACGCTCGATGAGTCCCCATGCGCCATCACTGGCGAGTTCGCTATAGTAAATCTGATAGCAACCCTACGGCACCCTGCGTTGGCGGATGCGTTCATCATGTTCTGAATTTCGGAGGCGTTCGCACACGCATGGAGCCGCGTGCGTGGGTTTGGTGGCACCAGTCAGCGCCCAGCATTTCCGGAACAACGCGCATCGTGGTGAAGGCGGATGGTAAATGGAGGCTTCAGCCCGCTGCGCGATTCACCATGCCGAGATTAATCTGCCGGAGACTCTCGTCTCACATCGCTCGAGGCAATGCGGTTGATCAACCGTTGAGAGGGCGTGTCAGCGGGGGCGCAATGGTAAATGCCCCGGGGCCGCGCGGGCGTGTATGGTGGATGGTTGAGGTGAGGCGGGGTTCGCTCAGGAGCGGCGGCGCTGGGGAACGCGGGCCTGGCCCTGCAGCATGTCATGAAGCGCCGTGATCAGCTGCGTCACGTCCTTGCTGGCGATCGAATAGTAAATGCTCCGGCCCTCTCGGCGGGCCGTCACCAGCCCGTCCAGCCGCAAACGGGCCAGTTGCTGTGATACGGCAGCCTGCGGCATGGCCATGGCGGTCTCGATTTCGGAGACGGAGTGTTCACCGTCTGCCAAAAGGCAGAGGATCAGCAGCCGCCCCTCATGCGAGAGTGCCTTCAGCATCTCGGCTGCCTGGCGGGCCTTGGCGAGGAGGGCCTTGCGTTCCTTGCCGGAAGTTGCGGAGAAATCGAGGATGCTCATTGTTTCACGCGAATGCTGGTCAGATGATCATTGCAACTGCGGATTGGCAGGGGCGACCATCTTGCCCCCGGCTTGCCGGAAGGCCGACCACCACATGGACGGCTTAACAGAACAGGCTGGCGGCAATTGTCGCAGGGCAGGCAGTTCCATATTGGTCGCGGGCGCGACTTGACGACGCACCCGCAAGGATTACGTAAGGTCAATAAGGGCCGCGGCAGCGATGCTGCCGGCCGTCATAACCGGTGTAGGTGTCGGAGCGCGGGTTATAGCTCTTGTAGCGGCCCTGGCACCACGCCACGTGGCGTGACCGGGAGCCGCCGCCATTATAGCCATAGTAACCGTAGTTCTCGCCGATCTGGAGGTTCCAGGTGTTGCTCCACCACGGCCACGGGTACCAGAAGCCGCTGTAATAGTAGTTGAAGCCCGGATAGCGGTAGGCATAGCGCGGGCCGTACCAGTTGCCGTTGCGGTACCAGTTGCGGTTCCAGTTCTTGTTCCACTTGCCGTTCCAGTTGCCGTTGGCGTTCCAACGGTCCCGTTGCCAGCGGCCATTGTGCGGCTGGCCGCCGTGATAGTTGTTGGCTCGGCGATTCCACTCCTGGCCGGGTGTTCCACCCCAGCCGCGCCCGTTCATACCGCCGCCGCGCCACACCGTGCCAGGGCCACCACCCCAGCCGCCTACGCCGCCGTTGCGGAAGCCGCCGCCACCCATGCCGCCACCCATGCCGCCACCCATTCCGCCACCCATTCCGCCCATGGGCGGAATCCAGATCATGCCGCCGCCGCCGCCCATTCCGCCGTCGCGGTCGGCCGAGGCTGGCAGGCTCGTCAGCAAGGTGGCAGCCGCAATCAGGCCCGCTGCCAGCAGGCCAAAGCCAAATTTCTTCATCTCGTTTGAAACTCCCAGAAGGTGCCCCACTTGCCGCAGCAGGCTCTCGGCAACCCAGATGCGTGGACGTTGGTGACACCGCCTTCTGGTCAAGCTCAACCACGCACAGGAAAAGGTTGCCGATCATCCCTTTTGAATCAGAACGTGGCAGAATCTTGATGACAGGGAAAAATAGATGAGGTTGAGCGCTAGGTGATCTGCAGCTGCGTGCCGCCCAGCGAGGTGAACGAGCGCGACCGGCAGGTGAGGACGATAACCTGCTGGTTCTTCCCCGCACGGTTGATGGCGTCGAACATCTGCTCGATGCGGTCATCATCCGAGAACACCAGCGCATCGTCGAGGATGATGGGCACGTCACTGCCGCGCTCGCAGATCATGGCGCCCATGGCAAGGCGCACCAGCACCGCGATCTGCTCCTGTGTGCCGAGCGACAATCGGCCGAAAATTTCCGCCGCCGGTCCGGCGCGGTTCAAGCCCGCGATGGCGAAGTTCTCGCCGAGTTCGATCTCGGCCTTCGGGAACACGTCATGCAGGAAGGGCTTGAGGTGGCGGCGCAGCGGCGCATTCAGCTGTTCGCGGCGCTCGGCGTAGCAGTCATCAACGGTTGTGCGCAGCAGCTTCAGAACCTCCACGCGCTCGGTGAGGCGCGCCTGTTCGGCCAGTGCCATCTCCTGCTGCAGCTTCAGCGTCGCGGCGCGCTCGCCCAGGCCATCGCCACCGGCCACTTTCACTTCGCCCTCGACATGCGCAATGCGAACGCCCAGCTTTTCAAGCTTCTCCTGCTGGCCCCGGATCGCTGCAACAAGGCGGTCGACGCGCGACCTGAGCCGCTCGATCTCGCCATCCTCCGGCGCCTGCTTCTGCTTCTCCGCCACGAGTGCGGCCTTGATGCGGTGCGCATCGCGCCGCGTGGTGAGCTCCGCTTCGCACTCGTCCAGCATCGCTGCACGTTGTTCATCGGGGAGGAGGGCAAGGTCGGAACTGAGACCGGAGTGAATCTGCTCGCTCTGCCCCTGCAGCGCGGCGCGGCGTTCGCGCAGCCTGGAGAGGGCTTCCTTCTGTGCCTCGATCTCGGCCCGGGCGCCTGCGAGTTCGGCGCGCAGCACACTGCGGCGTTCGGCCGCCGCCTGTCTGCGCTGGGCGATCTCATCCGCAGAAGGCAGCGGCGCGCCATCTGTCTGGTCGCGGCGCGCCTCGGCGTCGATTTCGCCGATCGCTGCCTGCAGCCGTTCGATCTCGGCGGTAACGCCGTCCTTCAGCGCCAATGCATTGCGCTCTGCCTTGATGTCACGCGCCTGCTCTTCCAGCGTGAGGCGCTCGGCGCGCAGGCGGCGCAGCTCCGCAGCGTCCGCCGCACCGCAGGCGGCGAGCAGGGCCCTCAGACGGTCGCGGTGTTCTGACAAGGCCTTCTCGTCTGCTTCCCGCGTGGCCTGTGGCGGTGTCACGGTGATCGTCACGTCAGCACCGACCGTGATGACCACGGGCTCGGTAACGGCGCGCGCAGCGATGCCCGAGACGGCCGCGCCATCAAGGCGTACGCCAGTGCCGGGCGCGGCCTCGATGGCAACGCGCGGTGCCGCGGCGTCCTGTCTCGCGCGCAGCCTTGCGTCCTCGTTCTCCAGCGCCTCGAGTGCCTTGACGGCGGCATCATCGACACGCGCCGCCTTGAGGGCTGCATCATTGGCGGCGGCGCGGCTGCGAAGCCGCTCAAGCAGGTCGAGACGGGCCGACAGGTTCTCGCGTTGCGCGAGCCTTGTGGTGAGACCAGTGAGGCGGACAAGGTCGCGATCCTCCGCATCCAGCGCCTCGCTGTCGGCGTCGAGCCTTGCCTTTCGTTCCGTGACCTGCGCCAGGGCGGCGGAAACCGCCGTCATCTCCTGTTCGATGGGGCCGGTCTCCTTCACCAGCTCCGTTACACGTGCCCGTTGCGCGTCGATGCCGGCGGCGCGGCGCTTCAGCTCGGTCAGCTTGTCTGCCTGTGCCTCTGCCAATGCATGCACCTGCTTTTCATCTGCAATGAGGCGGCGCAGCTCCTCGCCTGCCTTCTCGGCCTCGTCCAGCTTGCGCTTGCTGTCATCGAGATCGGTCTTCATCGCCAGCGCGACGCCGGGGTCGCCCGCAGTGCGCAAATCGGCGCGCAGCCGCGAAAGCTCGTCGAGCTTCTCGTCGAGGGCGGCAAGCTGCGACTCCGCCTCGAGACGCTGGGTCGTGATGTCGGCGCTCGTCTCGATCGCGGCATGCAACGGGCCGCCTGTCTTCGGCTTGCCACTTTCGGTGAGAAAGCGGCCGAGCTCATCCTTCACGGTTCCCAGCAACTGCCGCGCCCGCTCGCCGCCCACCAGCGTGCCGACTTCCTGCTGGATCACGGCATTGAGCTGGCTGGCAGCCGCTTCCGATGGCTCCGGCACGTTGAAGGAGTGGCCCTGCTGCACCCACAGCAAGCCATAGCTCGCCTCGTCCAGCGCGCGAGTGGACTTGGGCGCGATGCCGAGCATGTCCCACACCTGCTCATCAGCCTCGGCATTGCGCGCGATCTCCACGCCGTCACGCGTGAGGCTCGCCGCCTTGCTCTTGAGGAATGACTTGGCGATCTCATAGCGCTTGCCGTCATGTTCGAAGCCGACCTTGATCGACACCGGAAGCGACAGGCCGTCGGTAGCAAGGCCTGCGATGTCCTTCGCTGTCGATGAGTGGCGCTCGAAGAGGCAGGTGCGGATGGCGCGGAACAGCGTGGACTTTCCCGCCTCGTTGCGCGCCGAGAGAATGTTGACGCCCGCGCCGAAGCCCTCGATGCGCGCCGGCGTGCCGAAGCGGCCGCAACCTTCGACCGAGACGTGAAGAAGCTTCATGCCGCTTCTCCCCGGCTGTCGCGCGTGAGGAGATAGAGCTGCACCAGCGCCTCCTCGGCGCGGCGCTGTTCCGCCGGGCTCGCCGCGGGGTTCTCGGCCTGCTGCCGCAGTTTCTCCGCGGCTTCGCGCAGCACGCCATCGAAGTCGATCTTCTCGAGGTCGGCGAGGGTGGGGCGCACGTGAAGGTCAGCGAGATTCGGGGCGAGCCAGAACATCGCGGCCTCGAGGCCACCAAGGCGGCGCGCGAGATCGGCGCGCGCAGTCAGGTCCAGCGTGCCGCGCAGATCGAGGCGCATGAGAAGGCTCGTCAAGTCGGGCAGGGCGCGCAGCCGTGCCTCAAGGCTGTCGATGTCAGTGGCATTCGACAGGTCCTCGGCTTGTGACAGCCAGCGATAGGCGCCGGTGCGATGGGCCGTCACCTTCGCCGGAGCGCCAGCCGCTGCGATGTCCACCATCAGCACCTGGCCCACCTCCTGGCTGTTGAAGCGGTCGGCCTCCGGGGTGCCCGCATACCAGGTGGCTGGGCCGATCTGCAGGGTGCGGTGCCAGTCGCCGAGGGCCAGGTAGTCAAGCCCGGCGCGCTTCGCCCGATCAGCGGCAATCGGGTTGTTCGCCTCGCCAGCGGAATCGAAACCCTGCACCGAACCGTGGGCGAGGCCGATGCGGATCTGGCCCGCGGCACTCGCTGCCGAATCCATCCAGTCGGTGAGGTCGTTCACCTCGCTCTTGCGGCGCAGCGGTGCGGGCAGCAGCACGGCGTTCTCGCCCAGCGATGCGGGTTCTGGCGTGAGATGAAGGTGCACGTTGGGCGGCAGGCCGAGGGTGGCCGCGCGGTCCCATAGCCCGTTGCCGCGATGATGGTCATGGTCGCCGGGAATGACATGCCAGGCGACAGCGGAGAAATTCCGCATGCGCTCCAGCGGTTCGAGCAGCGTCTTCTGGGAGGGGGCTTCATTGTCATAGAGGTCGCCCGCCACCAGCACGTGTGCGGCTCCCTCCGCCTGGGCGAGGCGGCCAATGGCTTCGATGGCGGAGAGGCGCGCCTGGCGCAGCACGCTTTCCTTTTCGCCGA
>Ga0114971_10002742_pt1 | contig 12074 bp, 10 predicted proteins | sample M_140625_MF_Meta_FD_87320 | JGI IMG/M metagenome (GOLD analysis project Ga0114971, IMG submission 87320) | Freshwater microbial communities from Lake Montjoie, Canada to study carbon cycling - M_140625_MF_MetaG | ecosystem: Environmental > Aquatic > Freshwater > Lake | place: Lake Montjoie... | reverse complement strand
AAGACATTCGCTGCTTACAAACCTGCTATCAAGAACGATGATCGCGCGGTGTCTCCGGTGCGGTCGTCAACGGATAGCCCTGCGGACAAGCCTGCGGATAAGCCTGCGGATAAGCCTGCGCAACAGCCAGCGCCAATTCCGATTGTGATTCCAGCTGTGGTTCCAGCGCCAGTGTCGGCTCCGTGAAACAACGCAAGACTCATTCACAGATCAAGGCACATTTCCCCAGCGGGAGAGAATCGCAGTCAAATCGCTGCCGCCAATACTTCCGTTGTGATCGATATCACCAATTGGTGGGTTGACTGTTCCCCATCCGGAGAGGATGTATGAAAGATCGAGTCCGTTGATCACACCGTTGAGATCAAAGTCGCCAAAGTCTGTTTCGCAAATATCCAGACGACCATCAGCATCGGTGTCAGGTAATCCAGAGGCGATGTCGCAAGAATCTGGAATGCCATTTGCGTTGCAATCGTTCGCAGCGCCTGCTGCAATATCACATAAATCAGGAATTCCATTTGTGTTGCAATCCTGAGCAATTCCGGATGCGATGTCTTCTGCATCGGGGATTCCGTTGTTATTGCAGTCGATCGGCTTTAAGTTGAATATGTATGCAGAACCTTGGTCTGCCTTGAGCGGAGACCCGATGTCATCTCCGTTCGCGCCTATCAATGCGTTCTGCCCATATATGCAGGCAGAAATCCCAAAAAATTTGTCTGACAATCCGTCGGCACTCGTAAAGCGTGCTTCTTGAGTCCATGTCGAAGTGCCGGTTTGAGTGAAGAGATACGCGGATCCAATGTTGGTGAATGTCGCAGATCCTCCTTGCGCAGTGGCGTCGTCATTGGGAGCACTTGCGATAGCAAGGTTGCCTTGCAGTGCGACAGCTGCGCCAAAAAAATCACTCGCCAATCCGTCGCTTCCAACGATCTTCGCTTCTTGTGTCCATGTCGCTGCGCCAGAAAGTTGGAAGATGTATGCGGAGCCTCTGTCTGGCGCGCTGGCTATATCGTCATATGGCGCACCCACGATCGCTTGATCATTAAAGAGACAAACCGAATATCCGAAATAATCTTCTGCGGCACCATCAGATGCCACAAGTTTCGCTTCCTGCGACCAAACTCCAGTTGTTGCTCGTTTGAATGTGTACGCGGAACCTCGATTCAGAACTGTGCCGATGTCATCAAATGGGGCTGAAACAAGCGCTCGATCTCCATAGATTGAAACAGTCCATCCGAAGTCTTCTTCTGCCGCCGCATCAGTTCCAGTGATGACGAATTTCGATTCCTGCGCCCAAGTTCCTGAAGTTGCTCGTTTGAAAACATACGCAGAACCCTGATTCTGGATCAAGCCGATATCGTCATTTGGCGAACCAACAATGACGAGATCTCCGAAGTTCGAAGTCGTGACTGCAGTGTTCGTGATTGCGACGGAATATCCAAATGCGTCACTGGCGCTGGGATCTGCAGGGACAGCCTTGACGACTTGTGTCCAAACTCCTGCAGTGCTCCTTTGGAAAATATAGGCTGAGCCTTGATCCACCAAAGCAATGTCATCGAATGGCGCGCCTACAACCACGGTATTGCCGAAGATCGCAACCGAATAGCCGAACGCATCGCCTGCGACACCATCAGAAGCTGTTAACTTTGCTTCGAAGACCCAGACTCCACTTGAATTTAATTTGTAAATATTGGTAGATCCACGATCTGCTGTTGTTCCGATGTCGTCGTATCGCAGTCCGACGATGGCAATGTCTGGCTGAGCACCAGCAAGGCCAGCGAGATTTGAGAGAGCGACCGCATTGCCGAATTGATCATTCGCCAATCCATCGCTTGCTGTCAATTTAATTGTTTGAGTTGGTGGGATTGCTGCGACAGGGGAATTGGTCAAAGCACAAATTGCCACGCAAAAGAGAGATGCGCTGAGCGGTCTGTTCGCAGGTTGGCAATGTGGATTGGTGGTCAGGATTCTCATATTGCAACCTACAGGTTTAGATGATCCCAAAGAATGAGCTCATTGCAAAACAAAAAGAAAATTTTCCACGCACTCCATTTATTATGCAACTGCACGAAATGGAGGCTGGATAACATTACATTCAATGCTTTGGCAGCCCGCGATTCCCCAAAAATATCGAGAGGCCTCGGAAACTGCGCTTTCGCAGATCATTCGAGCTCGGCGAAGCGAACTTGGCAATCGTTTGATGATCCTGGGCCATCATTACCAACAAGATGAGGTGATTCAGCACGCAGATTTCATCGGGGACAGTCTCAAACTGAGCCAGACGGCTGCCGCCGAAGCCAAGCGACGCGGGACGGAATTCATCGTTTTCTGCGGAGTGCACTTCATGGCGGAGACGGCAGATGTATTGACCGAAGATTCCATACGGGTGATATTGCCCGATCTCGGCGCGGGATGTTCGATGGCGGATATGGCTGGATATGACGATGCGGTTGACGCATGGGATTTCATCACGGCTGCGCTGAAAGAGAAAGGCGAATCAAAGAAGGCCCAGAAGTTTCGGGTGATCCCAGTGACGTATGTCAATTCGAGTGCGGCGATCAAAGCCTTTGTTGGAAAGAATGGCGGTGCGTGTTGCACGAGTTCAAATGCGAAGCAGATTTTTGAATGGGCATTGAAAGGTGGAGACACGCCGCGAGAGAAGGGCGAAAAAATCAAAGTCTTCTTTCTGCCAGATCAGCATCTTGGCAGAAACACGGCGCATGCGCGGGGTTTAATCACTGAGATCGACGCTGTGAAAGCGAAGGCTCCTGCGCAGACTGCGCTGTGGGATCCAAAAAAAGAACACGGTGGGTTGTCTGCAGAAGTCATTCGCGCTGTTGATGTCATCCTGTGGGCTGGGCATTGCAGCGTGCACAAACTCTTTCGTCCAGAGCATGTTGATGCGATTCGCTCTCGCAAGGATCGCACGACAATCTTGGTGCATCCTGAATGTTCGCAGGAAGTCGTTGACAAGTCGGATCTCTCGGGATCGACTGAGTACATCATTCAAACCATTGAAGCAGCAAAATCTGGAACGAAGTTTGCCGTCGCAACCGAAGTGCATCTTGTGACGCGATTGTCTCGAGCCGCTGCACTTCGAGGAGTGGAAGTAGAAATGCTTTCGGGTTGTCAGTGTCTGTGCACGACGATGTACAGAATTGACCAGCAGCATCTCGCGTGGGTGCTCGACGAATTGTCTGGGGGAAAAATCGTGAATGAAATCCGCGTGCATCCCGATGCGGGCAAATTCGCACGAAAAGCGCTCGAACGAATGCTGAGTCACGTTTCGCCCACACCAGTTTTGGTTGATTGACCCGAAGACTTTCTTTGGGGGGAAGTGACTCCCTCTATATGTGGTCCTTCTATCTATAGAATCACCAACCCACATGAAACCAGATATTCGCCGCAAATGGCTTCGCAGAAGTTTGTTCGCACTCGCAGGAGGCATCGTCTCCCTCGGAGTGCTCATCGCATTCTTGCCAACGATTCTTTCCGGATCGTTCGGCCGCAATATGGCAGTTGGATTTGTATCGCCATTGGTTCGTGGGCAAGTCTCTCTTGCGAGTTTGTCGCTCTCATGGTCTGGGCCGCAAGTGATCCAAGGATTTTCGATCAAGGGCGCTGATGGTGCATCGATCACCGTTGATGTCACAGCGAAGAATGGATTGATCGCACTTGCGCGGCAATCGGAGCCGCCGCATATTGTTCTTTCGGGAATCATCGCCACGACATATAGACCCGATGGCTCTTTGTCTCTGACGGAATTGTTCGTGTCGACTACGCCGGCAGTTTCGCAGCCAGCGAAAGCAAAGGCGCCAAGTGTTTCGCTCGCAGAAACCTTGCGCGGAACAATCTTGGAAATCACCAGCCTTCAATTGATCGCAGCCGGTTCGCAATCGGATCCCAAGATTGAAATCAACGGACTCAAAGGGAAATTTTCAGTCGAGGATGCTGGTGTGCGCGCTTCGTTTTCTGCCCTGACCAAAGTGGGAGAAAAGACCGGTTCGCTTTCACTCAACGGCATGGTTGATGGACTGTTTGCAAAGGATGGATCTGTCAATATGGATGCCGCATCGATCGACGTCGATCTGCAAGCGAGTGCGCTGGCAATTCCTTCCGCAGGCGTTCCGCTGGAAATCGACTCGCTTTCAATCAAAATCACTTCGGCAAAATTCGCTGATGCGGTTCGCGTTTCAGGTAACACCGTCATTCAAATTTCCACGGGAGAAACAGCGAATTCCACCATCAGTTTGGATGCAACAAATCCGATGGATGCAGCAAAGCGATCTCTCGCAGGATCGATCTCGTTGGTCAACCTTCCGACATCTGCGCTTGCGCCATATCTGCCAGCTCCTTTGAATGCGGTGCGCGATCTTGGATCGTCGCTGAATGCAAAGATCACTTTGGAAGGCCGAACAGGCAGTGCCGAAATTTCCTCGCAGAAGTTTTCGATCACTGCAACTGGTGGACTTGCAGAAGATGGCAATCTTGTAACGATCGATCGACTCGCGGTCAGCGCGCAGATTGATCCCGCATTGTTGCCGCCGACTTTGGGAGTTTCTGCACCAGTCGCCGTTTCAATTCAAGGTTCTGCAATCTCTCTTCCAATCCCAGCAAAGAATGCGGCGATGGCTTGGAAAGATGCGCGGATGAATACAAGTGTTTCAATCGCGCCGATGGCGATGAAGATTTCTCCCGCGATGTCATTCGCAGTTGGCGCAACCACAATTCTGCTTGAAACATCTGATCCGACAAAGTCAATCACTCTGAAAGTTCAGTCATCAGTCGATGGATCGGCGATCGCAATCGATCAAGTCATCACAGGTTTGGTGAATGCACAAGGACTTGCAGTCGATGCTGCCACTGCGAAGGGGCGAGTGCAACTCTCGCCGATGATGCTTGCGGACGCGCCTTGGCTTGATGCAAGCATGCGCTTGATGTTGGCAGATGCGGCGATCACCAATGTCGCAGCGCAAATTGAAAATGACGGGGGAAAACAAGGAGGAAATGCCTCTGTCACTCTTGGACTGAGTGCGACTTCCATCGCAACAAAAATCACTTGGACCAAGAGCGGTTTCTCGACGCAGCCGATTGATTGCTCTTTGATCGTGCCACCTTCTGTTGTCGATCGATATGCAGGGCCAGCGGTTGTGCTTGCTTCGCCAACACGTGTTGCAGTTCAAATTGCTGCGATGACTGGGACATGGGATTCTGTTTCTGCTGGTCAATTTCTTCCTGCAACCATTTCAACAAAGATCACAACAGATGCAATCGATCTTTCCGCCGCACCTGGTTTGACCCATGGCGGTCGATTGCAAGGTTTCTCAGCATCTGCGACGCTCTCAACGCGCGCAGATGGCTCGATCGGTGGAGTTGATGCACAGTTGGGTCTGAAGTTGATGCAGATGCCCACCGCAACGAACCCTGGGCGTGATGCAGCAACAATCGCTGCGACTATGCGATTGTCAGACTTTGCAAGCGCTGTATTTCAATCGACATTCGATGTGGCAATCTCACAAGGCGACACGCTGGCGACAATGATCGATGCGGGCGAGGGCAGCGCAGCACTCGTTGGCCCAGGAACTGTGAAAGGTTCTTTCAATCGCGAATTGACCAAGGATGCATTTACTGCAGACATCAGTCTGCCACGACTCGCATTGAAGAGCTCGGGGACTCTCACGCCAGGAAAAGTCGCTGCCGATGGGAAAGGTGCGCCAACTGCTGCGCAAATAGATATCGCAAAAACGACTGGAAGCTTCGATGTTCCTGCAGAAATCGTAGAGCAAGCACTCGGCTTGCGAACCGGAGTTGATTGGCGTCCGCTTGTTGCTCAAACTGGTGGGCGATCGATCATCGGATCGATTGACATTGAAAGTTGTCGCTGGACTGGTCGCGCGGAAGATGCATCTGTTGTCATGAATGTTGTTGTGGAGCCAGGATCAATCGCTCCACCAAATCGCGCAGCAATCGCATTCGAAAAAATCACGATGAGTGTCAAGAGCCCTCGATTGGCAGAACGCGCTCAGGCTTCGATCGCAGGGAAGTTCAAAGTTGGTTCTGGTGCGGCGGGAAATCTTTCTCTCGCGCTTGATGCGAACGGTGATCTTCGTTCGCTTCTCGGCGCATCTTCTGATGGCAAGGATCATCCGTTGGCACTGAAGGCAAGCACGCTCTCGGTCAAGATCCCTGGCGCGTTGGCAATCGCGTTGGCAGATTGGAATGGTGGATCGGATGCGCTCTCGAAGTCCATCACACAGCTCGGCGATATCAACGCTGCGTTCAATATCAATTCTCTCTCGCTGCCAACAGGTGCAGCGACAAGTGGTGCGGTTGATCTTCGAATGGATCTCGCAGCGATCGCCATTGAACCTGCGGGTAAGCCGAAACTTTCGATGGGAGCGATTGCATTCACGATGAAGTCAGCAGGATTCGACCGAGAATTGAATGCTGGACTGAATGGAACATTTCAAGTTGGCGATTCTGCTCCAGGGCCGATTTCTCTTGGAATCGCGGCAAGTGGAGACTTGCGCTCGCTCTTCGCCAGCGGTGCTTCGACTGGAGCAGTCGAGGGCGCTGTTGCAACTCCCCTCACGCTTCAAGCAAGCGAAATGCAAGTCAAGATTCCTGGTGCTCTCGCACTTTCATTGGTTGATTGGATGAATGGAACGAAGGACGCATCTGCGGCGTTGACTCGTTTGGGATCGATTGATTTGAGTGCGCATATCAAATCGCTGATCATGCCTGCAAGTGGAATGCTCAATGGCTCTTGCGATTTGTCACTTGATCTTGCTGCGATCGAAGTCGAACCCAAAGGCAAGCCAATCGTTGCACTTGGCGCAACGCGTGCAGAAATTAAATCGCCTCGATTGTCAGATTCGATGACGCTCTCGTTGACGAGCGGCGGTGCAAAGACCGGTTCGATCACAGCGCAAGCGAGTGGTCAAAAACTTTCCAATGCCGCTGGAGTTTTCGATGTTCTCGCTGGTGCGTGGACTGCGCAAGTTCGATGCGTGAAAGTTCCCACGGCGATCGTCGATGCTGCCGCAGGTCAGGGTGGGCAAATGGTTGAAGCGCTTGGCCCCGAAATCGACGCATCTGTTGATGCGAATGTTGTCATCGCTCCCAACGGAATTCAGACAACTGTGGTCAAGGCGGATTTGAAGACACAGTATTTGTCAGTCGTCGCCCCCAAGGTTGATATCGCAAGTGGCATGGTGTTCATTACCGCATCAAATCCATTGGCGGTCACTTTCACAATCAACAAAGTCTTGCAGCGCAGACTTCTCGAGCCGATGAATCCAGTTCTCGCGGATATTCGAAAAGCTCCGCCGATTCGATTGCAAGTTTCGCAGGCTGCCTATCCGCTCGATGGGCAGTTGGCGAAACTTGATCTTGATGCGCGCGTTGATGTGGGTGATGTCGAAGTCGTGCGAAGTAATCAATTTCTGGGAATGCTTGCTCTGGCGCAAGATGCAAAGTCGGACACGATTCCTGCGCTCATCGAACCACTGGTTGTCACGGTGCGCAAGGGCAGCTTGAAATACAAAGATTTCATTGTAAAAGCAGGCAAATTTGGCGACCAATGGCAGCAGGTGCTGAAGTTGTCTGGCGATATCAATCTTGGCAAGACGCCGCCATATGCAAATGCGATCACCTGTCGATATCCGCTCTCTTCGCTTGGTCGATCGATTGGTGGTGCATCGGGTCCTCTGTCTTCGACTTCGCAACAACTCAGCGAGGCAATCAAGAAATTGCCGATAGATCCAGGCGATCTCGTGCAAGTTGACATCACGCTTTCAGGACCTCTGGGCGATGTCGATGGCAAGCCAGTTCCGCTGCAGAGTCAAGTCAAGATGGTCTTTGATGCATCTGCGCTTGATGCGAAAAAGATTGGCAAAGGAGTGGGAGATTTGCTAAAGATGTTTGGGAAATAAAAACCCAGGAATTCAGTCGAGCCGCCGGCCTCTCGCGATCACATTGGCTTTTCAGCAACCGTGTGATCATAGATTTCGAGCAACTTTGACTTATCAAAGATCAACTCTGCGCGAGTCAACCCTGAAACTTCATAGTGCGGGGTCAATTCGATCGCATCAACTGGGCAAGCTTCTTCGCACATGCCGCAATAAATGCAGCGCAGTTCGTCGATATCAAATTGCTTGGGATATTTTTCGCGGTCTTCCCAAGGGCTTTCTTCAGCCACGATGTGAATGCAATTCGCGGGGCAAGCTGTCGCGCACATGAAACATGCAACGCATCGAACGCGACCATCTTCATCTTTATTCAAACGGTGAACACCGCGGAAGGTCGGCCGAAACTGTCCGCCTTCTTCGACTGGTCGATCGTCGCGCTTCTGTTCTGGATATTGAACGACCCACAAGTTCTTTTTATTCGTTCCATCACGCCCGACATTTTCGAAAAAATGTCGCAGAGTTGTGCCGAGACCTTTGATGATGCTGGGAACGAAGAGACTCTCGCTCAAGGTGAGAGGCTTCGGAGTGACATCGACAATTTGATCGTCTGGGATCGACATAACGGGAGAGGATAGTAGCCACCGCTTCACTGCAGTGAGTCCTCGCCGAGAGTCATTACTATGCACTCTTGGATTCCAAAAAGTCATCTTCGACTGGTTCTTCATCCAGCACCCGCGTGCAAGATGAACAGGCGCAGGTGCGCATCGGGTGGAAAATGATGGGACTTGGCTGGCAATTCGTCACAGAAATGCTTGCGGGCGCCTTCTTTGGCTGGATCGTTGGAAGATGGTTGGGAGACGAAACTATTGGGGCACTCATCGGAACAGGTTGCGGATTGGCAGTGGCGACATACACGCTCATTCGCGGCGCTTTAAAGTTGAATTCTGCACTCGACCGAATGGATAAATCCAAAGGCACGAAACCGCCGCCGCCGCTTCTGCAGGAAAAATGGAAGAACAGCGATGAAGAACATGAGTGATTTCACGCCAAATTCCTCACCAAATCCAGCCCCTGCACCCAGCTCAAACCTCGGGCCTCTGCTGAAAGTCCCTTGGCTGAAGATAATGTTTGGCATCATCGCTGTTGCATTTGCGGTTGCAATATTCTGGTCGATCTGCGCCCCACTGTGGGGATGGGAAGGTTGGCAAATGGCTGCAAGAGCAGTGGTTGCGGTCTTGCCCGTGGCCCTTCTTGGGTGGGTGATCACCGCACCCTGGCGACCACGTTTTGCGATCGACCTCATCACGGTCTGGCTTGCGGGAACGGTCGTTCGCCTGCTGCTGACCCCTCTTGCATGCCTGGCGTTATACTCCCAAGCCCCCTGTGATAAAGGCCAATTTGTGGTGGCGGTGGGGGCGTGCTACTTCGCAGTTGTTCTTGCTGAAGTGGGCATGATTGCCTTCAGTTTGCCTCGCGCCGCAGTCGGCGACGCGCGGCAATAAAATTTCCGACTTGAGGTGCGCGGCGAATGTCAGTTTTTCTAGCAAGCGAGTCAGATCCAATCGCCCACATTGTCGACAAGGGAGTCCTTGGCTTCAGATTATTTGATCAACCAGTCATGCTCAGCATGATCACGCTGATCGGTTGTGCAATTGTGCTTTATCTCTTGATGCACAAGGCCGCAAAGTCAATCGCAACGGGTCCTGTTGCGATGGGCAATCGTCGCTTCATTCCGATTGGTTCATTCGCAGCGCTCGTTGAAGTTGTGATCGTCTATTTGCGAAATGAGATGCTCATTCCAGTGATGGGCGAGCGATTGACCAAGCGATATCTCTCATTCTTGCTTTCGCTCTTTTTCTTCATTTTAGCGCTCAATATCGTTGGTTTGATCCCATTCGTTGATATCCAAGATGCGATCTATGGATTGATGGGCAAGAAATTTAATATTGCAGAACATGAAACCTCTGCAATCTTTGGAGGCGCTGCGACTGCAAGCATTTCAGTGACAGGTGGATTGGCTCTTGTCTCGTTCATCGTCATTCAGTTTCAAGGATTCCGAGAACTTGGAGTCAAAGGATGGCTGGAACATTTGTGCGGCGGACATGAACTGGTTCACGGTTCAATCTTTCTCTGGCTCGTCGTTCCAATCATCTTCGTTGTGGAATTTTTCGGCCTCTTTGTGAAGCCCGCAGCATTGGCGATTCGACTCTTTGCCAACATGGTCGCTGGGCACACGCTGTTGATCACCTTGACGATGTTCGGTGCGATGGCCATCAAGGCTGGCTTGGGCACATTTGCCGTCGGCGGCATCACCGCCGTCAGTGGTGTTGGCGCGATTTTGATCACATTCCTCGAAGTTTTCGTGGCTGTTCTGCAAGCCTTTATTTTCATGTTTTTGACCGCTGTCTTTATCAGCCTGATGGCTCATGAGGAGGAAGAGGGTCATTCTGAGCACGGAACCGATGACGGTCACGCCGCTTCTGTCACGACTGCCGCACACTAAGAGAACTCTGTATATTGTCCACCCCTTGCGGGCGATGTTCGCCAGCAAGTTTCATTCCTGAATCACGTATCAAAACTGCACTTAACCCACTGGAGAATCGACACCCATGAAGCTCGCTCATTTCACTCTTGCCTTGATCGCCGGAACAGTATTCGTCAACCTTGCATCAGCTGCTGATGCAGTTGATCCAGTCGCTGCAATCGCTGCTGCGAATTGGGGTAAAGCAATCGGTGCTGGATTGGCCTGCGGTCTCGCAGCAATCGGCGCAGGTGTTGGAATCGGTCGCATCGGTGGCAGCGCAGTCGAGTCCATCGCTCGTCAGCCTGAAATGGCGACACGAATTTTCATCAACATGATTTTGACCGCTGCTCTCGTCGAAGGTGTTGCACTTTTCGCCGTGGTCGCCGGATTCCTCAACTTCAAGTGATCGAACCGAGTTTCTTTGTTTGCATGCCATTGCATGCATTGGCTTGGATTCCTTTGGAAACCTCTGAGGAGATTGTCTGATGTTGATCGCTTCTACTGATCCGCTCGCATTCAACTTGCTGCCGTTCGTCACCACAATCGTGGTGTTTTCGGTGGTTGCGATTGCGCTTGGGATATTTGTCTGGCCGAAAATCCTGAAGGGACTCGATGATCGCAATGCAAAGATCTTGCACGAGATCGAATCTGCAGAAGCAGCTCGCGCTGTTGCTGCAGCCAAGCAGAAAGAGTTCGAACAGAAACTTTCTGAAGCGCTTGAACAAGCTGCTCAAATGATCCGCGAGGCAAAGTCCGAAGCGGTTCGAATGGGTGACGAGATTCGGGCAAAGAGCGAAGCAGATTTGGCAGAACGCGCTCGACGCGCAGGCGAAGAAATCGAAAATGCGCGGCGTGCAGCCATCGCAGAACTCGAATCTCACGCAGCAACTCTGGCGGTTTCCATTGCTGGTCGCATTTTGAAGCGTGAGATCAATCCTGCAGATCAGAAGCGAATGATCGAAGAGTCGATGACAGGAATGTCCACAATGTCTGGTTCTGGCAAGCGCAACTGAGTTTTTTATGATTGCCACTGATAAAATCGCCACCGTCTACGCCAACGCACTGTTGGAATTGGCTGTGAAAGAAGGCGGCAATTCTCGCGCCCAAGAAATTGGCGAAGAACTTGATGCACTTTGCGAAGTGATCGGTGCAAACAAAGCATTCGTAGAATTTCTTGGATCGCCAGCGGTTGCTCGTGCTGCGCGAACTGCCACGATTGAACGTGTTCTGAAGGGTCGAGTCAGCGATGCGATCTATCGATTTGTGCGAATTGTGAATCACAAGGGACGCCTCGGTCATCTGCTTTCGATGGGGAAGGCATACGACACGCTTCTTCAAAAATTGTTCGGCAAGACAGAAGTCGATGTCTATACGGTGGATGGTCAACCGATGGGCGAAGCAACCGAAACATTGATGCGCGAGAAGTTGCGCGCCACCATCGGCAGCGAAGCGATTTTCCATTATTACGCCGAGAAATCCATGATCGGTGGAATCAAGTTGCGCATCGCAGACCAACTTGTGGATGGATCGGTTGCGACTCAACTGCGTCGATTGCAAGAAACCATTATTGAATCTGGAGGCGCGGCTGTTCGCAGCGACTCAAAGAGATTCATCTCCTGAACTATTTTTTAAAGCTCGTTCTT
>Ga0114971_10002741_pt1 | contig 12077 bp, 10 predicted proteins | sample M_140625_MF_Meta_FD_87320 | JGI IMG/M metagenome (GOLD analysis project Ga0114971, IMG submission 87320) | Freshwater microbial communities from Lake Montjoie, Canada to study carbon cycling - M_140625_MF_MetaG | ecosystem: Environmental > Aquatic > Freshwater > Lake | place: Lake Montjoie... | reverse complement strand
CTGTTTTGTTGAATATCTAGCCACTGGATTTTTTGTTCAGCTACAAGTGTTTCTTGCGCCGAAGCATTTGCTATGCAAATAGCTGATAAACAGAGTAGTAATAACTTAATCGTTCGCATTTAATCTTCTAAGGTTTTGCTTTGAGGCCTGCCAATAACCAAAGATATTCCGATTTATTGTTTAAGCCCCATGTAATTTGAAAGCAAAAATGTTGTATAATTGCTATTCAAATCGAATATTTTTTTACAAACTTTCGGATGAAGATTGCGATGAAATTAAAATTCTTAGGGTTCATGATCTGTGTAATGGGTGTAACTAACGTTATGGCCCAAGATCCCGAGTTCACACAGTTTTACTCAAACCCACTTTACTTGAACCCCGCGTTTGCAGGGACTTCAAAATGCCCACGTTTTGTAATGAATTACAGAAACCAATGGCCATCATTAACCGGTGCTTACGTTACGACGTGTGCTAGTTATGATCAGCACGTTGAAACAGTTTCAGGTGGTTTAGGCATTATGGTCATGAATGATCGTGCCGCGCAAAACACGTTGAACACTACTACAGTTAGTGGAATCTATTCCTATCAGCAAGCCATTAATCGTAAATTCAGTATTAAAGCTGGGTTTCAAGCTTCATACTTCCAAAAATCTTTGGACTGGAGCAAGCTTACTTTCGGAGATATGATTGATCCGCGCAAAGGTTTTATCTACGAAACAAATGATATCCCGCGTGGTGGAAGCGTTAAAAACATTGATTTCTCAGCTGGAGTTCTTGGTTTTAGCCAAACTTTTTACGGAGGTTTCGCAGTTCACCACTTGAATGAACCTAACGAAAGTTTGATTGTAGGTACTTCTCGTCTCCCAATGAAATACACCGTACACGCTGGAGCAGTTATTCCTATTAAGCAGAAATATAAAGACTCGAGCACGCTTTCTCCGAATATTCTTTATCGCCGTCAAGGTGAATTCCAACAATTGAATCTGGGTATGTACATAACCAAAGGTCCTATCGTCGCTGGAGTTTGGTTCCGCGGTTTGTTATTTGGACAGCGTTACAGCGATAGCTTCATTGCTACTTTGGGATTACAAAACGACAATATTCGTGTAGGTTACAGTTATGACATTACTGTTAGCGCTTTAACTCCTGCTACCGGCGGGTCACACGAGGTGTCTTTGGGAATTAATTTCGACTGTCGCCCAAGAAAACCGAAGTTCCGCACAATAGCGTGTCCTTCTTTTTAGTTATATAAGAAACCCAACAGTTATTTCATAAAATAGGAAATCATGAAAAACTTTAAATTAGCCCTTACAACACTCGCCCTTTCAGGTATGGTTGTGCTTAACTCATGCGAAGAGAATCGTTCTTCTGCAACAGGTTGGGAATACAACAATCCCGACAATGGAGGTTTCGATCGTGTTGAGTATGCAGGTCAAGAACCAGGTCCAGGTTTAGTATTCATTGAAGGCGGTCGCTTCTCAATGGGTCGCGTTGAAGACGACGTAAACTACACTTGGGATAACTTGCAAACCCCTGTAACCGTAAGTTCATTCTATATGGATGAAACAGAGGTAACTAATCAACACTGGTTAGATTATCTGCGCTGGTTAGAGATGGTGTATGCAGATTCTTACCCAGAGTTAATTGGCCGTGCGCTTCCAGATACCAACTGCTGGAGACAAAAAGACCAAGACATGGAGAAATACGTAGAGTTATACCTGCGTCACCCAGCTTACCAGGATTACCCTGTAGTAGGAGTTAGCTGGTTACAAGCCAACGACTACTGCTCTTGGAGAACAGACCGTGTGAACGAGCAAATTTTGGTTAGTCAAGGATTTCTTGCACACAACCTCGCTGCGCAAGGTGCAGATGAGCATTTCACAACGGAAACTTATTTCAACGGACAATACGAAGGAGAGCAATTGGGAGAAGGTCTTCCAAACTACAATCCTAAGGGAGATCCTTTCCGTAAAGTAAGAATGGAAGATGGAATTCTTTTGCCACGCTACCGCTTGCCTAATGAGGCTGAGTGGGAATACGCTGCAATGGCTCTTATTGGAAACTCATACCAGGAATTAATTACAGATCGTAGAACATACCCATGGAACGGTCACTACGTTCGTAACGGAGACAATGGAACGGAATACTTCGGAACCATGCGCGCTAATTTCATGCGCGGAACGGGAGATGCAATGGGTGTTGCTGGTTCCTTAAACGATAACGCCGACATTACTGCTCCTGTTTACCAATATCCACCAAACGACTTTGGCTTATACAACATGGCGGGTAACGTTTCTGAGTGGGTGTCAGATGTTTATCGTCCGCTTACAGACGATGATCGTTCTGAATTCCGTCCATTTAGAGGTAACGTTTACAAGACTAAAACTGTGAATAGCGATGGTTCTGTTGCAGACAAGTTGACCTACAACGTTTACGATGTAGATGAAGTGAAAAAGTATTTGGAGAGTTTGCAAGATTCTTCTTTGATTACACGCAGCAAATACGGAGAGAAAGATATTCAAGTGTTGGATCAAAGCTTAGTGAAAATTGGTCAAGCAATCGAAAAGCGTGACCAGCGTCGTGAAGAAGAAGCTATGGCTATCATGGATGAAATTATGGAGTTGATTCGTAGTTCAGAAGCAGACATCGCTTATACAATGGTTGATAACATTGAGAACTTCGTTGTGAGTACTTCAGGTCGTCAGAAAATGAGAAACGTTTCGTTGGAAGAAAACATCAACAGAACGAATTACCGGAAAGCAGACAACATTGATTTCAACGATGGTGATTTCCAAAGTAGTTCGAAATACCTGGATGCTGATTTTGAAAATCGTGCAGACCGCATGTATGACTACGGAAAGACTACCTTGGTGAACAACAGATCGCGCGTCTACAAAGGCGGTAGCTGGGAAGATCGGGTGTATTACAACATTCCAAGTACAAGAAGATTTATGGACGAAAGAAAATCGAGTCGTTCTCTCGGATTCCGATGCGCTATGGACCGCGTAGGTTCACCATCTGGAATAGGAGCGAAAGGAGGAGAATAATCTTTTCAGAAATATCAAAACATTACACCCCGCATCAGCGGGGTGTTTTATTTTAGCACCATGATTGAATTCATTTTTCAAAAATTTCTGGAGGTCCGCAGCGTAACTACCGATACTCGGAACGTAAGACAGGACGATATTTTCTTCGCATTGAAAGGAGATAATTTCAACGGGAATCATTTTGCACAGCAAGCATTGGATTCAGGCGCCTCGTTAGTGATCGTAGACGAAGAAGTAAATGTTTCATCAGATCGAATCGTTCGTGTAGAGAATTGTTTGCATACCCTTCAAGCATTAGCAAAACGCTACCGCGAAACTTTTTCATTTCCTGTTATCGGCATAACCGGAAGTAATGGCAAGACCACCACGAAAGAGCTCATGCGAGAAGTGTTAAGCATGAAGTACAAGACATTCGCAACACATGGTAATCTGAATAATCACATAGGAGTTCCACTTTCCTTGTTAGCCGTTCCTGCTGATTGCGAAATGGCAATCATAGAAATGGGGGCGAATCACCAAAGGGAAATTGCCTCATACTGCGATTATGCGATGCCCGATTATGGCGTCATTACAAACATTGGCAAAGCTCATTTAGAAGGATTCGGCGGAATAGAGGGTATTATTATAGGAAAGGGAGAGCTATTTGATTATGTTAATTCCCACGGTGGAATGTGTTTAGTGAATACTGAATTGGTTCATCTCGATACCATGGCGGAGTCCATTCAACATAAAAAATATGGATTCAAAACGGGTGGATTTCATCTGCAGACGGTAGCTGAACACCCTACTCTCTCTTTTAAGTTTAGTACTCCTTCCGAAGCCAATCCATGCACGTGTCACGCTCAAATGGCGGGGACGTACAACTTGTTTAACATGGCTACAGCCATTGCAGTTGGATATGAGTTCGGAGTTTCTTCTGAGCAGATGTGCAAAGCCATTGAAGCCTATACGCCCGAGAATAACCGCAGTCAGTGGTGGGATTCTGGTAAGAATAAAGTTATTCTCGACGCCTACAACGCCAATCCAAGTAGCATGGAAGCGGCCTTGTTGAATCTTTCAAAAATGGAAAACACGTTTTTCATTATTGGAGATATGTTCGAATTGGGCGAATATGCAGAGGAAGAACACAGAAAGATTTTCGAGCTCACAAAAGAACTTGGTCTTCAAGGAATTTTTATCGGGAAGGTCTTTCAATTAGTAGGCGCCACCGAACTTCTGGATGCTCAGAATGCTCGAGATTATTTAGAGCTGAATGAAGTGAAGGGCAAAATAGTTTTGTTGAAAGGTTCGCGCGGAATGCGTTTGGAACAATTGAAGGAAGTGATTTAATGGTTGTATTTTCGTAAAAAAATAAAAGATGAATTTTGTAGAGGAGTTGCAATGGAGAGGAATGTTACACACGAGCATTCCAGAGACTGAGGCCCATTTGAATGCGCAAATGCGCAAGGCATATATCGGATTCGATCCAACGGCTAGCTCTTTGGGCGTGGGAAATATGGTTCAAATTATGACCCTTCTTCATTTTCAGCAAAGTGGACATAAGCCTGTAGCCCTTATAGGTGGCGCAACTGGAATGGTTGGTGATCCAAGCGGAAAATCAGCGGAAAGAAATTTATTGGGTGAAGAGGAATTGCGTTACAACCAAGAATGCCAGCAAAAGCAGTTGGAACGTTTTCTAGATTTCAATTGCGGAGATCGCTCTGCTGAAATCGTAAACAACTACGACTGGTTCAAAGAAATGGGATTCTTGGAGTTCATTCGCGATGTTGGAAAACGCTTGACCGTAAATTACATGATGGCGAAAGATTCGGTGAAAAACCGAATCAGCGGAGAGGATCGCGAGGGCATGAGTTTCACCGAATTTACCTACCAACTTATTCAAGGGTACGACTTTTATTATTTGTGGAAGAATCACGGGATTACCATGCAAATGGGCGGTTCAGACCAATGGGGAAACATTACCACAGGAACAGAATTGATTCGCAGAATAGACGGAGGAAGTGCTTTTGCTTTGACCACTCCGCTCATTAAAAAGGCGGATGGAACGAAATTCGGAAAAACGGAAAGTGGAAATGTGTGGCTCGATGCTGCGCGCACCTCACCCTATAAATTTTATCAGTTTTGGTTGAATGCGAGCGATGAAGACGCGAAGAATTTCATTCGCATTTTTACATTGAAAGGAAAAGAAGAAATTGAAGCGTTGGAAGCGCAGCATCTGCTAGACCCTGGCATGCGTGCCCTTCAAAAGGCATTGGCGGAAGATATTACAACGCGCGTGCACAGTGGATCAGATACTGCACAAGCTATTCAAGCCTCGGGTATTTTATTCTCTAAAGACAGCACATTCGATTCGCTTTCGAAAGAAATGTTGCTCGATATTTTTGAAGGAGTTCCGCAAGGAACAATGAATAAAAGCGAAATAGAGGCGGGTGCCGATATTATCGATGTGTTGGTGAACTCAGGATTCCTTCCGTCCAAAGGCGAAGCCAGACGTGCCTTACAAGAGAACAGCATTGCAGTGAATAAAGAAAAAGTAACACCTGAAACTAAAATTGACGCGAGTCATTTAATTCACGGTGAATTGATTATTCTTCAACGGGGTAAGAAAAATTACTTCTTGTTGAAATGTCTATAAAATAAGCAGGGGTTCCCTTTGGAACCCCCTGCTTATTTTGTTTAGGAAATCATATCACCAAATTGTCCTGCCCAACACATTTCAATTCGGCTAAGAAGCTAGAAACTTCTACATTAAAGACGGATAAGAAAATAAATGGTTGCCTAGGATTCTGAAAAAAGTAAATTACATCCTCTAATCTCGGCGTGATTCATTCTTCCGAGTATCTCGAAGGTTCCATTTTCATGGACAATGCCTAGGTCTTCAGTGGCAATGAAGGCACAAGAATTCTGATTGGCCAAGTCTATAATATTCAATGCCCCTCTTTTTCCATCGGGTAAAAGAGAAAGTGGATCTTGAAGATCTCTGCAAACGACTTTCATCCAAGGTGGACAAACAAATATTCCATTTCCTTTGGAATAGGCCTGTGAAAAAAGTTCAGTCATTCCGTATTCACTGTGAATTTCGCTCACCTGAAAGGCCTGACAAAGCTGAGCGTGAAGCTCACTTCGTGTAAGCTCCTCCCGTCTTCCTTTCATTCCACCTGTTTCCATAATAATAGTGTGTTTTAGTACCATTGGGAATTGTTCTGAAAAATCGAGGAGGGCAAATGACACTCCGATTAGCAGTGTATTAACTGCATTTTTTTCATTCTCTTCGAGTTGATTCTTTAAAGTGGTGAAATCATTTAAGAAAAAACCAGAGGTAACGTGCGTCTTTGGCAATAAGGCATTCACCATGTATACCAAGGACGAGTTGTTTCTTTCTAAATACGAAGGAAGCAATGCTAAAATGCTAACTTGTTTAAGAGGAATTTCCAAATATTTTTGGAAGGTGGGGAAGAATGATTGCTCGTAAAGACTAAGGTCGTTGACAAAATGCTGACTGCGATTTCCGCCTGTGCCGCTGCTTTCGAAAACATGAACAATTGGTTTTTCCATGCACACGCGATGTGACTTGAAAAATGAAATCGGTAAAAAGGGAATATCTTTCCAATGTGATATTTCTTTGCCCTCTTTTCCAAGAGCCTTGCAAAACGCAGTGTAAACGGCCGATTCAGCACGTTGATTCTGAAAGATTGCTAGCGCAAGCTGGTCGAAATTAGCAGAAGTTGTTTGTGTAAAATCCATATTGCGCTTCTCTTAATTATATTTTTTTCGATATCTTTACAAAGATGCGAAGGATTGGGACACTACTTTTTATTTTCCTTGCTCTCTTAGTGAGTAGCTGCTTGAAGGTCGAGACTTATCCAGATGAGCCGAGCATTGAAGCTGTGCGTATGGCCGTGAGTAGTGACAGCGCCTTTTTACAAGTCGATTTTATTGATGGAGATGGAAATGTTGGCCTCGGTCAGTCCGATACCGCAGGTGTTTTTGGAGCATGCGATACCCGTTACAATTTGTTTTGTGTTTACGAGGAGTTGCGCAATGGAACATGGATGCAAATAAGTGAAGAACCTTGTTTAAATCCGAACGCAGTTCCTTTCTATTACCGCGTGCCGTGGGCAACACCTCCGGGTCAGAACAAAACACAAAAAGGCACCATTACCGTTCAGATGTACCCCGGTTATTATTTAAATAGCGGATTTGATACCTGCAGATTTTCGGTGCGCATTTGCGACAGGGATTTGAATTTTTCGAATACGGTTCTTTCACCTGTTTATTTGAAGCCATAAAAAAGACCCGGCGAAGCGAGTCTTTTCAAGTTGATATTTCGAAACAAATTAGTTTGACAATCTGCTTTTCAATTCTTGATCAATTGCATCTAAGAAATCTTCAGTAGTTAAATAGTGCTCCTCACGAGTTTCACTTCCGTGAATACAAACGGCAAGATCCTTTGTCATTTTTCCAGCTTGAACCAAATCAACACAAACCGTTTCAAGTGTCTTCGCAAATGTGATCAACTCTTGGTTGTTGTCTAATTTCCCACGGAAAGCAAGACCCTGTGTCCATGCGAAAATTGAAGCTATCGGATTGGTAGAAGTCTTCTTTCCTTGTTGGTGCTGACGGTAGTGACGAGTCACTGTTCCGTGAGCTGCTTCAGCTTCCATAGTCATTCCATCTGGAGTGATTAAAGCGGAAGTCATAAGTCCCAATGAACCGAATCCCTGAGCTACGATATCGCTTTGAACATCGCCGTCGTAGTTCTTGCATGCCCAAACAAATCCACCGTCGCTCTTCAAACAGAAAGCAACCATATCGTCAATTAAGCGGTGCTCATAAGTGATTCCTAATTCAGCGAATTTCGATTTGAATTCATTCTGATAAACTTCTTCAAAGATGTCTTTGAAGCGTCCGTCGTAATGTTTCAAAATAGTATTCTTCGAAGAGAAATATAAATTCCAATTGCGCATAATCGCTTGGTTAAAGCAACTGCGAGCGAAACCATAGATGCTATCGTCGGTGTTGTACATAGCCATTGCAACGCCGTCGCCATCGAAGTTAAAGACTTCCCAAGACTTTGTTTCACCGCCGTCTTCAGGGGTGTAGGTCATGGTTAATTTTCCTTTCCCTTTGATTACAGTATCTGTTGCGCGGTATTGATCTCCGAAGGCATGACGACCAATGTTAATAGGCTTCGTCCAACCGGGAACCAATTTAGGAATGTTGTTGCAAATGATTGGCTCACGGAATACAGTTCCACCTATGATGTTGCGAATGGTTCCGTTCGGTGACTTCCACATTTTTTTCAATCCAAATTCTTGAACACGCGCTTCATCCGGAGTAATTGTCGCACACTTTACAGCCACGTTGTATTTCAATGTAGCTTCTGCAGACTCAACAGTTACGCGGTCTTCCGTAGCATCACGATTCTCCATTCCTAAATCGAAATACTTAATATCAAGTTCTACGTATGGAAGAATTAACTTGTCTTTGATGTACTTCCAAATGATACGGGTCATTTCGTCCCCGTCCATTTCAACAATTGGATTGGCTACTCTGATTTTGTTCATGGCGTAAAGTTAAACTTGTTCGCGCTTGGAGAAGAAGAATGAACCTTCGATGGCAGCATTCTCGTCGCTATCTGAACCGTGAACGGCATTAGCAGCAATACTCGTAGCAAACATGCGACGGATAGTTCCTTCGTCTGCTTTTGTAGGGTCAGTAGCACCAATAAGTGTTCTGAAGCTTTCAACAGCGTTATCTTTTTCAAGAATAGCAGCCACGATTGGTCCGCTAGTCATGTATTCTACTAATTCTCCGTAGAATGAACGCTCTTTGTGAACCTCGTAAAAACGAGAAGCATCTTCTAGGGTAAGTTGTGTTAATTTCATTGCACGGATAGTGAATCCTGACTCAATGATTTTGCCAATGATTTTTCCTGTGTTACCAGCAGCTGTAGCATCTGGCTTAATCATCGTAAAAGTTCGGTTTCCTGACATAATAAATATTTTGGATTGCAAAAATACAACATTCCCATTCTAAATTCGCTGAAAATTAACTCAGATGAATTCAAATCTTACTTCGGCGCAAGCCATGGAATTGGAAGACAATTATGGAGCTCACAATTACCATCCGATTCCGGTAGTCATTGCGAAGGGGAAAGGCGCGAAGGTTTGGGATTTAGAAGGGAAGGAGTATTTCGATTTTCTTTCGGCGTATTCTGCCGTGAACCAAGGGCATTGTCATCCGAAAATTATTCAAGCATTGAAAGATCAAGCAGAGAAAGTGACACTCACTTCTCGTGCGTTTTATAACAGTGAATTGGGGACCTATGAAAAGTTCATTACTGAATACTTCGGTTATGAAAAAGTACTTCCCATGAACACAGGTGTTGAAGGCGGCGAGACGGCTGTAAAGCTGGCGCGCAAGTGGGGTTATAAAGTGAAAGGTATTGCCGACAACCAAGCGATAATAGTTTTTGTTGAAGGAAATTTTTGGGGAAGAACACTGGCTGCAATTTCTACTTCTCAGGATCCTAGCAGTTATGCAGGATTCGGTCCGTATATGCCCGGATTTATATCTATTCCCTACAACGATTTGAATGCGTTGGAAACTTGTTTTTCGAGCGATCCAAACATTGCTGGATTTATGTTCGAGCCTATTCAAGGGGAAGCAGGTGTTGTTGTTCCGCATGAAGGATATTTGGCAGGTGTTCGCGCGTTGTGCACGAAGTACAATGTGTTGATGATTGCCGATGAGGTTCAAACAGGATTAGCGCGCACAGGAAAGATGTTGGCGTGTGATCATGAAAATGTGAAGCCCGATATTTTAGTTTTAGGAAAAGCGCTTTCAGGAGGAGTTCTTCCCGTAAGTGCGGTTCTTTCAAGCAATGAAATTATATTGACCATTAAGCCCGGTGAACACGGTAGCACCTACGGCGGAAATCCGTTGGCTTGCGCTGTTGCAACAGCCGCTTTGGAAGTTCTTCGCGACGAGAAAATGGCAGAAAATTCAGAACGCTTGGGAGAATTATTCAGAAGCGAAATGAGAAAGCTTCAAAGTGAGGTTTCAATGATTACGCTAGTGCGCGGAAAAGGATTGTTAAACGCAGTAGTGATCGATGATAACGAAGAAAGCGAAGCGGCTTGGAATATATGCGTAGATCTTGCGAAGAACGGATTACTTGCTAAACCTACACACGGAAACATTATTCGTTTTGCTCCTCCATTGTGCATTACCGAAATAGAGATTATGCAATGCGTTGAAATTATTTCAAACGTCATTAAAGCTCACGCGAAATAAAACGAAAGGGTTACAACCAACCTTTTGATTTCATCCATTCGTCGTTGAACATCTTGCCCAAGTAACGAGTTCCGTGGTCGTGGAAAATGACTACCACAACATCACCTTCTTTGAATCGATCTTTCATTTGAATAACACCCGCCATGGCAGATCCGGCGCTGTTTCCAGCGAAGATTCCTTCTTCTTTTGCTATTTTACGCGTGTAAATAGCAGCGTCTTTGTCGGTTACTTTTTCGAAGTGATTGATTAGATTGAAGTCGACATTTTCAGGAAGGAAATCTTCACCAATTCCTTCGGTAACATAACTATATATTTCATTCTTATCGAATTCTCCGGTCTCTTTGTATTTTTTGAATATGGAACCATAGGTATCGATACCCAACACTTGAATATCCGGATTTTTTTCTTTCAAGAAACGAGCGGTTCCGGAAATGGTTCCACCTGTTCCAACACCAACAACCAAGTGGGTAATCTTTCCATCTGTTTGATCCCAAATTTCCGGACCTGTAGATTCGTAGTGGGCCTGCGCGTTACTTGGATTGTCGTACTGATTCGGCTTCCAAGAATTGGGAGTTTCTTTTTCTAAACGTGAAGAAACGCTGTAATACGAGCGTGGATCTTCTGGATCAACATCGGTTGGACATACAATAACTTCTGCACCCAATGCACGAAGCGCATCGAACTTCTCTTTACTCTGTTTGTCGGTACTTGTGAAAATACACTTGTATCCTTTCATAATGGCCGCAATGGCGAGACCCATGCCGGTGTTACCTGAAGTTCCTTCAATAATAGTTCCGCCCGGTTTTAATCTCCCATCTTTTTCCGCGTCTTCAATCATCTTTAGAGCCATGCGGTCTTTGATTGAATTTCCAGGATTAAAGGTTTCCACTTTCGCCAACACTAAAGCTGGAATGTCTTTCACTATGGTGTTTAATTTCACCATAGGTGTATTGCCAATGGTGCCGAGAATGTTTTCGTGATACTTCATGCTGCGAAGGTAGGTTGGAAGATTTAATTTTTTCTGATCGACTCTGCTGGTCGGAAGGTTGATACATATAGCGAAGGAAGAATCATAGCCAATACACAAACGCAAAGCGTGATTGCATTGAGAACAATTATTTCCATGGGATTCATGAGTATAGGAATTTCAGAAACATAGTAGTTTGCAGGGTCGAGTTTGAATATTCCGGTATATTTCTGAAATAATGCGATTCCAATTCCGAGAATATTTCCAATGAGAACCCCTTTACCAATGATGTGTGCTGCGTGCCATAAGAACACACGAAGCAAAATCGGATTCGGTAATCCCATGGATTTTAATGTTCCAATAAACGATTGTCTTTCCAAAATAAGAATGAGTAACGCTGAGGTCATGTTTACAATAGAGAGCACAACCATAAGCACAACAATAATTACCACGTTCACATCGAGCATTTCCAACCAAGCAAAGATTTCCGGATTGCGATCGGTGAGTGGAATCACGAACAAATCGTAGGGTACAGCTTCCCACAAAGGATCTCGAACACGCTCAAGCGCTTCGAAATTTTCAACCTGAACTTCATATCCACCAATGTAATTGACTTCACTGCCGCGCAGGTTCGTATAGGTCCATCGCGGAGTTACAAATTCATTCTCACCGTGCGGAGGGAATTTTAAGTGAACGTAAGTGGTGTCGGGAATTTGATAAGGTGCGGTCGTTATTAATCCGAAGGTAGTGTCGCGCATTTCCAG
>Ga0114971_10002739_pt1 | contig 12081 bp, 12 predicted proteins | sample M_140625_MF_Meta_FD_87320 | JGI IMG/M metagenome (GOLD analysis project Ga0114971, IMG submission 87320) | Freshwater microbial communities from Lake Montjoie, Canada to study carbon cycling - M_140625_MF_MetaG | ecosystem: Environmental > Aquatic > Freshwater > Lake | place: Lake Montjoie... | reverse complement strand
GGAACTTGCTTTGGCGACACCGTTCCGCATTTGCATTTCTCCAAATCAAAACCGGCGGTTGTGGTGTGAGCGCCGCTGATCGCCAACCCGCGTTGCGGCCGGCGGTTTTTCTTGACCGCGATGGAACGCTGATCGACAACGATGGCGACTTGGGTGATCCAGAGCAAATTCAAATTCTTCCTGGCGTGGCGCAAGCTCTGCAGATTTTGTTGAAGCATGATTTGCTTTTGTTCGTGGTCACCAATCAAGGCGGAGTGGCGCGCGGCAAATACAGCGAGGACGCGGTTGTGCAAACGCACGCGCGCTTGGAGCACATGCTGTGCGAACAAGTGGGCGCGCCAAAAGTCATCAGCGAATATTATTTCTGCCCGTTTCATCCACAAGCAAGCGTGGAAAAATATCGCGGCGAGCATGAGTGGCGCAAGCCCGCGCCCGGAATGCTGTTCGCCGCGGCGCTGGCGCACGCCATTGATCTAGAAAAAAGCTGGATGGTGGGCGATCAAGAGCGCGATGTGGTCGCGGGCGCGGCCGCGCAATGCCGCACCATTCTTATCTCAAGCGACCGCGAACAAGCCGCCGCGAGCGTTGGCGACTTTGTGGAGAAGGATTTGCTTCACGCCGCGCGGCGCATCACCACGCCGGTGGTTGATTCTGCAGTGATTGGATCCGTCGCCCTGCACGCGCGTCGATCTGATATTTTGTCTGACGCCGTGTTCAAAGAAACCATCAAGTCCATGGCGCACGCGCTGGCGCAACGAACTGGCATTCAACTTCTGCAACTGGACTTCCACGCAACCAAGGTGAACGCCACGGTGGCGGGCGGCGAAGTCATCGCGCTGGGATTTGCCACCGAGCTTCGCCGCGACACCGATCGTTGGTGGCGCTCGCATCGCGCGCCTGAAAGTCCGTGGGGTTCTTTCTAAATGAAATCTGCCCTGCACAACTGCAAGCGGCTCTGCGTGATTCTTCCTTCATGGATTGGCGACACCGTGATGGCCACGCCGGCACTGCGCGCGCTACGGAAAAATTTGCCCAACACGCACATCACCCTGCTTGGCCGCGCTGGCTTGCGCACCATACTTTCCGGCTTGCCATTCTTTGATGAGTGCGTCGAACATCGCATGCGCGGCTGGCTTGGCCCGCTAAGCAATCTCAAACCAATCCGCGCCATCAACGCCGACGCCATGTTGCTTTTTCCAAACAGCATGCGCAGTGCGGTGATCGCGTTTGCCAGCGGCGCGCGCACGCGCATTGGTTGGAATCGTCAAAATCGCGGCTGGTTTCTGTCACATCCCGCAACGCCGCCGTTCATGACAACGCCGCACAGCAGTGTGGACAACTATTGCGATTTGACCGAGTTGGCGCTGGGCGCGCCCATACTTGATCGCTCCGTGCAATTGCATTGCAGTGTGGAGGAACTGGCGACCGGCTTTCGCCTGCTGGATGGATTGCCCATGCCGCGCGTGATTTTAAATCCAGGCGCCAACAGATTGGACAAGCGTTGGCCCGCCGCCAACTTCGCCGCGCTGGCCATTGCGTTGCGCGACACATGCGGCGCTGGCGTCGCGGTCACTGGTTCCGCTCATGAACGCGACATTGTTGACGCGATCGTGTCCGCAAGCAACGGCGCCGCCATTTCACTGATCGAGCGCGACGTCACGCTTGCCGGACTCAAGGGCGCCATCGCGCAAGCCGACTTGCTTATCAGCAACGACACGGGGCCGCGCCATATCGCGGCGGGTTTGAACACGCCGTGCGTTGCGCTATTTGGTCCAACCGATCACCGCTACACAACTCTGCACGAGGCCCCAAGCGCCAACAACTCCGCGACCGCGCGCGAGTGGTTGCTGGTGGCGGATCCATTTCTTCCCAAGGAAGTCATCGCCAATCATGTGGAAAAGATTTCGCGCGTGGATCGTATTTCAGTTGGCGATGTCACGCATGCCGCCAAGCAATTGCTCAACGCCAAACTTCGCTAGATCACGGCGGCTTGCGCGGACTTGGCGCAACAACCACGAACAATCGCCACGCATCAGACGCATTCAAACACAATCTCAGCACAAAACACTACTCTTTCAGGGATGCAATTCCCCGCCATGCACATGAGCGCGCAAATCAACATGCAAATCAATATGCAATTCATCATTGAAGTTGCCGCGGCTTTCTTGTGCGGCAGTATTCCCTTTGGCGTGTTGATTGCCAAATCAAAGGGCGTGAACTTGCGCGTGGTGGGAAGCGGCAATGTGGGCGCCACCAATGTTGGGCGCGCGCTTGGTCGCAAGTGGGGCTTCATATGTTTCGCGCTTGACGCGCTCAAAGGCGCGCTACCCGTGTTGATCATTGGACAAGTCAATGGCGTGCTTGGCCAGCCAGTCAACATGATTTCACCAACCGCGTTGACCGTGTGGATTGTCATTGCCATCGCCGCGATCGCCGGACATATTTTTTCACCGTGGCTTAAGTTCAAAGGCGGCAAAGGTGTGGCCACCGGCTTCGGCGCGCTTGTGGCCATGTGGCCCGTGCTGACATTTCCAATGCTTATCGCGTTGGCCGTGTGGATTGCATGCATGAAACTGTCGCGTATTGTCAGCCTGTCAAGTTTAATCGCCGCGCTCACACTGCCCTTCAGCGCCGCAGTGCTTCTTCCGTGGAACATGCCCGCGCAAGTTGTGGCCGCGCCACCAGCAACCGCGCCGCTTGAAACAACAAACGGCACTCCGCTTCCGGCGGTCATCGCTTGCGCGCTTATCGCCATGCTGGTGTTGATCACGCACCGCGCCAACATAAAACGCCTGCTTTTAGGCACGGAATCGCGCGTTGGTCACAAGACAAAGCCGTCCGATACGATCACATTGTGAGTTCCAACACCACACAATCTCATTCAAACGATGTGTGGCAGAGCGCGCTCTCCACGCGATTTGCCTCCACTGAAATGCAGGAGTTGTGGTCTGACGCGCGGCGTGCGCAATTATGGCGCGGCGTGTGGTTGGCCGTGGCGCAAGCGCAACACCAACTGGGCGTGAACATTCCGCAAGCCGCCATTGACGACATGCGCGCCAATATCAACACCACGGATTTCGCCGCAGTGGCCAAGCATGAAAAACGTTTGCGCCATGATGTCATGGCGCACGTGCATGCCTTTGGCGAATCCGCGCCCGCCGCGCAAGGCTTCATTCATTTGGGAATGACCAGTCAAGATGTTGTTTGCAACGCCGACGCGATTATTCTGCGCGACGCGCTCGAACTTATCGCCAACAAATTCGCGCGCGTCATTGATCGCATCGCCACATTCGCCGCCAAGCAACGCGACCTTGCGTGCCTGGGCTTCACGCACTTTCAACCCGCGCAACCGCTCACGCTTGGAAAGCGCGCCACATTGTGGGGACAAGATTTCGCCATCGCGCTTCAAGACATTCAACTGCGACTTGCCGGCGTAAAGTTGAAAGGCTTGCGCGGCGCCACCGGCACGCAATTCTCCTTCCTGGCGTTGCTGGGCGACACCGCCAAAGTTGAGCAACTTGAAGCCACATTCTGCGGCTTTTTGAAGTGGAACCCCGACGCCGTATGGAGCGTGTGCGGACAAACTTCGCCGCGCGTGTTTGAGGCCACCGTGCTCAACGCGCTGGCCGTGGGCGCCTGCGCCATTCACAAATGTTGCAACGACATTCGCCTGCTGGCCAACTTGCGCGAGGTGGAGGAGCCCTTTGAAAAAGATCAAATTGGTTCAAGCGCCATGCCGTACAAAAGAAATCCAATGCGATGCGAGCGCGCCACCGGCTTGGCGCGATTTGTGATTGGCCTTGCACCCGTAGCCATGGCCACCGCCAGCGAGCAATGGCTTGAGCGCACGCTTGATGATTCAAGCACGCGCAGACTTTCACTTCCAGAGGCTTTTCTTGCGCTTGACGGCGCGCTTGATGTAATGATCAATGTGCTTGGTGGACTTGTTGTGAATGAAAGCGTGATCACCAATCGCTTGCAGAACGAACTTCCATTTGTGGCCACGGAAGATATTTTAATCGCCGCTGTTCGCGCCGGCGTTGACCGCGAGAAAGCGCACCACGCCATTCGCCAACATGCGCTTGCCGCGGCCGAGCGCGTGAAGCTTGGACAATCAAATGATCTTGCAACGCGCTTGAGCGCCGACACGCTCTTTGCCAAAGTGAATATTGCAAACGCGCTTGACGCCAAACGCCTCACGGGCAGAAGCGCCGAACAAACTGATCGATGGATCGCCACCGTGGCAACGCCAATTCGCAAACAATTTTCCGCCACGCTTGCGCACGAGCCGCAATTGAAAGTGTGAACGCCTCACACTGATATATAGGTCGGCGCAGGATTCACCCCGCCCCCATCAACCACCCCACCGCCCACGCACCGAAAGAATCCCAATGCCAATTCCGCGACTTCAATCCGCCAACTGCGCACTTCTGGTGATTGACATTCAAACCAAGTTTGCCAAACACATTGCCAAGTGGGACTTTCTCGTCGCCAACAGCGCCATTTTGGTGCAAATGGCCAACGCGCTTGATATTCCCGTGATCGTGACCGAGCAAAGCCCGCAAAGCCTGGGCAACACAACCGCAGAAATCACCCAGCACCTTACAAAAAATACGCCCATCTATACAAAGACGCGTTTCAGCGCTTTCACAAGCGATGTGGCCGCGCAACTTCGCACCCTAAACCGCTCGAACATTCTGATTTGCGGAATTGAAGCGCAAGTATGCGTGTTGCAAACCGTGCTTGACCTTTGCGCCAACGGTCGCCAGCCCTTTTTAATCACCGACGCCATTTCTGCAACTGACGCCAGTCAAATTCCACCTGCATTGCGCCGCATGGAGCACGCCAACGCCATTGCCACCGGCACGTTGTCGGCCATGTATGAACTTTTGCAAGACGCCACGCATCCCAAGTTCAAGGTTTGCCTTGATTTAGCCAAACGCATTCAATATTAATTTTGTGCCACACCTCTATAGGCAGTGCGGCCCATCGCCTATATAAAAACATGAAAAGAGAGGCAAGAACCTCTCTTTCATGTATTTTATGTTAAATAACAAACAGAATGACGCCTTTTATCTGAAACCAAAAGCGTCAAATCCGCCCAAACATTCAAATTAACCCGCCGCTGGTGGCTGACGAGAAATTTCAAGCACTTTAATTCTAATTTCTTGAGCTTGCGCCTTGATGTCCTGCATTGCCTTTCGCACGCGGGTACTGGCGGCTTTATTACCACCACTGGCCTTGGCGATGTCGTCGGCGGCTTCTTCAACCTTCTTTTTAAGCAAATCGTAGCTTTCCATAGTTCTGATCTCCTAGGTTTGAGTTCTCAAAGGGGCGAAACTGCCCTGTAGACATGATAACGCCTCTTTTGAAGTTCTGACACATTCTCCCCAAAAAGATTTAATCTAGTTATCTTGCGGGTTACACACCGATTTAGGTTGAAATTTCATGGCCAATGAACTTCTTATAGATTTGAACTCAATTGATTTAAACGCTGTGGCCCTAGACCGCGCCACCGTGGACGCGTTGCTACCTCAAACTGGACCGATGCGCCAATTGGACCATGTAATTTGGAAAGATGGGGAGAATAGTTGCGGTGTGGCGGTGAAACACATCCGCCATGATGAATTTTGGGTGCCCTACCACATTCCTGGTCGACCTTTAATGCCTGGCGTGCTCATGATTGAAGCCGCCGCGCAGTTATGTAGCATTTTGCAAACACTCGCCATTCCCAATGTTGGATTTTTAGGCTTCACCCGCTGTGACCAAACTTCCTTTCGTGGCCAAGTTGTTCCCGGCGACAACTTTTACACCTTGTGCAAATTAATCGAACGCAATCGGCGCCGATTTGTCTGCCAGGTGCAAGGCGTTGTGAATTACAAATTAGTTTTTGAAAGCACAATCACTGGAATGAAATTATAAATATGCAAACCTCCTCCGCATACAGCGCTGGTCCGGTTCAATTACAACCCATCGCCAAGGGCCGCGCGTGGGGCGGGACAACGTTTGCAAGTTGGAACAAATTCACTGCGCCCGCGCCAGGCGAACTTGCGATTGGCGAAAGTTGGGAAGTGGCCGACTTGCCGGAATCAATCGCCAATGGTTGCTCGCGCGTTGCGGCGGGCAATGGTGTGGGAAAAAGTTTGCATGAACTCATTGACTTGGACACTCCCGGCTGGATGGGCCGCGCGCGCTTGACCGCGCAGGGACGCTTTCCGCTATTGGTTAAATTTCTCGACGCCGCCGAGCATTTATCCGTGCAAGTGCATCCCGATGAAATCTACGCGGCGGCCAATCCGTCGGCGCATTTGAAGACCGAATCGTGGTTTGTGCTTGCCGCCAAGCCGGGCGCAACCATTTGGCGCGGCGTGAAAGAGCACGTCACCAAGCAGGAATTTGAAACTCGCCTGCGTGGCGGCGGCAGTATTTTGGATTTGCTGGTTCAGGTGCGCGTGCAAGCTGGCGACTGCATTGATCTTCCAAGCGGCTTGTGCCACGCGCTTGGTCAAGGAATCACGGTCGCCGAAATTCAAACACCCAGCGACACCACCTTCCGCGTGTTTGATTGGAATCGCAACGATCCATCGCGCTTGTTGCATCTTGATGAGGCCATGGCGTGCATTCAATTTGGCAAGAGTCAGCGATTGGATCACCTTCCAATTCACAACGCCGCAACCGCGCCCGCCGTGCAAACTCGCTTGTTTCGCACCACGCTTTTGTCGCGCACCAACCACTACACAATTGAGCGCATTGAAGCCATGCAACCCACCACGTTAGAAGTGATCACGCATCAACGCCCGGTGTGCTGGTTGGTTCTTGGTGGATCCGTTGACGTGAATGGCCAAACACCCGTTACGGCAAAGACCTGGGAAACGCTTGTGTTTCCATCAATTGCAGAGGGACTTACCGCCACCTTGGGATTGGCAACTACATTTTTAAAGATCACTTTGCCCGATCCAATGGATCGATTCATTGCGTAGTCTGCTGTTGTGATGCGCTCTTTCAATCCATCCTTGCGCTTACTGCGTGCGTGCGTGATGGCGATTATCTTTTCTAGCTACGCCACCGCCGAGCAAACTGCGCCAACTACTGCACCAACAACTGCGCCAACTACTGCGCCAACAACTGCGCCAACAACTGCGCCAGCAACTGCGCCAGCAACTTCGCCAACAACTGCGCCAGCAACTCCTCCATTTCCCGTGGCAGGAGTAAGCGCCCTAGGTGGACGCGTGTTCAACATAGAGCCTGGCATGGCCCTGAATTCTTTGGGGCCATTCTTGTTGCCTGGTGACGACGTACGACTTCTTCCAGGGGTGCATATTCCGTTCACGCTTTTAGATGTGCGTGGCGAAAGTGGCAAACCCATTGTGATCCGCGGCTATCAAACCGAAGCCGACAAGCCGCTTCCCTATGTGAAAGGTGAAGCCTTCAGCATTTTATTGCTTCGTCCGCGACACGTGATTTTGCGCGATTTGATGGTGGGCAATTCCTCCGGACCAACTGTGTTCATAGATGGATCCATTGGCGCCACGCCCGTGCTGGAGGAAACTCCATTCGATGCAAATTTGAATGTGATCAATCTGCAGATAAAACAAACCGTTCCAGCGCCCAATCAAACATCCATCTACCTGCGCTCAATGCAAAATGTGGATGTGTCAAACATCGCAATCAAGGGATGGAACAATGCCGCGGTGGTGTTGGACAATTGCAAGCGGGTTGGGATTTCGCAGTGCGTCTTTGATTGCGCCAAAAATTTGCCGCAGTATCGCGGAGTCACCATCCGCTCAGGATGCGAGGATATTTCCTGCATGTATGACAGCTTTGGCACCACTGTAAAAGTGGCGTTTGAAATTGGAGTGTGCGACACCACGCATCAATCTCCAAGCGCTGATTCATCCGCGCGGCCGGCGCAAAGAATTTTGATCTCGCACAACGCGGCGCTTGAATGCGCGTGTTTTATTTCGCTGGGCTCGGTGGACAACTGCGCCATTGTGAACAATTCATGCATTGAAAGCACGCAATACTTTTGCAAGGCCGATGGCGTATGTGGCGTTCCAAATTTCATCACCTTTGAAAATAATTTAATCACATGGGTCCCCGGCCGTCTTGAGCGCATCAGTCTTGTGGCCCAAGGCATTCCCCCCGAATCCATCCGCTTGCAACGCAACTTGTGGTGGAGCGAGGAGCTTCCGACGGCCTTTGAAATTGTTGGCAAGCCGTTTGGCGTGGAGATAGCGCCGCAAGTTTTTGACATCAATCCTAAGGTTGAAATGCGCGGCTTTATTCCGGTTGACCCGAAGGCGCGGGACTTTGGATGGGGCCAACAGATCAGCCCAACCCCCACTGGCGCCACCCAAACGCCACTTCAATCGCAAACACCACCCCAAAAGCCTTCTTGACGGTGCGATTCTGCCGATAGAATGCCCACGTGCACATTCAGGGTCCAATGCTAAGTCTTGCCGGTTCCAATCGGGTTTCAAACTCCGCTGGGTCGTTTCATGGCATGAACAGTTTGGCCGCGGCGCGGGTTCCAGTTGCGCCAGACCCTTTTTCGGCGCCGCTACTAAACGCCGGCCCCGATCGCTTGCAGTTGTACACGCGAGCCGCCGACCGAATTGAAGTGGCCACCGGCCTTGCCCGCGGTCGCCTGCTGAACATTCAGGCGTGATGAATTTGGATAATGCATCGCCCCAATGCGTGGCGTGATCGCCGCTATTTGTGCGCCAATATTCACCCCCACCTTCACGCGAATGCGCGCAATTTCAAATGTGGTCGCATTGAAATATGCGGTGGCGATGTAGGGGCGAAACGGCTATCTTGCCCGCCCCGCCATTGGAAATGTTTCCCGTGGCGCCGCACTTCAAACAACGGATTCCACATGGCCTCCATCGGCAAAATCATTCAAGTCATCGGCAGTACCTTCGACGCGCAATTTCCAGAGGATCACATTCCAGAAATTTACAACGCGGTGCACGTTGACTTTCAACTGCGCGGTGAGAAGTCTTTGCTTGTGGGCGAAGTCGCCAAGCACATGGGTGGCGGCATTGTTCGATGCGTGGCCTTGGCCAGCACTGACGGCGTGCGCCGTGGCGACACGTGCACTGACACTGGCGCCAGCGTGAAAGTTCCAACTGGCGAAGGCGTTCTTGGCCGCATCTTTAATTTGCTGGGTCAACCTGTCGATGGCCGTGGCGAAGTGAAGTACGACGAATTAATGCCGATTCATCGCGAGCCACCAGCCTTTGTTGACTTGAATCCAAAAACAGAATTGCTTCCAACCGGCATCAAGGTGATTGATCTTCTGTGTCCATTCGTGCGCGGAGGAAAAATTGGTTTGTTCGGCGGCGCGGGCGTGGGCAAGACCGTGGTCATTCAAGAAATGATCGCGCGCGTGGCGCGAAACTTTGGTGGCTACAGCGTGTTCGCCGGAGTGGGCGAGCGCACCCGCGAAGGCAACGATTTGTGGCTTGAAATGCAGGAAGCTGAATACATTGATTCCACTGGCAAGAAGTGCCACGTGATTGACAAGGTGGCCATGGTGTTCGGTCAAATGAATGAGCCGCCTGGAGCGCGTCTGCGCGTTGGACTGAGCGCGCTCACAATGGCCGAAGCATTCCGCGACAAGAGCGGTAAAGAAACATTGCTGTTCATTGACAACGTGTTCCGCTTTACGCAAGCAGGTTCGGAAGTCAGCGCGCTCTTGGGCCGCATGCCAAGCGCCGTGGGATACCAACCAACACTCGCCACGGAAATGGGTCAAATGCAAGAGCGCATCACCAGCACCAAGCAAGGCGCCATCACCAGCGTGCAGGCAATTTATGTGCCCGCCGACGATTTAACCGATCCAGCGCCCGCGACCACGTTCAGCCATTTGGACGCGTTCATTGTGCTTGAGCGAAAGATTTCCGAGAAGGGTATTTATCCCGCCGTTGATCCAATCGCCAGTTCCAGTCGCATTCTTGATCCGCAAGTTCTGGGCGAGCGCCATTACAAAGTGGCGCGCCGCGTTCAAGGCATTTTACAGCGCTACAAGGATCTGCAAGACATCATCGCCATCTTGGGCGTTGACGAACTTTCAGAAGATGACAAGTTGACCGTGGCGCGCGCCCGCAAGATGGAGCGCTTCTTGAGTCAGCCGTTCTATGTGGCGGAAATCTTCACCGGTTTCCCTGGCGTCACCTGCAAGCTTGAGGAGACCATTGACAGTTTCGAGCGCATTGCCAACGGCGAAGGCGACGATCTGCCAGAAAGCGCCTTTATGTATGTGGGCAATTTGGATGACGCCCGCAAGAAGGCGGAAAAGATGGCCGCGGCCGTCTAATTACAACTGCTTTATTTGCAGGAATTTATGATTTAAATCGAAAGCCGATCCGTTCAACTGGATCGGCTTTCGTTGTTTTATCATGTTTTTTATCAGTCACAATTAAATGGCTGGGCAATCCATAATTTCTAATTTTTAGAAAAGAAAAAGAATATTTCTTGATATGAATCAACTTAAAATACTCGTTCACTAGTTCACGGGGGTTGGTTTCTGTTCTTAGTTCCAATACGCCATCTCAATTCTGAAATTTATTTGTGAAAAAAAGTTCGTCTGTAAAAAATAAAGCATTGGATGCGCGCCGTGGTTCATCCGCTTCCAAAGGCGGCAAAACATCAAATGGAAATTCTGTCGGGACGAGCAACGGACATTCCGTTGGGACGAACAATGGTCATTCCGTCGGGACGAACAATGGTCATTCCGTCGGGACGAACAATGGACATTCCGTCAGGGCGAGCAATGGTCAGTCTTCTTCGCCTGCGCTCACGAGTTTGTTAACAAAGCAGTACCAAGCATTGCGCGAAATGGCCGGACGAATTTTGCGTAGTGAGCGCCTCATCAAAAGTTCCAAAATCAATCGCCAAATGTCGCCAACATCTTTGGTGGCTGAATCCACGCTACAACTTTTGGCTCAGCGTGTCACTATTCAAGGCGACGATCATCTTCAAGGCTTGGCCAATATTTCAATGCAACGCGTTCTTTCCGACCGCGCGCGCAAGGGCCGCGCGCTGAAACGCAGTGGCGATCCTCGCGATCTTCTTAAAGCAGAGGAAGTAAAATCTGAAGTGCAGGAACTGGCCATCATGAACGCCATTGAGGCCCTGCGCGCGGTGCGGCCGCGGCAAGCTGAAGTGATCACCGCGGTGTGCTTGAAGGAATTGTCCATTGAACAAGCCGCCACAAGTTTAAAGATGACCGTGCCAACTTTAAACCGCGACCTGCGCGCCGCGCGCGAGTGGCTTAGCAAGCGCCTGAAATAAGTCTGCTCTACTTGGGGTGCGCCGCATTGAACTGATCAAGCGCGTCCTGCCACTTCTTGGCTTCGATTTTTTCCTGAGGCAAATTTGGTTCGGCGGCGGTCCAGTCGTTGTGCAATTTCACCAAATCGCTCAAAGTCATGCGAATTCTGGCTGGAGGCGCTTCGATGCTGTTCAAGCCATTCAAACCTTCTTGCAAATCAGCGTCAGCTTCGCGCCATTTTTTCAGTGAAGCAAGAATGGAGCCGCGCCGCGCTATAAAGACCCACAACTTGGGATCGGTTTTTTCAAAGACTTTCCGCGCCTTCTCCACGGATTGATTTGAAAAGTCCAGCGCCGCGGCAAGTTGCCCTTGGTCTTGCAAAATCTTGGCCAGATTGTTCAACGAAATAATCACATCCGCGTGGTCCGCGCCCAAGCGACTTTGATTGGTCTTAAGCGACTCACGGAATAATTTTTCCGCCTCCGCCAAGTTGCCTTGATTGCGCAAACAGAAGGCCAAATTGTTTTGCACGCGCGCAACATCTGGATGGTCAGGCGAAAATTTCGCCAAGTAACTTGCCAACGCCTCGCGAAATAATTTTTCCGCCTCCGCTGTCTTGCCGCGCTCTTGCAAAGTTTGCGCGAGATTGTTCATGAGCAACGCGGTGGTGGGATGATTCTCCCCCGCGAAATTGCGCATGGTGTCAATGGCCAAGCGCGCGTTGATTTCGGATTGCTCCAATTGATTGGATTCCATCTGAAGTACAGCGAGGTTTTGATAATCCCCCGCCACCGTGGCGTTGT
>Ga0114971_10002736_pt1 | contig 12090 bp, 12 predicted proteins | sample M_140625_MF_Meta_FD_87320 | JGI IMG/M metagenome (GOLD analysis project Ga0114971, IMG submission 87320) | Freshwater microbial communities from Lake Montjoie, Canada to study carbon cycling - M_140625_MF_MetaG | ecosystem: Environmental > Aquatic > Freshwater > Lake | place: Lake Montjoie... | reverse complement strand
GAATCGCGGTATTGCGCAATCACCTCACCATTAATCTTGTCTAATTGCATGTCGGCCAGCTTGGTCTTTGTGAACTGGTTGGCTCTGTAACGCTCTTGTGATTTGCCCTTCTTAGTCGGCGTGACTTCCTCTACATAACGACCCACTATCGGCATCAGGCGCGGCATCGTTTGCTTTGGAGCCAGCACTCCCAGATCAAGCTGTGACTCAACGCTGCGTGCCCATTTAAGGGCATCGAATTTATTACTGAATGACTTGGCTACTGAGGGCTGGTCTTTGCGCTGGACACGGGCTTGCCACTTATCGCCGTGCTTACGAACTGATGCCATGATTTCTCCAAAAGGACAGGAGAAGGACAAGACCAAAACCACACTAGCTACGAATATACGTAACCCTTTGAATTTCCAAGATAATTCAGATAAATGGCGCGGTAGCAAAGCGGTTATGCACCGGATTGCAAATCCGTGTAGGTCGGTTCGACTCCGGCCCGCGCCTCCATCATTTCTCTTTTGAAATTAACAAGACAGCCCCTTAAGGGGCTTTTTGTTGTGTGCGCTTCTGGGACTTGTCCCAGCTTAGACATCTGGGTAGTATGAGCGTGAGGCCTGTCAATGCGATTGGCCACCACCCAACCGTTGTAGGCTCATCTAAGGCGCGGAGACAAAATGATATTCAATAACCAGACTGCCAAGCAAAGATTGTTATCTGTCCATCGAATGTTGAATTGGCAGGCTGTGCGAGCTTTGATTGTCTTGAGTGGTGTCTCTTTGCTGGCAGTTGCAGCGTCTGCGCAAAGCTATCCTTCGCGCCCAGTTCGTATCGTCATCCCATTGTCATCGGGCGGAACCACGGACATACCGGGCCGCATCATTGCTCAAAGGCTGACCGATGTATTTGGTCAGCAGTTTTTTGTTGAAAACCGCCCAGGTGCTGGGGGCACCATTGGTACCGATTTTGTGGCCAAGTCCAAGCCTGATGGGTACACCCTGCTCATGATGGCGACCCCGCATGTCATTACCGGCAATATGTACAAAAACCTCAGCTACAACACATTGAATGATTTCGCACCCATCGCACGGATTGCGTCGGGGCCTTATGTTTTGTCGGTACATCCATCGCTGGGTGTCAATTCGGTTAAAGAACTGATTGCGCTGGCCCGAGCCAATCCTCGCAAAATTGATTATGTGAGTTCGGGCAATGGCAGTCTTCAGCATTTGACGGGTGCTTACTTTGCCCACTTGGCAGGCATTGAACTGACGCATGTCCCTTACAAAGGAAGTGCACCTGCGCAGCAGGATCTGGTGGCAGGCGTTGTGAAGCTAGGCTTTCCTGGCACACCCATCGTGATTCCGCATGTCAAGTCTGGACGGCTGAAACCACTTGCAGTGACAACCTCCCAGCGCTCGCCTCAAATGCCCGATGTGCCAACGGTTGCCGAATCGGGTTTGCCAGGCTTTGAATCTCTTTCTTGGGTTGGCTTGATGGCCCCAATAGGTACGCCAGCAGACATCGTGGCCAAAATCAACAGCGAAATTGTAAAAATGTTGAATCTTCCCGAAGTTCAGCAACAGTTGCAAATCTCGGGAATGGAGGCAACTCCCAGTTCTCCGGACGAGTTCGGCAAGTACCTTAAAAGTGAATACGACAAATGGGGTAAGGTCATTCGCGATTCGGGCGCCACGGTCAATTAGGTTGTTGCTTAGTTAGCCTGAACCCCAGCCTTGGTCAACAACCCACCTAAAGTCTCAATCTCGTATTTCAAATGAGTCCTGAGGAATGCAGGGGTGGCTTGCTCCATTGAAACAGCCGATACGCCCATGCCATCCAAGCGCTTGATCACATCGGGATCGGTGACAGACTTCTGCAAGGCAGCCGTGAGTTTTTCCAGCACAGGCTTGGGCGTACCTTTGGGTGCATAGAGGCCAAAGGAAATGTTGATGTCAAAGCCCTTCACGCCAGCTTCCGCAATGGCGGGGGTGTCGGGTAGGGAGGGCAATCTATTTTTCCCAGCTGCCGCATAAGCTTTGATTTTGCCGTTCTTCACTGAAGGCACGGTGCCCGATGTTTGATCACACAAAATATCGACTTGCCCACCCATTAAATCGGTCAGAGCAGGGCCTGTGCCTTTGTAAGGTATCTCGTTCAGTTGAACCCCTAAAACGTTCATCATCATCAAGCCGCAAAGGTGCGAGGCAGAGCCCACACCCGCATGAGCCAAACTGACTTTTTTCTGATTTGTTTTGAGGTAAGTCACAAATTCATTCAAGTCTTTAGGAGGGAATTCAGTTCTGGCCACAATGACCATGGGACCACTGGTGGCCGATCCAATGGGCTCGAAATCATCCACGGGGTGATAGCTCAAATTTTTGTACATGGCCATGTTGGTGGCGTGGCTCACGTGAATCATGAGCAAGGTGTAACCATCTGGCTTGGACCTCGCTACTTTGGCTGTACCAATGGCGCCCGATGCACCTGCCGTGTTGTCAACCACAATTTGTTGGCCCAAAATCTTTTGCATAGAACCAGCAAACAAGCGAGTGATGGTGTCACCAGGGCCGCCAGGGGCATAGGGCATCATCATGGTAATCGGCTTGTTGGGGAAGTCTTGCGCTGAGGCTTGTGCTACCCAAACACTTCCCAACGCGCACAAGGATAAAACGAGTGCTCTGCGCATGTGTGCTTTAAGTTTCATGGTGTGTAATGAATGTTGAGTGTTTGATTTAAGGCCTGACTGTCAATCAAGCGAGCAAACGTTTTCTAATTTCCGCAGGGTCTAAAACTTCCAGCGGGAATGTGCCGCCGCCAGGAATGCCTACCTGGGTGGCATTCAGAAGCATAGACACCATGACGTAAGTGCCCGATAAAACAGTGAGGTCAATCACTGCTTGCTCGCCCATTTTGTTGACGGCTTCTTGCCAAAGAGCGTCTGGCACTCTGTGATTCAAACTGAGTTGAATGCAGTAGTCATATACCAAGCACTCATCGTCTGCCATGCTGGCAGGTCTTTTGCAAGCTTGCAAATCCTTCATCACAGCATCTGATAAGCCTGCTTTTCTGGCAATGGTTTCATGCGCCCACCACTCATATTGCGCATTTGAAATTCGGGCTTGAATGAGAATGGCAAACTCATTGAGTCGCTTGTTAACCGAGGTTTGGAACCTGAGGTAATCCAAGAAATCAAAGCACCTTCGTGCCATTTCGGGGCTGCGCAACAAGGCGTTGTAGGGCCCGCCTAGCGCAGCGCTGGAAATTTTAAGAATGTCATCTGCCAAAGGCTTCACAGAAGCGGGCAGGTCGTCGTAAGAAATTTGGGAAAGTCGTTCATTCATACCCAAATTTTAGGCACTCACCTAAAATGCAGTGGGAGGATAAACCCGAATTTCAAGGGCTTAAACCACAAGGCCATCCACCACTTGAGTGGTTTTGTCGCATCGCTCAGCCAATTCGGGGTTATGCGTTACAAAAAGTAGCGAGGTTTCTTGCTCTCTGCTCAGACGTCTGAGCAATTTTAAAACGGCATCTGCCGAGGCTCTGGCCGTGCAAGATGCATTTCATGATAAACGCGCGATTCAGACAAGCCTTCAGACAAAGCCTAGCTTAAAGGCTTAGAGTTGATGTAGGTCAATTATCGTGCAGTTTTCGACTGCTTCAAATCATTCAATAAGTGTTGTCCGTTTTGTGGGCTGTAAGCGCCAGCCTCTGCTTTTTTAATCAATGCAACCATGCGGGAATTGACCGGTGCTTTTGTTCCTACTGATTGTGCCAAATTGATCACGGCGCCATTGAGGTAATCCACTTCTGTTTGGCGTTGCATTTGTAAATCTTCCCACATTGAAGATCTAGCTGTTTCATCTATCTTCAGCATGCTGGCAGCCGCTCGCTTGAATATGAAGTTAGGCATTCTTAAAAGCACAGGCAGCATGGCAGGCGGCGCACGCGATATTTTTGCAGGCTGAATGCCAGCTAATTTCAAAATGCGCAGTGTTTCTTGAATCAACAAAGCCAAACTTTGTCGATACGCCCGATCTGAAAGCTGCGCTTTCAGAGGCATGTTAGACAAGGCGTTGACCGAATTGTTCAAATTCAATATGAGTTTGCCCCACTGAATCTCTTCAAAGTGCTGATGGACTTGAATTGGGAGACCACAAGCCTGGAACAGGGGTAACCAAGCATTGAGATCAGAATGGTCTTCGGCACAAAGTTCGCCTTCAGTAGCACAATGGAATCGGCTTTCAGGCAAGCTCACAACATTGAAAGGAACCATGCCACTCACGACTTTCATGTTCGGTAATTGTTGTTTCAAAACCTTGGCGTTGCCAACGCCATTTTGAAAACTTACAACCAAGGCAGAGGGCTTTGCATGTTTTAAGATTTGCGTTGCTGCTTCTGGCGTGTCTGCACTTTTCACAGTGACCAATATTAAATCTGCAGTATTTAAAGCCTCGGGATTTGCAGTGAAACTAATTTCAGAAGCTTCAAAGAAGACGCTTCTTTGGTTTAAATCTGAAGCAGTTAGGCCATGTTCTGCAATGCTATTTGCAATTCTTGAGCGTCCCAAAAATGTAAGCTTTGCTTGAGTCGTATTAAGCCAAGCACCGATATAACAGCCAACTGCACCAGCACCCAAAATGACAATGTGGACAGGATGTAAATTGTCAGTTTCAGGGCGGGTCTGATTTGAAGTTGCCATCAACAGGTCTTACTAGGTTTTAGCTGTAGGCTTGGCTTCAAATCCAAAGCACGGACGTCCATCGGAATTCATCACCTGAATGCTGGGCAAAACTTGAGACTTGAAGCCTAGCAATTTGCACGAGTAGGGCATTTTCGGATCCCAACTGGTGGCAAAGTGCTTGCACTGCCAGCAATTCACTTGAGCCGAAGGGGGGGTAGTTGTTGCCACTGGATTTTTTCATTCATTGGATCTTTCGCATCATAAAGAAAAACCAGACACAAGGTCATCAAAACTTAGAATGGAACGAGAAGGACTACAGGCTTATTCGAATTCTATTAATATCTTTTTAAAAGGACTAAAGATGAACCCCATTCAAGCTTCGCAAGAGATAGACCCCCGTATTTACTCGCTCTATGACGAGTACTGCCATGGCGCCATGGACCGAAGGGAATTTATGGCCAAAGCCAGTGCCTTGGTGGTGGGTGGCATGGCCATGGCGCAAGCCCTTTTTCCAAGGTATGCCAACGCTCAAACCATTTCATTCACAGACTCGCGCATCAAAGCCAGTTATGTGAAATACGCATCCCCTGGTGGTAGTTCAGGAGAGATGCGGGGCTATTTGGTACAACCGACATCGGCCAATGCCAACAAATTTCCTGCAGTCCTTGTGATTCATGAAAATCGGGGTTTAAATCCCTATATTGAAGACGTTGCACGGCGTCTGGCCTCAGTTGGCTTCTTGGCCTTGGCGCCCGATGGACTCTACCCTGTGGGAGGCTATCCTGGCAATGACGAGGATGGCAAAAAACTTCAGGATGGACTGACGCCAGCCAAGCTACAAACCGACATGTTGAACGGTGCTGTCTTTTTAAAAAATCATGCCCTTTCATCAGGCAAGTTAGGTCTGACTGGCTTCTGTTGGGGCGGTAGCATCACCAACGCATTGGTAGCTGAAATGGGCGATGCAGTTCAGGCGGGTGCCCCTTACTATGCCGTGTCGGCAGCCCCTGAAAAAGTGAGCAAAATCAAAGCTGAGTTGGTCATTCATTTTGCAGAAACTGACCCTCGCGTCAATGTCACCTGGGCGGCCTATGAAAGCGGATTAAAGACCCATGGTGTTAAATCGGAGGCGCATTTTTATGCGGGCACTCAACACGGATTTCACAACAATACAACGCCTAGGTTCAATCAGGCGGCCGCAGATTTGTCTTGGAGCCGCACGCTCGAATTGTTCAACCGAACTTTGAAGTCTTAAGCCTGTGAAAATTGATCCAGTTCGGTTTGATAAAGAGCCGCTGGTTTGAGGCAAAATCACACTTTTTGAATCTTCACTGAGAAAAGCATGCAACCCTTTCATTTGGCATTTCCCGTCACATCCTTGGCCAAAGCCAGAGCCTTTTATGGTGACCTTTTGGGTTGTCCTGAGGGCCGCTCTAGTGAAGAGTGGATCGATTTCAATTTCCACGGTCACCAAATTGTGGCCCACCTGAGTCCTTCAGAAGCAGGTCATCACAACACCAGCGCTGTAGATGGTGACAATGTACCGGTGCGGCATTTTGGCTTGGTCATGGAAATGGGGCAGTGGGAAGCACTTGCAGACAAGTTGAAAAAAGCTGACACCAACTTTGTCATCGAGCCGCACATTCGATTCAAGGGCCAAGTCGGTGAGCAAGCTACAATGTTTTTCTTTGACCCCTGTGGCAATGCTGTTGAATTCAAAGCATTTGCAAACCCCGCAAGTTTGTTTGCCAAATAAGCCAGCTCTGAAAACGCACTCAAATCTCGGCGTTCGAATTTGAGTATGTGGGCCGTTCAATGAAATTTAAAATGTCAGAAAAATCGCTCTTTGCGATTTTGTTGAGTTCTCCATGGTGGTTGAGTTTTTTGATAGCCGCAGTGTTGATGCTGTTGGCACGCGTCTTCTTGCCTGAGGCCTTTCGCACTGTTGGAATGCTCAGTGCGATGCCATTTTGCATATTGGGTTTAATTGCCGCTTGGAAACAGCGTGACAAACCTTCACCTCAAAGCGTCTCTTTGGCCTTGAACCAATTGGCCAGCATGTCGTGGAAGCAATTCTCCTTGGTCATGGAGCAAGCCTTTGTTCAGCAAGGCTTCAGCGTGATGCCATTGAACTCCGGCGCAGCAGACTTGCAGTTGGAAAAATCAGGCCAGATCACCTTGGTCAGTTGCAAGCGCTGGAAGGCGGCCACCTTGGGGGTCGAAGTTTTGCGTGATTTGAAGGCCTTACAAACCTCGCAAGATGCGGCTTATGCAGCCTGTATCAGTTTGAGCTTGCCCACCGGTGTGGCGCTTAAGTTTGCAAATGCCAACGCAGTTCAATTGATCTGCCAAGAGGAATTGGCATCGCTTTGCTTAAAGGTGATGAAACATTAAAGGGAAATCTGAAGCCCTAGATCGCCCTCATGATCTGCGCAATGCAGTCATTGGTTTTGGCCGTATCGATCCAACGCAAAATGCAAACCAATTGCAACTCTGGGTCTACCCAAGTGATGGAAGAGCCTGCGCCAATTGCAAACCATGAACTTCGAGGCGCGTCTTTGAACATGGCACCCTCTTTATTCAGCCATATGAGGTAGCCATAGTAGGGTGCTACATCGCAGGCTTGCTGCATCATGTGCAGCCACTTGGCAGACAAAATTTGTTGGCCTTTGTAGTTGCCGTTGCCCATGAGCATCAAACCTATGACGGCTTGGTCCATGGCTGAAATAGAAACGCCGCCGCCCCAATGGCTTCCGCCTGGAACCGACATCATGCGTTGGCCATTCACTTGCGTCCAGCCTTGCTCGTACCCCACCCACTGAAATTCATCTGAACACCCTAGCGGTTTGCGGAAAAATTCTTCAAACACGTCAGGCAGTGGCCGCTTGAATAAATGCAGCAAGGCCAAAGACAATTGGTTGATTCGAACGTCGTTGTACTCAAACCTAGATCCTGGTTCGCCCAGTGGTCTTGGGTCACCCTTCTTGCCATCGGCTTGACCTGTTTGGTAAGTTAGCCAGCGGTACCGGTCAACCTGTTCAGGGATGCCAAAGCAGGTACCTTCCCATTCGCTGGTTTGCTGCAACAAATGGTGCCAAGTAATTTGGCTTAAGCGCCCACCCTCAAAGCCAATGCCAGGACACTTTCGAATCACGGGTTCATGGACATCAGGCAAGAGCCCTTGATCAAAAGCAAGCCCCGCCAGGAGGGCTAAGTATGTTTTGGCCACACTGAAGGTGAGGTCGGCCTTATGAGATTCACCCCATTCGGCCATCAACACATGCTTGTGAAAAATGACGCCCGATACCGGGCCCCTGCCATGCACAGGGCCATACAAGCGGTTGTAAGGCACAGGGTCGGCTTCATGAATGCCCCAAGGCGGCGATGTGTCGCGTGACCACGGCGTTTCACAATTTTGAATGAAACTAACTGCGGCTTGCAGAGACAGCGTCGTGGTCATTTTAAGAACCTGGTCTGGTAATTAAAAGAGCAATAAATACCCGTTCAAGGTGCTCACAAAGCCAAGTGAGCCCAGTACCGTACCTGCCCAGTACAAAGCTGGCATAGAAGCCACAATCGAAACAGATAGCAGCACAATGGCAATTTGCAACATGCCCTCTGCGTAATCAAACCAGGGATCTTGGCGCATGGCATGGTCGCGTGCTGCCTCATGTTCTTTGGCGCGAACCATGAGCTCTTTTTTGCCTTCTTTGTTTTCTGGTTCTGACTCGTAGCGTTCTGCTGTCTTTTTGTAATCCTCTATTTTCTTTTCAAACATGGCCTTGGCCGTGACGTTCATGTTGGGCTCGCGCGCCAGTTGCAACTCCAAATCAGTTGCAGCAAGTTTGTAGGAGGTTTGACGGATGTTTTTGGCTTGGTAGAAAGCGTAAGCGTTAGCCGCCAAAATGTTCTCTTGGGTGGCTTCTTTCATGGCGTTGGATCCGCCTAAGCTGGCAATGGCCAAGACCATGGCCAAAATAGAGATGGTGAGGGCGGATCGATTTTTCTTACTGTCGCCATGCCCGGATTGCTCAATCAATTCTGCGGTTTCTTGTGCTTCCATGGTGTTTCCTTAAGTTGAGCGGTATTGTGCACAGCACAAAGTGATATTTTCCCCATCTAAGTGAGGTTTTGTATTTCTTTTTTGTGAAATTTAGGATTTACTCTGAACCGTTATGGTGATAACCCTGATATAACTTTTGCAGACTAGATGCATGATTTATGTTGGAATTTAGTAGTCAAACTTAAGGAGATATCCATGACAGAAAAGAAAACCTCATCTTCTCGCCGCGGCCTGTTGAAGGGCGCTGTTGCTGCTGGTGCGCTAGCAGCGCCCATGATTTCTAAAGCAGACACTGTCAGTCTGCGATTTCAAAGTACATGGCCAGCCAAAGACATTTTTCATGAATATGCCAATGACTTTGCTAAAAAAGTCAACGACATGGCCAGTGGCCGTTTGAAAATCGAAGTGTTGCCATCTGGTGCAGTGGTTCCTGCTTTCCAATTGTTGGATGCTGTGAACAAGGGTACCTTGGACGGTGGCCACGGTGTGTTGGCTTACCACTATGGCAAGAGCTCCGCTTTGGCTTTGTGGGGCTCAGGCCCTGCTTTCGGCATGGACCCCAACATGGTTCTGTCTTGGCACAACTACGGCGGCGGCAAGCAATTGCTTGAGGACATTTACAAGTCGCTGAACATTGATGTGGCGTCTTATGTGTATGGCCCTATGCCCACGCAGCCTTTGGGTTGGTTCAAGAAGCCAATTGCCAAGGTGGCAGATTTGAAGGGTCTAAAGTACCGTACGGTTGGCTTGGCTGTTGACATCTTTACAGAACTAGGCGCTTCAGTGAATCCTTTGCCAGGTGGTGAAATTGTGCCTGCGCTAGATCGCGGATTGATTGATGCGGCTGAATTTAACAATGCGTCTTCAGACCGTATTTTGGGCTTCCCAGATGTGGTTAAAAATTGCATGTTGCAAAGCTTCCACCAGAGTGGCGAGCAGTTCGAGATCTTGTTCAACAAGGGCAAGCTGGCTGCATTGCCTACAGAGCTGAAGTCCATCATTGAATATGCAGTGCAAGCTTCTTCTGCCGAAATGAGCTGGAAAGCCATTGACCGCAATTCCAAAGATTACCTGGAGATGAAAAAGCAAGGCATCAAGTTCTACAAAACACCCGATGCTATTCTGAAAGCTCAATTAGAGGCATGGGACAAAGTAGTTGCCAAGAAATCACTTGAGAATCCATACTTCAAGAAAGTCATTGAATCTCAGATGGCCTTCGCCGAGCGCGCTGGCCAGTGGCAGAACGACTACATGGTTGATTTCAAAATGGCTTACAACCGCTACTTCTCCAAGGCCGCGCCTAAAAAGGCCTAAGCTTTTTAAGTTTTTGTAAAATACCCATCCGGGCTTGTCCTGGATGGGTCTTTTTACTTTGGATGGTTTTATATGAATACGCAAACATTGCTCCACACGGCTGACAAAATCAGCACTTGGGTAGGAAAAGCTTTTGCCTGGCTGATTGTTGGGCTGATGTTATTGGTGGTGGTGGAGGTTTTCAAGAGATACGCTTTGAACGCGCCCACGGCTTGGATTTTTGATGCCAGCAACATGATGTACGGTACTTTGTTCATGATGGGCGGTGCTTACACGCTTTGCCAAGATGGCCATGTGCGTGGCGATTTCTTTTACGGCAGTGCCAAACCCAAAACCCAAGCTTGGCTTGACATGGTTTTGTACATCATTTTCTTTATTCCAGGTGTCATTGCGCTCACTTGGGCTGGCTGGAATTACGCCGCTGATTCATGGGCCATTCACGAGCATACCTTCAATGCCGATCCATTGCCGCTCTATCCGTTCAAGTCGGTCATTCCCTTAGCTGGTTTGGTTGTGCTGATGCAGGGTTTGGCTGAAATTTTGCGATGCATTGTTTGCATTCGAACTGGAGAATGGACCCCGCGCTTAAAAGACGCAGACGAAATTGATGTGGTCGAACAGCAGCTGGCAGGCAGCACGCTGGTTGATCGCGATGCAGCCATGGAAGCCATCGCCAATGCCAAGTACATTGAAGAATCGGCTCACCAGCGTGCGAAAGGAGGCCAAGCATGAGCGATCCAGCACTCGGACTCTTAATGCTGTCACTCATTGTGGTGGTCATCATGTTGGGATTCCCAACGGCCTTCACCTTGATGGGTTTGGGCATGGTCTTCGGATACGGAGCCTTCTACGACCCATCTGCGCCTTGGTTTGACAATAAAGTTTTTAACCTCATGGTTCAACGCACTTTTGGCGCCATGACCAACGACGTGTTGCTGTCTATACCTCTCTTCGTTCTCATGGGGTATGTCATGGAGCGAGGCGCCTTGGTGGACAAAATGTTCCACAGCGTTCAACTGGCATTCCGTAAGTTGCCAGGGTCTTTGGCTGTTGCCACATTGGTCATTTGCACCTTCTGGGGCATTGCCAGTGGCTTGGTAGGCGCGGTGGTGGTGCTCATGGGTGTGATTGCCATGAGGCCTATGTTGAACGCGGGCTATGACACCCGCTTGGCCGCAGGAGTCATTACAGCTGGCGGTACTTTGGGTATTTTGATCCCACCGTCGGTCATGATCATTGTCTATGCGGCTGTGGCTGGCCAGTCGGTTGTCAAGCTTTATGCAGCGGCGATGTTCCCAGGATTTTTCTTGGCCACGTTGTACCTTATCTACATCATTGCTTGGGTTTTAATTGATCCCAAAATAGCGCCTAAGCTGCCAGAAGAGCAGACCCGAGCTGCCATCACACCTGAGGTTCAAAAGATCGCTGACAACTATGCCAATAAGTTTTTCTTGGCGTTGTTCCAAGCACTGATATCGCCTGGCCGTGTCTTGAAAAAATCTGCTGACAATGTGCTTGTCACTTGGAACTTTATTTTCAAAAGCTTTGCCATGAGCTTGGTTCCCATTCTGATGGCTGTCACCACCATGGGCGCGGTCTGGTGGTATGTGGTGATTCATTCTCAAGAAGAAAACAATGCGGCCGCTGCCCAAGTTGTGGCCACTCAAACTGCCAAGTCTGATGCTGCCGCTGCCTCACCTGCTGGCAATGAGGCTGCTGCACCGAGCGCTGCCCCTGTCGCTGTTGAGCGCTCTGGCGTCCAAGAGCCACCTGGCGCCAGTGATTTGAAAGAACCCCCAGGCGCGGGTGGTTTGCAAGAACCTCCGGGTGCTGGTGGTGTTCAAGAGCCTCCAGGCGCAGAAAAAGTTCAAACCACTTCAGTTTCTCAGGGCGTACAGTTACCGCCTGGCGCAGAGTCGGTCACGGCCAAAGCAGAAGAAGCCGATGCACCGCTTCAAGCGTTGGGTGACGGCGACACATCCGATGCGCCTAAAACAGAACCTGTACCAGAAGGCTTCTACATGGGCTTTTGGATTGCTTG
>Ga0114971_10002735_pt1 | contig 12091 bp, 7 predicted proteins | sample M_140625_MF_Meta_FD_87320 | JGI IMG/M metagenome (GOLD analysis project Ga0114971, IMG submission 87320) | Freshwater microbial communities from Lake Montjoie, Canada to study carbon cycling - M_140625_MF_MetaG | ecosystem: Environmental > Aquatic > Freshwater > Lake | place: Lake Montjoie... | reverse complement strand
GTTCAGCAATGCAACGAGCTCCACGGGACCGGTTGTTTTTACGAGCGCCGTAAAGCCTACGAGGTCGGCGAACAGCACCGTGACGTCCTCATGGCGCTCGGCGATGGTTCGCTCGCCTTGTTTCAATCGGTGCGCGATGGAGGTCGGCAAAATATTTAACAACAGGCGCTCGGATTTCTCCTGCTCAACGGCGAGCAGCAGCTTCTCTTGGTGCAATTCAATCAACCGCAGTTGCTCCAAATCACGCAGGCGCTTGCGCTCCAGTGAGGATGCGATCCGTGCCCGCAGAATCACGAGATTCACTGGCTTCAACAAGAAATCCTCTGCACCTAAATCGATACACCTGGCGACCGCTTCCAGATCGTTCAAACCCGATGCTACAATGACGGGCACATGCCGCAAAACCGGGTCGTCCCGCAAGATCGCCAGCACTTCATAGCCGTTCATCCGCGGCATTTCGATATCGAGCACGATCAGGTCAAACTCCACTCGCTGCATTCGCTCCAGCGCATCTTGGCCATCCACGGCTTCCGTGACGCGCAGGTAGCCCAGGGAGCCGAGCATGAGCACCATGATTTCCCGCGGTGCGGCGGAATCATCCACCACCAAAATGGAGGCCTGCTGGTCGGCCGACGTTGATTCGGCCCGGTGCAGCTGGGCTACTTGCTTCGCCGACAACGCCGCAGTCTTAACCTCCCGCAACAATTGAAACGTGCGGAATTCCTGGTCGTCGCGCGGAGCCTTCATTGCCGGGCAAACGGGTTCGCTGGACCTTCGCTGGTATTTGTGGGTTGGCCGGGGTGGTTCGCCCTTCGCATCGTCGCGGTGGTTTGAAGCCACCGCACGCTCGCGTCAAACGCTTTGGTTCCGCCGTCGTATTGCGATGCTCTCATCTGCCTGCTCCGCGGAACACCGCCCGAAAAATTACCGTTGGCCCTGCAGCTTACACCCCATTCCCTTCGCCATGCCACCACGGTCACCGCTCCTGCGGGTCGCCTTGATCTTCGAAACCACCAACGCCTACGCGCGCACGCTCCTGATCGGCATCGGCGACTACGTGCTCAGCCACGGTCCGTGGAGTCTCCATTTCGCCGAGTTGGGGACCGATGATTGTCCGCCCAGTTGGCTCGAATCCTGGGACGGCGACGGCGTGATCTTTCGCGGAGAAAATGCGCGCACCGCCCAAGTCATCGACCGCCTGAAGGTGCCCAAAGTCGATCTCACGCCGTCGCGGTTATTGTCCGCTACTCCGTGGGTGAAGGCCGACGATGCCGCGATCGCCCAGTTGGCCGCCCAGCATTTTTCCGAGCGCGGTTTTCATGAATTCGCTTTCTGCGGTGACGCACGGTTTCGGTGGTCGCAACGTCGTGGCGAACGGTTCGGCGAATTGGTCCGCAGTGGCGGGCGCAATTTTCACGACTACCGTGCACCGCATCGTCTGCCCAGTAGTGATGCCGAAGTGGACGCCATCGCCGAGTGGCTAACGGGCCTGCCGAAGCCCGTCGCAGTATTCGCCTGCTACGACAATCGCGGTCAACAGGTCCTCGAGGCGTGTCGGCGCGCGGGACTCGCCGTGCCCGAGGACGTCGCGGTGCTCGGAGTCGACAACGACGAGGTGCTCTGCGTGCTCTCGCCCCCGCCCCTTTCCAGCATCACGCTCAATCCCCGCCGCGCCGGTTGGGAAGCCGCCGCGTTGCTCTCCTTGATGATGCGGGGCGAAAAGGTCTCCGCCGAACCGCGCTTGATTCCGCCCGTCGGCATCGAGACACGCCAGAGCACCGACATCCTCGCGATCGGCGACGCCAAGATCGCCGCCGCGTTGCGCTACATTCGGGCACACGCCTGCGAAGGCATCCGCGTGAGCGACGTGCTCCGCCAATGCCCGATGGCGCGTCGGGCCTTGGAAGAAAAATTCCGGCGGTTTATCGGACGCACCCCCCGGCAGGAAATTCTGCGCGTGCAACTGAACCGCGTGAAGGAACTGCTCATCGGCACCGAACTGCCCATTGGCGAGATCGCCCTGCGCACGGGTTTCGAACCGGAATATTTGAGCGCGGTTTTTCGGCAGGAACTCAAACTCGCCCCCACCGATTATCGGCGTCGCTACGGGCTCGGTCGCTAGCTTCCCGCGATTGGTTGGCCGTATGCGGCCGCGTCGCGCTGCGCAATTCCCCAAATCAAATGCGCAATCCCCCCTTCCGCCACGGGCCGATTTCCGCGACACTGCGGCCTCGTTCTTATCCCCATGAAAACCCCACCCCGATTGTTGTCGCTCGCCCTGATCGCCGCACAGCTCAGTGCACAGACGCCACCCGCCACTTCGCGTTCGCCGGCACCGGCCACTGAGCCCGAGTCCGTCCTGCTCGCCGAGTTCACCGTCACCGAATCCAGCACCAACGACTACGCCGCCTCCGAGTCCGTCACCGGCTCGCGGGTCGCCACGTCGATCCGCGACCTGCCCTACGACGTCAATGTCGTGACGCGCGAATTCATGCGTGACTTCGCCGCCTACGAACTCATGCAGCAGTTCGCCTACACGAGCGGCTTCGGCGAACAGGAAACCGAAGGCTTCTACAATCTCCGCGGCATCACTTCAAGTAACCAACTCCGCAACGGCTTCACGCGCCGCGGTCTCGTCGACTCCGGCAGCATCGACCGCGCCGAGGTCATCAAGGGTCCCGCCGCCGCCGTCTACGGTCAGACCGCCCCCGGCGGCATGATCAATATCATCAGCCGTCGACCCTCGTCCAAACCCGAGCAGGAATTCCGGATCATGCGCGGCGGCCTCGGCCATTTCCGCGTCGATCTCGCCTCCGCCGGCCCGCTCACGGAAAAAGGTCGCTGGGGCCAGACGCTCTACCGCGTCAGCGGCGCTGCCTTCAACCGCGACTACGAGGAGCAATTCCGCGACGCCAAACAAACCTCCGGCACCGTCTCCGTGGTCCAGCGTTTCAGTGACACCACCAATGTCTTCGTCGAATACGATTTCATCCGCCGCGACATGCACCGCGGCGATCACGTCCCCTTCGCGACGCGCAGTGTCACGCTCACCGCGCGCGACGCCGCCGGCGCGCTCCGCACCACGACGTTCAACCAACGCCTCGGCACCTACGCGATGGACCTGTTCAACTTCAGCCGCCAGGGCCCGCAGGAGTTCAACGACCGCTACATGCACACCGGCTCCGCGCACCTCGAACATCGCTTCAATCAAGTCCTCTCGCTGCGTGCCGCCACCAGCCTCTATGACCGCTGGTTCTGGCGCGGCTGGAGCGCCGGCGATATCTTCCGCGTCACTGACCGCACCATCCCCGACCGCGAGCCCCAATACGAATCCATCCACGAATACGGTCAGGGCGCGCAGGTCGATCTGCTCGCGCGCTACACGACGAAGTTTCTCACGCCGGTCGGACACAACACGCTCCTCAGCTACGACTATCGCTTCGAGGGTAAAACCGACTGGATTCGCAATCTCTCCACTGCCGATCTCGCCAACCCCGCGAAGAACATCCGCACCCTCTCCGTCGACGCGCCGAATTACTTCCTCCTCCCGTGGAATCCCACCGACTTCCCGCGCTTCACGAAAAATATTTATCAGACCAACGACAATTACAGCGTCTCCCTCCGCCATCAGGCCTTCGCCTTCGACAACCGCCTGATCGCCCTCGTCGCCGCCCGCTACGATTCGGTGAGCATCATCAGTGACGACAAGAGTTCCAAAACCCACCGCACCGCCACCAACGAGGCCACCGGCCTCCAGTTCGGCCTCAACTACCGCCTCGGCTCCGCCGTCACCCTCTTCGCGAGCCAGAGCAATTCGTTCCTCCCCACGACCAGCACCAATCGCTTCGGCGAAATCTTGCCCAACGAAAAAGGCGTCGGCACCGAGGCCGGCGTCCGCCTCTCGCTCTTCGAGCAGAAATTCAACGCCACGATCTCCGCCTTTCACATCGACAAGGAAAACGAGGCCGTCAGCAGCGTGCTCGAACTTCCGCTCCTCAACGCCGCAGGCCAGCCCATCCTCGATCCCGTCACCGGCGCACCCGCCATTCAACTTGTCACCGACAACGTCGCCGAGGGCCACCGCCGCTCCAAGGGCGTCGATGTCGATTTCAATTACGCCATCAGCAAAAGCGTCCAACTTATTGGCAACGTCGCCTACACCGATGCTCGCCGCATCAACTCCGGCCGCGACCGCGATCTCATCGGCCGCTGGGTCTCCGGCACGCCGCGCCACGCCGCCGGTCTCGCCGGAAAATATTCCGTGCTCACCGGCCCACTCAAAGGCCTCACCTGCACCGCCGGCGTGCGCTACCGCGGCCATCTTTTTCCCGACACCCTCGGCGGCGGACAGGATCTCAACAAAGACAATTTGATCGAAAGCAACGACGGCCGCCGCACCATCGCTCTGCCCGCTGTCACCGTCGCCGATTTTGGCGTCAGCTACCGCTGGAAACCCTCCGGCACCCGCCTCAACCACTCGCTTCAGCTCAACCTCAAAAACGTGACCGACGAGAAATACCTCACCGTCGACGCGTGGGCGGCCGACCGCCGCACCCTCCTCGCCACCTACGGCGTTAAATTTTGATCCCATGCGTCCTTCCACCTGCTCCCGTTTCCATTCGTTCCGCTCACTCGGCACCGCCCTCGCCCTCGGTGTCGCCGGCGCCGGCGCCTTCGCTGCCGACGCCGCCGCACCCGCCGCGCCCTTCCCCGTCACCATCACCGTCGACGCCACGAAATCCGCCGGCCCGCTCCGCCCCATCTGGCATTTCTTCGGGGCCGACGAACCCAACTACGCCACGATGAAGGACGGTCGCAAACTCCTCTCCTCCCTCGGTGAACTAAAGCCCAAGGACATTTTTTTCCGCGCGCATAATCTCCTCAACACCGGCGACGGCACGCCCGCCTTCAAATGGGGCAGCACCAACGCCTACACGGAAGACGCCAACGGCAAGCCCATCTACGACTGGACCGTCGTCGACCGCATCTTCGATACCTACCTCGCCCGCGGCGTTCGTCCTTACGCGCAAATCGGCTTCATGCCGCAGGCCCTCTCGATGCTACCCGAGCCTTATCAGCACACGTGGCGCCCCGGTTTCCCCTACGGCCTCATCACCGGCGGCTGGGCCTATCCGCCGAAAGACTACGCGAAGTGGGCCGAGCTCGTTTACCAATGGGTCACCCACTGCGTCGCCCGCTACGGTCGCGCCGAAGTCGAGTCGTGGTATTGGGAAGTCTGGAACGAGCCCAACGGCCCCGCCTACTGGCACGGCTCCCCGGAGGAATTCTACAAACTTCACGACTACGCCGTCGATGCCGTGCGCCGTGCCCTTCCCACCGCCCGCGTCGGCGGCCCCGATGTCGCCGGCTCCGGCGGCGCCTTCATGGAGGGCTTTCTGAAACACGTCGTATCGGGCAAAAATTACGCCACCGGCCAGACCGGCACGCCCACCGACTTCCTCGCGTTTCACGCCAAGGGCAAACCCGTGTTCGTCGACGGCCATGTGCGCATGGGCATCTCCGAGCAACTCCGCACCATCGACACCGGCTTCGCCATGATCGCCGCCGTCCCCGCGCTGAAGGCCAAACCCATCGTGATCGGCGAGTCCGACCCCGAGGGCTGCGCCGCCTGCCAAGGCCCGCAAAACGGCTACCGCAACGGCACGATGTATTCCAGCTACACCGCCGCCGTCTTCGCCCGCAAACACCTACTCGCCGCCAAACACGGCGTGAACCTCGAAGGAGCGCTCACCTGGGCCTTCGAATTCGAAGACCAGCCCTACTTCGCGGGCTTCCGCGCCCTCGCCAGCAACGGCCTTGATCTCCCCGTGCTCAATGTGTTTCGCATGTTCTCGAAAATGGGCGGTCAACGCCTTCCCACCACCAGCTCCGCCGAAGTTTCCCTCGACGACATGATGAAGACCGGTGTCCGCGAAAAATCCGATGTCGCCGCCTTTGCCAGCCTCGAAGGCCGCAAATTCTCGCTCATGGTCTGGCACTACCACGACGACGATCTCGCCGGCCCCGACGCCGCCGTCGAACTCACCGCCACCGGCCTCGGCTCTGCTACCGGTTCCGCCACGCTCACGCACTACCGCGTCGACGGTGACCACAGCAATTCCTACACGGCCTGGAAAAAAATCGGTGCACCGCTCGCCCCGAACGACAAGCAATACGCCGCCCTCGAAAAAGCCGGCAAGCTCGCCCAGCTCGGCGCCCCCGAAAAAATCTCTGTCGCCGCCGGCGCCGCCACGCTCCGTTTCACCCTCCCCCGCCAAGGCGTCTCCCTCCTCGTCCTCGACCTCCCGTGATTGTCCGCACGCCCCTCTTGATTGTCATCGCGAGGAGCAAAGCGACGTAGCGACCCATCTGAATTTCCAGCGTCTCGCACGTCTCCCGTGTCTTCCTCGTCTTCTCCCCATCGCTGGCACATCGCCTTCCTCGTCAGCGCGGCCATCGCCGTCAGCTACCTGGACCGCCAGACGCTGCCCATCGCCATCGGTGAGATTCAACGCGAGATCCCGATTTCGAATTCGGTCAAAGCGTTCCTCGATTCCGCGTTCCTGCTCACCTACGGCCTGATGTATGTCGGCGGCGGCCGCCTGATGGACGTCCTCGGCACGAAGCGTGGTTTTCTGATCATCATGGTATTTTGGTCGCTCGCCTGCGCGAGCCACGGCTTCGCCGGCGGCGTGATCGCGCTCGCCGCCAGCCGCCTCCTCCTCGGCGCCGGCGAGGGTGGCGGCTTTCCCGCCGCCACGCGCGTCGTCGCCGAATGGTTCCCGGTCAAAGACCGCGCGACCGCGATGGGGATCATCAATGCCGGCACCGGCGTCGGCGGCGTGATCGCCCCGCCGCTCATCGCCGCGATCATCCTCAACGTCCACTGGCTCGGCCTCTCGTCGTGGCGCTGGGTGTTCTTCATCACCGGCGTTCTCGGCCTGGTGTGGACCGTGTGGTGGGCAAAATCCTACGACGCTCCTGCGTCCGAAGGTGGGCGGGCACGTCCCGGTGCCCGCATTGCTCCCGTCATCCCGCTGCGCGAACTTCTCCGCTTCCGCGAAACGTGGGGCGTGATCGGCGCAAAGTTTCTCTCCGACGCCGCGTGGTATTTCTATATGTTCTGGCTGCCGAAATACCTGCTCGATGCCCGCGGCTTCAACATCAAGGCCGTCGGCTCCGTCGCGTGGATTCCCTTCGCCGCCGCCGCGCTCGGCTGCGTCGTGGGCGGTGGTCTCTCCAGCTGGCTCCTCCATCGCGGCCACTCCGTCAATGCCGCGCGCAAGCTCGCTCTCGGCCTCAGCGCCGCCCTCATGCCGTGCGTGATGCTCGTGCCCCACGTGCCCGTACCGTGGGTCATCGTCCTCTTTAGCGTCGCCTTCTTCGGCCAGCAATCGTGGTCCACGCTCGTGATGATCTTGCCCACCGATCTCTTTCCAAAACACGCCGTCGGCACCGTCGCCGGCTTCGTCGGCCTCGGCGGCGCCCTCGGTGGTGTGGTCCTCGGCCAGCTCGCCGGCTTTTTCCTCGACCACGGTTTCAGTTACACGCCCGTCCTCATCATCGCCGGCTCGCTGCACGTCGCCGCATTTATTCTGATCCTCGTGACCGTGCGCTCGCTGCAGCCGCTGCCGCTCCGGTCGCAATTTCTGCCCACATGAAAATCCTGTCCCTGCTCCGCGCCGTCCCGTTGCTGGCGTTCGGCCTCCCGGCCTTCAGCGCCGCCGCGACCCCAGAACTCTTTCGCGATCCGAGTCAGCCAGTCGACCGGCGCGTCGCCGATCTTGTTTCCCGCCTCACGCTGGAGGAAAAGGCGATTTTGCTGAACCACCGCGGACCGATGGTGGCACGGTTTCAGATCCGCGCCGACCAGTGGAACCAATGCCTGAACGGCGTGAAATGGGACCGACCCGCGACGCTTTTCCCGACGTGCATTGCCATGGCGGCGACGTGGAACGTCGACCTGCTGCAAAACGAGATCGCCCGTGTGCTCTCCGACGAAGCGCGCGCCATCTACAACGGCTGGCACCTCGATCCCAACGCAGCGGGAGATCACAAGGGTCTCATCTACCGCGCTCCCGTGATCAACATCGGCCGAAATCCCTATTGGGGCCGCAATCACGAGGCGTTCGGCGAGGATCCGTTTCTCACCGGCCGGATGGCCGTCGCCTACGTGCGCGGCTTGCAAGGTGACGACCCGCAGCACCTGAAAATTGCCGCGACCCTGAAGCATTACGCGGTGAACAACGTCGAGACGGACCGCAAGAAACTGGACGCCCAAGTGTCAGAGCGAAGCCTGCGCGAGTATTGGCTGCCCCATTTCCGCGAGGCGGTGGTCGAAGCCCGCGCGCAGTCGCTCATGGCGAGCTACAACGCGATCAATGGCGTGCCGAACAACATCAACCGCTGGCTGCTCACTGACGTGCTGAAGGGCGAATGGGCCCACGAGGGTTTTGTGGTCTCCGACCTCGGCGGCGTGAAGACCATGGTCGAGGGCCATGCGCAAAAGAAAATGGGCTACGTCGACGCCGTCGCGCAGTCGCTCATGGCCGGCTGCGATTTCTCCGACAAGGAATTCCAGGAGTATATCCCCGCCGCGGTCCGCGAGGGAAAGCTCACGGAAGCACGCCTCAACGACGCGCTCACCCGCGTCTTGCGCGTCCGCTTCCGCCTTGGCGAATTTGATCCCTTTGCCTCCGGTCCCTACAGCCGGATTTCACCCGCCGTCATCGATAGCCCGGAACACCGCGCGATCGCGCTCAAAGCCGCCCGGCAATCGATCGTCCTCCTCCAGAACCGCGATCACCTGTTGCCCCTTGATCGGACGAAACTGAAACGCATCGCGGTCGTTGGTCCGCTGGCCGATCGTGTGGTCCTGAACAACTACAACGGCGCGATTCCCCGTGTCGTGACCACCCTGCAGGGCATCCGGAATCGCGCCGCCGCCGGCACCGCAGTCCTCCACGCCGTGGGCGGATTGGTCGGCGGGGCCAAGCTGGGCAACTCACCGCTCGAACCGATCGAGCCGCCCATCGACGTCGCCGCCGAGCAAGCGCAGGCCGTCGAGCTCGCCCGGAGCGCGGACGTCGCCGTGGTGTGCGTCGGCACCACCACTGCAATCGAACGCGAATCCCGCGATCGCACCACCCTCGGTTTGAGCGGTAGCCAGGAAGCATTGGTCAAAGCGGTTTTCGCCGCCAATCCCCGCACCATCGTCGTGTTGATGAGCGCCGGCCCTCTCACGGTGCCATGGCTGAAGACACACGTCCCCGCCTTGCTGCAGGCCTGGTGGCCCGGCGAGGAAGGCGGCCACGCGCTTGCCGATGTGTTGTTCGGCGACGTGAACCCTGCCGGCCGCCTGCCCCACACCGTCTACGCCTCGGAAGCGCAGGTCCCGCCACTCACCGAATACGACATCTCGAAGGGTTTCACCTACATGTATCTACAGGGCGACGCACTGTTCCCGTTCGGCCACGGCCTGAGCTACACGACCTTCGCCTACTCCGGCCTCCGACTCTCGAACTCCAAAATCAAAACCGACGGCACCGTCACCATCTCGGTTGAAATCACCAACACCGGCCAACGCGCCGGCGATGAAGTCGCGCAACTCTACGTCCACGACGTCGCCAGCTCGGTCGTTCGTCCCGTGAAAGAGCTGCGCGGCTTCCAACGCCTCACGCTCCAGCCCGGCGAGCAACGCACCGTCAACTACACCTTGCCCGCCGCCAAACTCGCTTTCTGGGATGAGAAGACCCACGCGTTCCTCGTCGAGCCCGGAGCCTTCGAACTCATGGTCGGAGCATCGTCGGTGGATATCCGCGCCAAGACCATACTCGAAGTGTCCCCATGACCGCCGCTCCCTCCTTCGCTCCGTCCCGCCTGCGCTTCGGCTGCTGCGGCAGCATGATTGCCCCGGCCGCCGATCCCATCGGCCTCGCCATCGTCGAAGACCTCGCCGCATTCGGCTACGACTACATCGAACTCTCCCTGCGCGACCTCGCTGTTCTCCCCACGCCGACTCTCACCGCCCACCTCGTTCGCCTGCAGCGCAGCGGCCTCGCCTGCGAGGTCTGCAACAATTTCTTCCCGCCCGAAATCCGCCTGACCGGCCCCGCCGCCGATCTGGGTACCGCGCTGCGTTACGCGGAACACGCCCTCGCCACCGCCGCCCACGTCGGCGCCTCCGTCATCATCTTCGGCAGCTCCGGCGCCCGCAACGTCCCCGCCGGATTTCCTCACGACCATGCCTGGAGCCAGCTCCGCACGCTTCTCACCGCCCTCGCTCCGCTCGCCGAGCGCCAAGGCCTTACGATCGCGATCGAGCACCTCAATCGTGGCGAGTCCAACATCCTCAACTCCGTCTCCGAGATCGCCCGCCTCGCCCACGAGGTCGCGCACCCCCGCGTCCGCCTCCTGATCGACGCCTACCACCTCCTCGTCGAACACGAACCCCTCGCCATCCTCGCCCAAGTCGCCCCCGCCATCGCCCATGTGCACGTCGCACAAGGCATCGACCGCCTCTTCCCCGCCGGCACCGACGCCCCGCTGGCCGCATTTTTCGCCGCCCTCCGCGCCACCGGCTACGCGCAACGCTACAGCGTCGAAGCCTACCCCCGCGACTTCATCACCGATGCCCCCCGCGCCCTCGCCACCTGCCGCACCCTCGCGACCGCCTGACCACCCGTCCGTCTCCCTGTCCCCCACTCTTCCCCGTCTTCCCGTCTTCCACTCTTCCCCGTCCCCCACTCCTCCCCGTCTTCCCGTCTTCCACTCTTCCGCGTCTTCCCCGTCTTCCACTCTTCCGCGTCTCCCCCTCTTCCCATTCTTCCCTCCCTATGTCCCAAAATCTCCAAGGTAAAAAACTCGGCATCATCCACGCCGCGCTCATCACCACGCGCGCCGTCCAAAAATACCTCGACGAAGTGATCCCCGAGGTCGAAGTCGTGCACTGGGTCGACGACACCATTCAGAACACCAACTTCGCCTGCGCCCCCGGCACGATTCCCCCGGAGAACTACGCGAAGTTCACCCAGGCCGCCCTCTCGCAACAAGCCTACGGCGTAGATCTCATCTTACTCGCCTGCTCCACGTTCAATCGTGCGGTCGAATTCTCCCGTCCCATGATCGCCACACCGATGCTACAAATCGACCGACCGATGATGGACCTCGCCGTGCGCCACGGCCCGCGCATCGGCCTCCTCGCCACCGTGCCGACCACCGTCCCCGCGTCCGAGCGACTGCTCCGTCTCGCCGCCACCGACGCCGGTAAGACCATCGAAATCCAAACCCGTCTCTGCTCGGAAGCCTTCGCCGCCCTCAAAGCCGGCCAGCCCGAAAAACACAACGATCTCCTCCTCGCCGAAATCGACCGCCTCTCCGGCGACGTCGACGCGATCGTCCTCGCGCAGCTCTCCATGAGCGCCCTCGAGCCTCGCCTCACCGCCACGAAAGTTCCCGTCTACAACAGCGGCCGCACCGCCTTCGCAGAAGTCCGCCGCCGCCTCGGCTCGACCTGAGCGTCCCACCCCGCGCATCGCGTCGCAGCGCGCCACCTGCCCCCGTTACCCCAGCCGGTGGGCGGTCACGTTCCTGTGCGCTCCTTCAATTTCCGCGAGCCAGAGCGCTCTGCGCGCACCACTCGCGCGCGGACTCGCGCTCGGCGGCACGCTTGATCCGCGCCCGAATTGCGTTCTTCTCTCCCGCCTCCACCCCCAACTCGCTTCTCGAACGCACCCTGGTCATGTCTGCCTTTTCCGATCCCCTCCGCGAAGCCCGCGAAAAATCCGGCGTCCTCAAATGCCCCTTCCACGGCGAAGACATCACGATGATCCTCCGCCACGAGGACGTGCGCCAGGCCGCGAAGGATTGGCAGACCTTCAGCTCCGACGCGCCGTTCCGCGTGCCGATTCCCTCCGAGGAAAAAGTGCGCTCCATGCGGCAGCTGCCGATCGAAACCAACCCGCCCGAACACGGCGATTACCGCGCCATCGTCGAACCGTTCTTCGCCCGCGCCAAAGATCCCGCTGTCATGGCGCAAGTCGAGGCGTTGATCGACGGTCTGCTCACTGCCGCTCTCGCCCGTGAGTCAGTC
>Ga0114971_10002732_pt1 | contig 12100 bp, 15 predicted proteins | sample M_140625_MF_Meta_FD_87320 | JGI IMG/M metagenome (GOLD analysis project Ga0114971, IMG submission 87320) | Freshwater microbial communities from Lake Montjoie, Canada to study carbon cycling - M_140625_MF_MetaG | ecosystem: Environmental > Aquatic > Freshwater > Lake | place: Lake Montjoie... | reverse complement strand
TAAAGCAAAGAAAACTGTAGCTAAAACAGAATCTAATGATAATGAAGAAAATCCTATTTCTACGAAAAGTAAAGCAAAAAAAACTGTTTCTAAAACAGAAAAAGTAGAAGTTAAAGAAACTGAACCTATACCTACTAAAGGTAGAACTAAAAAAACCGTTTCAAAAACTGATTCAAAAACTGATTCAAAAACTGATTCAAAAGAAGAAATAACAGAACCTATTAAAAGTAAAAAAAAAACTATTTCTAGTAAAGGAAAAAGCAGTAAAAAAGAACTTTTAAAAGATAATGAAAATGAATCTAATGATGATAATAATTCTTCTAACGAGTCAGACAATGAATCAAATATTAAACCAGTTAGTAAACAAGATATTGAAAAACCAACAAAAGGTGGAAAAAAAATAAATTCTAACGATGAAGAAAATTACCCAATCTGGAAAAAAGAATGGGTAATTATTGTAGACAAAATTAACGAAAATCAAAAAGTGACTCATGAACTTGAAAAAGAACGAGACGAACTTGTTAAAAAAATGAACTCCTATTTTTCTGCTAGAAATGGTTCTATAGGTGAAAATATTTTAGAATTAAATTCAAAATTAAAAAAAACTATTACTAAATTTGATGTAGTTGTTAAACCATGTGATATTGACGATACTTCTGATACTACAGATGATAGTGATGATGACAGCGACGATAATAGTGATGATGATTCGACGCCTCTACAACCATTAAAAACAAATAATCTACCTAAATTTGCTTCAAGTTCATCATCTAAAAAAAAAATAATAGATTCTGATAGCGATGACAGTGATTAAATTATTTATTTATATATTTATTCAATATATAATAATACTATTACTATTAATAAACAATAATTACCTGGACCAAATTCTTTTAATATTGTTAACCATTTAACTATTGTTTCTTCATCATATTCTTTAAAAAATAATCTATATGATCTATATGATAATTTCATAATATATAAAAACAACGTATAAATATAATCAGTTTCGTTTTTTAATTCATTTTGTCTTCTTAATACAAAGTTATCACTTCCTGTTGCTTTATAAGATGATATTGCTTCATTTAAACCAAAACTAATACTAATCATAAAACTCATACAAATAATAACCAATATGTATTTATTTGTTAATCCGTATTTATTTATTAAATAAACAATAATACTAATATTTCCAATATGATCGGAAACTAAATCTAATGCCATACCGTATTTTGACATCATGTTATATTTTCTAGCCATTTTACCATCAACACAATCTAATATATTTCCTATTAAATATGAACAAACAGCACATTCTCTATCATTGATGTGAAAAAAATAAATGGATAACAATGTAAAAATAGTGCTTAAAACTGATATATTATTTGGTGTTAAAGATAAATTATACAAAGGGTCTATTAATTTTCTAGCAATTGGAAAAAATATATTGTTGTCGCACCATCCTTCAAATTTTAAATCGTCTCCATATTTATCTGTATTAGCAAGTTTATTATCAAGTTTATTATCAAGTTTATTATCAAGTTTATTATCAAGTTTATTATCAAGTTTATTATCAAGTTTATTATCAAGTTTATTATTTCGTTCATTGTTTGGCGATTCTTCCGAATAGTTAATTTGATGATTAGAAAATAATTCAAAATTATTATAATCGTCGTCTATTATCTCGTTTTTAATTGATTCTATATTTTCAAATAATGATTTTTCAGATAATAATTGTTCGGACATTAATTTAATAGAGATTTTTAAATAGTATTTAAAATATTTTTTCAAATCTTGAATCATTATAATATTTTCCATCTATTTTATTATCTTCAATCACTTTAAAAATATCGCGTTGCATTCCTAATTTTTCTTGTTTATCTCTGTCATCTTTTGAATTTAGATCAGGTCCTTTATTAATTTCCATTAAATAAGCAGTCAAGTCTTCTGTAGGGGCAACATCCGCACCAAATATTTGAAATCTAATATGTTGAGATAATTTACTATTTTTACACATTGTGGGAGCTAATGCAATAATAACACGATTCATTAAAAATCTAACATTTTGATCCCAAGTCTTAGATAAATTTGGTTTTATTTTATCTAGATGAGTTCTAAAATCATCTAATGTTAATGGATTATCATCATATATTTTTCTATCAATATATCCTGTTGTAATATGTTTTTTAAAATCCATAACATCTTCGTCATAAAATTCAGGAGTATAATATACAAATCCGTTTTTATGAATATATCCATGAACTTGAGAACCTTTACACACAATTAATGTATAATATCTAAAATTAATTTTTCTTTTATTAATTAAATATGGTTTATATAAATAATCTTGTGCTAAATACCATCCGTTTTTATAACCATCTAAAATCTCATCTAAATCTCTTGTTAATTTAATCCCTTCTTGTCTTTGTGCATAGTTTTTAAGTACATACATATGACCTGGTTTTTCTAATTTTTTTTCATTAAAATGAATTTTAAATGCATCTAAATCATCTTTATCAAATAATAAATGACATGTTGGTATTAATTTTGATGCACCTACTTTTCCATAATATTTTTTTAATATTTTCCATAATTCCATTTTTGAAGAAGGGTTATCGCATCCGTCAATTAAGAACAATTTTCTTTTAGTTGTATCAGTTTCAAATTCTGATATTTTTTCTTCACAAGTATCATATTCACAAGGAATAAAATATTCCCAATCATTATTATCTTTTTTTATTTTATATTCTGTAATAACGTTATCTAATAATTCTGGTATCTCACAAGGAGCTTTAATATTAGTAAAATCTTCAAATTCGTTATCTTTAAATATACAAATATAAATTAAAATAACTAAAATAATAATAATTACTAAATATATTTTCATTAAATATATTTAGAAAAATTTATTTAATAAATATAAAATTATATTTTTCTTAAATAATATATTATTGTTGCAAGAATAATGCCTCTAATTATTAAAGACGGATAAGGACTATCTAAATTATTAATAATCGGAAACATATTAATTAATACTATAAAATCTATATTATTCAATAATATAAAAAGTAAAACAATAATAAGTGGTTCTTTTATATTAATTAATAATTTGTATATATTATTATTCAAATATTCATATTCTTTAATATAATTTACATTATTATTGTTTTCTTTATTATCTTCGTTGTTATCTTCATCCGTATCAGAGTCTTTATTTGTATCTTCAAAATTAATAATTTTCTCTGTAAAATTTTCATTATTTTTATTAAAATCATGATTTGATGCATTTGGTTCTATATCTTTATTTAAACTATCGTAATTATCTAAATTTTTTTCTAATTCTTGGACGAAATTAGTAACATCAAAATTATTATTATTTTTTGTAATTGAATTTTTATCGCTACTATTATTGTTATTATTATTAATATTGTCTGAAGTTTTATTTGATTTCTTTACTGAAATAAATGTATCTAAATCTTTGTTTTTTGTAGTTGAATTTTTAATTTTTTCAATCGAAGAACTCATTTCATTATAATTTAATAGTTCTTTTTCCAAATCATCATCTAAATAATTCATTTTATATATATATATATTAGATTATTAATTTAATATTTTTATTATATGTCAAATGTTCGTTTATAATAATAGTGTTGTTTATAATAATAGTGTTGTTTATAATAATAGTGTTGTTTATAATAATAGTGTTGTTTATAATAATAGTGTTGTTTATAATAATAGTGTTGTTTATAAGGGCAAATAAAAAAAGTAAATTTTTATTTTACTTTTTCATAAATCGTCGATGTTATCAAAGCAGAACTTTATCTACCTCTAATATATGTTCGGGTGTAAAATGATCTTGATAAACATTATCCAATATTCTATATTTATTCTTAATTATTAATCGCCCGTGTTCGTCTTTTTCGTTTTCAAACCATTTATTTTCTGGGTTAAACGGTATTGTTAAAACTGTAGATAATTTTATTATTTTTTCTACTTCTTCTTTTGTAATATCCCCTCTAAAATCATTTGTTAACATTGTAAATATTATAACCTTTTCTACTTTACAATTTAATAATGACCCACATACTTTTGACTCGCCATAATCAGACACTATATATAAAATATTTAAATTGTGTTTTAAAAATGCAATTTCGCAAGTTTTGTATGGTTCATCATCAAAAAATCTGTTGGCATATGGTTCTATAGAACCATAAATTTCTTCCTCATACCATTTCTTATTTTCACAATCCCATAAAACAATAATATTAAATCCTCTACTTTTAATCATTTTATGTAATGCATTTGAATCCATATTATCAAATTTAATTTCATTAGTTAAAGTAGCAACATAGTTTTTAATGAGTACAACTTTACCTAAGATAACATCGTTTTTAATATTTATCATGGTTGCAAAATAATTAATTTTATTATTATTATTTATTTTATCCATGTATATCATTTGATAATTATGTAATGGTTCTTCACAAATTGTTTCTGTTACAACTATATTATTTTCATTTACGTTAAATATTTTTCCAATATAATCAAAAAAATTGTCATTTGACACAAGTTCTGTTTTAATAAAAGGTTGTGAAATTAAGTTATGAACATAATTAGGACTGTTCCAATCTAATTTATTTATATTATAATCATTTTCATCTATAATAGTTATATAAAATGGTTTATCGTTAAAAAATTTAATTTTTGGAGTTTCTGAAATTTCTGACATGTATAAATATAAAAATGAATTATTTTTTAAATCTATTTATTTATTGTATCTTTTATATTTTTTATATCTTTTATATCTTTTGTATCAACTAAATAATTGTAAACATTATGAATTTTTTCTTTTTGTAAAATAGTGACAGGATTTTGACTAAAGAATTTTTTATTTGCTCCTTTTTCATGTGGTATAAAACTTTCTTTACTAACTAAATATAAAAATCTACCTGATTTAAGTTTATCTAAAGCATTTGGTTTTAATTCTTTAATTTTAATTTCTTTTCCATTATAATTTTTAATTAATTTATCTTTATCAAAATTAAAAGAAGCTAATAATGCCATAGTTGAATCAATATAAGCTATTAATTTATCATTTTTCTTTGGATGAATTTTTGAGCCTATATTATAAGGTTCTTTTTTAGCTAACCATAAACCAGGTATATCAATAATTTTTGTCTCTAATAAATTTAATATTATTTTAAGTTGTTTAAAATCTTTTTCTAAATAACCTATTTTATAATAAACTTGTAATAGAGATTCTCTTTTTTTTGAAAGAAAATTTAAATCTAAATATTCTAAAGGAAATTTTCCATTAATAATGTCATCTTTAAAAGTTTCTAAATTATATTGGATTAGTTTTTTAACGTCATTATCATCTGCTTTAATTATAAATTTATTTGGTGTATTTAGATTAATTCTTTTTTTCAAGTATTTATAATGGGTACTTTGACCTATTAAAATATTTTTTTTATCTATTTTAACTTTTTCATTTAATAATTCTAAAAACTTATTTTCCCAATAAAATGACATTTTTTTATCAATTTCTTTAAATTTATCATTTAAAGATTCTTTAAATTTTTGATATTGTTTATACATTTTATCCATTTCATTGTCATTTATAATTTCTTGATTTATATCATCTAGATCAATGGGATTAAATATTTTTTTATTTAATTCTTCAATTAATTCTTTTTTAGATATTGGATTTAGACCTACTATATGACATGTAAGATTATTATATTCTTCTTGACGAGGAATAGTAAAATTCATTTATAATAACTTGGAAAATAATTATTATAAAAAATATTATCTTATTAATAATAAGCACATATATGTCTGAGATTAGAACTAATCCAATTTCTATATTAAATCCTAAATTATATTCAAAATCGTTGCATTCGTTTTTTAGTCCTAATGGTGGATTACAAAAATATTTCTTTGAACTTACCATCAATCCAAACTTTATAAACGAAAAAACATTTAGAAAATTTGAATCTAATAAATATACAGAATTAATTCAATTAGATGACGATATTATATATCATGATATTAAAGAATTTAAATTGGTTGTATCAAAAATGCCATTTGATACAAGTTTTAATTATGAACTAAAAGGTAAATTATGTCATGATTGTTCGTCGTATAATCAATGTAAAAATGATATTTATATTGAGTTTTCACAAAATTCTTCAGGAATAACTTTTTGTAGTTCGTCTTTTATTTGTATTGATTTTACAAAATTTTGTATTTCACCACCTAATTAGAAAAATATTTAGTTTTTTCTTTCATAATAGTAATGAGTGTAAATATATATACAAATCAAAAAAAAAATTCAAAATGCTTTTATAAAAATAATGAACACGGTACACAAATATTTATTTTTGAAATAGTATTAAAAGAGAATGATTTGTCATTTAATATTATTAGAAAAATGAAAAAAGGGAATCAAGGGAATTTAATATCATCGTCAGATTCTATTTTATATCAAAAAATAAATAATATAACAGTATCTATATTAGATACTAATAATATAAATAATATAATAAATGCAGATATATATATAAATCATTTAACAACATATACAACATACATGTCAAATGAAATATATTTAGAATTTAATAAAAATTCTGATAATTTTTTAGAATGTAATTATAATATTCCAAGTTTTTAATATTTAGTAAATAAATTATATCTAATAGTAAGGTTTTTATATAATTTTGGTGTCATAATTATTTTTACTTTAGTTCCTTCATATTTTTTAATAGTTCCTTTGTGGTTTTCTTTAACTATTATAGACATTGTATCTGGATGAATCGTCCAATAATTTTTATCAAACGTTTTATGTATTGCACTATTTAATAATAATCCATTATCAATATCATATGTTCCGCTATTATTATATTCTACTATATGGACTGCGTCACATTCATCAATAATACTGTTTGTTATAATGCATCTTTTATATTTTTCTTTAATAATATTACGATAATCTTCTTGACCTAATCTCTTTTTTCCTTTTTCTATAAATGATAACTTATAAAAGTTTTGAAATAAAAATTCTATAACAATCTTAAAATCATTATATGAATCGTACCCATATTCTTCATAATTATCAAGTAATGATATATCAACATATTTATCATTAATTGAATTTAGATATTCTTCTAGTTTTGTTTTATTCATTTATAATAAATATTGAACAAGTCTATAAATATGTTTTTTATTTTAGTTATTGTTGATAATAACAATTAAAATAATTATATAAAATTTGACATGTATAAATTTAAAAATGTTTTAATTTAACTAATATTTAATTCATTTTTAAATTTTTTAAAACAACATCATTAAACTTCCATGCGGCACATGCACCAATTAATTGCGCACAGATATAACCAATAAGTAAACTCGAAGTAATTTTGTTTTCTAAGAACATTGCTACTGAAACAGCAGGATTAAAGTGACCACCAGAAATACTACCACCTAAATAGATAACTGCAAGTAATGCAATAGCGATTCCATGACCTCCAATGGTACTATCGTTCATACTATGCATAATTACAGATAAAAATACACATGTTCCAACGGCTTCTACAATATATTTATTTGTTTCAGACATTATATATATAATTATAGATTATATTTTATATATTTTATATATTTTATATATTTTATATATTTTAAATTATGTAATTTATAAAGTAAATAAAAATTGCTTATTTCTTATAAATGATATAAGTCGTCATAGAAATCAATAAGTTAATAATTATATAATTACAAAAAAGAAAGTAGGATTTTGTCTCTAAAAATTTTTTAATTTAAAAATTTTTAAATTAATTTCTCATTAATAATAGTAATCAAACGATTCTATCTAATTGTATGGAATATAGAGATTTGCAATATGAACAAATAAATGTAGGATATAATTATGAATATCCAGAAGGAGGAATAAAGTGTAAAAATTTCGAATTGTGCGAAGCAGTTCTACCCATTCGATGGTATGACTGTAAAGCGCGATATTTATGTTCAAATTATAACACAATTCTACCTATATGGATATATGAATGTAAAACAATATATTTATGTTCAAAATGTAATCTGTATGGGTGGGGAGAATTAGAGTTTAAAGAAAATAATGAAGAATGTGATATATGTAATGAAGAAAATAATAAATATGTTAAATTTCCGACAAATTGCGGACATTGTTTTTGTACACATTGTACCCGAAATATTTTATTTTATGATGAAAAACGATATCATTTGTCACCTGTTCCATTTGGATGTTCTCAATGTCCGAATAAATGTACTAATCCTATAAAAGGAAAACAATGTAATTGTAAAGAATATGTCAAAATATTAGATCAATGGAAAAAAACATATCCTGAAAAATACGAAGAATATAATATAGCCCAAATATTATCAATACAATTATCAGAAACAATACCTGGAAGTGTGTATGGTTCACAAAAATGTCCAATGTGTAGGGAAAAATATAAAAAACCATATTGAAAAGAAATAATAAATAACCAGTTTTATATTAAATGTGTAGGAAAACTTTTATTTAGAGTGGCATGTATTTTAATGCTCGTAAAATTACAAGCGTTTAAAATAATATAAAATAATAATATATATATATGCACTATACATCATTAGTATCAGGTCAAGCATTTTCAGAATCATATGAAATTCAAAATGGTTTAGTTGTTGATATTGGAGGACGAGACGTGAATGGATCTTTAAGGTCTTTTTTTGAAAAAAAAGGTATGAAATTTGTATGTATTGATATGGAACAACACAAATCAGTTGATATAGTTGTTCAACCAAGTGAAAAATTACCATTTGAAGATGGTTCTGTTGATTTAATAGTTTCTACATCTTGTTTTGAACATGATCCATGTTTCTGGTTAACATTTAGAGAAATGACTAGAATTATAAAACCATCTGGATATATATATATAAATGCACCTACTACAGGTCCTTATCATTGTTACCCAGGTGATAATTGGCGATTTTACTCAGATGCAGGACAAGCATTAGCATATTGGTCTGGTAAACAAATATCAAATGAAACTGTTTATCCAGTAAAAGTAATAGAAACTTTTAATGTATTAGGAGAATGTTGGAATGATTTTATATGTGTATGGCAAAGGGTTAATATAGAAAATGTTGAAAAAAATATAGTGGTTCAAGATAATATCATAAATAATATTGGTATTTTAGAACAAACAATAAATAATTACGGATTAAAAACAAGGAAAAAATGTTAATTTATATGATTTTCAAGTAATATTGAACCTATATCTAAATGGTTTAATATAATAAAAGGACTTATTAAAGAAAATTGTATACACAGATTTCATAAATGTATAGAAAGTATAAAATATATAAAAACATATGTAATAGAATTTTTAATTTATAAAATATTATATTGGAGGTAGAAAAAATCCTAATTGTGTCATTATGAAAACATACTAAATAATAAGATTAATATATCATCAATTTTATAATAAACAGTTATTAAAACTGTTTATTATAACTATTTTAGATTACCAAAGCAAACGAGTGTCTATAAAAATCAGTTAATCCCAAATCCTTAAATAACTCTTCATAAAACATACTAAAATATTTACATGTTTTATCATAGTCTTTAAGAAACTGATATAAAAAATTAGTTACCAACATATTTGGTTCTACTAATAATAACTTTTTAACATCTTTTATAAGTCTATCTTTTTTTGTCATTTCGATATATTTAATTATATTTATATCTGTTATAGTAATTTTTTTAATGACCTCTTTATTTTTTTCATATTCTTTATTAGTTCTTTTATTCATACTTTTTACCTGAATATCATAGGGTCTAAAACCATACTTTCCATACCATGTATCGCCACCAAGTAGGATTAACATTTTAGATAATATGATATTTTTTTTCCCACATTTTTTAATACTATTATCTGTTAAAGTACACATACTAATTCCAAATTTATCTTTATATTTTTTTAACATTTTTATAGTTAATTTTAATAATGTTGATCCAACATTAGTATTGCTATTTTGTAAACATTTATCATAATTGCTTATTCCATGAATTTCTGCAAGTTTATCTTTTTTTGATATTATTATAGATACACAATCTAATGGATTTTCTTCGTTACTATATAAAATAAAGTGATTATCATCAATTTCAGATTCTTCAAATTTATATACAATGTTATCATAACTAACAGATAATGTTTTTCCTCCACCGATTAAATTATTATTTTTGAAAAAATCTTTGGTTTTTATTTTATTTTTTCTTAATATGTATGAACTATGGTAAATGATCTTTTTAATTTTATTTAACATTATTATAAATACTTCATTAATATTTATAAATTATAGTTAAAAAAATAATTATTTTATATAATAATAGTGAAGAAGAAAGTAAAATAAAATTTTACTTTCTCGTGTGCCATTGTTATATTATTATTTCCAATAAAAGCAAATTTTATTACAAAATTATCACATTTTTTATTTTTTAAATTTACCATTAACAATACTACCATACAATCCGCCCTTTGTATCATCTTTATTAATCTTATAAATATTACAATAATACGGCATTTATAATGACAGTATTACAACCATCCGATAAATATGTTTTACCTTTAATTTTGACATGTTCTAATTATATTTCATGTTGTTCTTCATTATCTTCTTCGTCATTCTCTTATTCATCGTTCTCTTCGTCGTCATTCTCTTCTTCACCATTATCACCATCCATATTATTTACATCTGCTTCTCCCTTAGATATTGTTTTACACAATAATATAAATTTGTAATGGCGGTTTTTAGTGATTTAATACAATTGTTAAATTCACTTTCTTTATCATTAATAGCTTGGAATCATTGCAACTACCTTTTCTTGGTCTTCGGGTGATAGAACTATTATAATTAAATTCTTTAATGTTCCTGTGATATATTTAGTCGAACATTACTATTAACTTTGGGTTAATTAAATAAAAAATTATTTATTTTTATCTACTATCATATAAAATTTTGTTGATGAATCTGTTTTATTATTTTTAATTATTTTTAATTATTTTTAATTATTTTTAATTATTTTTAATTATTTTTAATTTAGATTTTGTAATTTTTTTATCAGTTGCAAATTCTTTTTCTAACTGTTTTATAAAATTTTTACATTTAATACACAATTTTTGTAAAAATTCAAAATCAATATTGGAGGTGGAGAAAGTCTTACTTTCTTCTTCGCTATTATATACTTCTTTCTGTTTTTTATAAATTCTTCTATTGTAATAATATCATTAACTTTCATTACAAATAATGCTTCAATATTATTTTACACTATTCCTAATTCTTTATTAAGCTTGTTAATAATTTTACCGTAAAAATTATCTTTTAATAATTCTTCTACAACAATATAATATTTTCGTACACCTTTTGCTTTTTCTGTTTGCGACAACATACACAATTCTTTAAAACAATCAGGAGTAAGCATAATTTTAGATACATAATTAGCACCTCTATTTTTATTTTTCACAAGTATTTTATCTTCTGTATAATCGTCAATAATTTTAAAATTAGCCGTTAATATTCTTTTTAAATGATTTTTTTGTACTTCTAACCATTTAACAACATCATCAAAATTAATATTTTTATAAGTATCTTCATACAAATCACCACCAAGATTAAAAAAATCTTTCAAAAAAATTTTAGGTATATTACTTCTTTTTGTTATAAAATCTTCTAAATTAGTTTCCATATTTTTTGTAGTAGATTTATAATAATTAGTAATATTGCTACAATTTATATTATTATTAATTTGTTTTATTATACTATTATTTTTAATTTGTAATCCATATTTAACTTTTATAACAGTTGATATATTATCAATAATATTATTTAGTTTCATTTTATCTTTCGTCCATAAAAATATTTTTGCTATCTTATCTTTATTATTGTTATCTATTCTGTTTGCTCTACTAATTCGTTGTATAATATTTGTTGGATTATTATTTGGATGAGTTAAATAGATACTATCACATGTTGGAATATCTATACCTTCATCTAAGATATGTACGTTACACATGATATT
>Ga0114971_10002730_pt1 | contig 12102 bp, 8 predicted proteins | sample M_140625_MF_Meta_FD_87320 | JGI IMG/M metagenome (GOLD analysis project Ga0114971, IMG submission 87320) | Freshwater microbial communities from Lake Montjoie, Canada to study carbon cycling - M_140625_MF_MetaG | ecosystem: Environmental > Aquatic > Freshwater > Lake | place: Lake Montjoie... | reverse complement strand
GTTATATTTCCCATGCTTTTAGGAGAAATATCCCAAGTCACTCCGTCGCTTGGGTCCAGATGGCTTGACCAGACTGCAACCATTTCGTGCCCGCGTCTCCAAAGATTGTCGCCAACACCTCCGAGTGTTGGTGGCGCGCCCGGATCGTTATAGACAGGCCATGTTTTGTTGTCGCGAACATAATCGGTTCGATCAGCAGAAGTCATCGCAAACGGCGTGACGTTTCCCCATTCGGCTGAGAGGAAAGGTGGGAATCCACCAGGAATAACTTGGCCACTTTGGTCAACAAAATATGTCAGCGACAATGGCTGATATCGGCGAACATCAACCACGGTTGGATTGCCGAGCAAGGTCACAACAAGTGGGGGATTGATCGGTTGGTAATACTGATTCGCATAACTGTTGATCTGGTTGGAATGGTCTGAAAGGCCGAAAGTGATCAGCGCTTGTGCGATCCGATTTCCAATTGCAGCTGGTGAATCGCCGACGATGCTTGTGTTTGTTGTGTCATATCCCAATTGCACCATCAACGATCGATACTGTGGTGACATCGTCGCAAAGCCAGGACTTGTTGCGAATCGATTGAGCAGCATTCGATATGTGGCAAAGCTGATTGTCTCGCGGCGCGCTGCTTCGATATCGCTGGCCGTGTGATGTTCATTGAAGATCCAAGGAGTTGCTTGCGCGTCATATGTCGCCCAACCATTCCACATCGCCACGCTGATGTGGCAGAGGTTTCGAGCGTGGACAGTTGGGCGTGCGTAATCCAATCGAATGGATTGCAAGAGAATTTCATTCCATCGGCGCGCGACAGATTGATCTTGGGCCGTTGCAGCATGCGTCGCAGAAAGAGTGATCACGATGGCGCTGAGCAGTCGCAGGAAGGAAATTTTCAAGTGCAATCGAGAATGCATTTTGAGCTTACTTTTCATCCTCTACTTTTCAACATAACGTCAATTTGGGGATTTGCCAAAATCGAGGAACTTTTTGGTGAATTATTTAGATTTGTGTATTGGGGAATATCCCCGTGATCCCATTTGGAGCTTGCTTACAACACCAAATTCGACCTTTAGGCTCTATATAGACTGCCCAAATCATGGATCAAAGACCCCACTCTTCCGGAACTGTCACGCTTGGACTTCTTCAACACGCAAGCCCTGTTGGCGCATCAAAAGCTGAAATGCTTGAACGAGTTGCCGTCCTTGCGCGCGAGGCTGTCGCCAAAGGTGCTCAAGTCATTGCGACTCAAGAACTTTTTGTCTCGCATTATTTTTGCCAACAGGAAGACCCCGCGCTGATGGATCTTGCCGAGGCGATTCCAGATGGAGCGACCTGCACATTCATGCGTTCACTTGCGCGAGAATTGAAAGTCGAGATCACAGCGAGCTTGTACGAGCGGCGATCGGCGGGTGTCTATCACAACACGAGCGTGTACATCTCTGCGGCGGGAGATGTGATGGGGCGTTATCGCAAGATGCATATTCCAGATGATCCTCGCTTCAGCGAAAAGTTTTATTTCACGCCCGGAGATTTGGATTGGCAAGTTGTGCAGGGAGTTCACGCAAAGGCTGGAATGTTGGTCTGCTGGGATCAGTGGTATCCCGAAGCTGCGCGACTGACTGCACTCAAGGGCGCGGAGATTCTTTTCTATCCAACTGCAATCGGTTGGTATCACGGCGAAACTGAAACGGATATGCGCAATCAGCGAGAGGCGTGGATCACAATGCACCGTGCTCACGCAATTGCAAATGGTGTCTATGTCGCTGCGATTAATCGCATCGGAGATGAGAAAGACCTGAAATTCTGGGGTACAAGCATTGTGTGTGATCCAAGCGGGCAAGTCATTGCAGAAGCGCCAATCGATCAACCCGCCGTGTTGATCGTGCCTTGTGACTTGTCGAAAATTGAAGAGCAGCGACGCGGCTGGCCGTTCTTGCGTGATCGACGCATCGATGCATATGGCGGCATCACTCGCCGAATGATTGACGAGTAATCACGAAGGAGGTCCTGACTATGAAATCAAATTCGATAGAAGGTGAAGTTCGATTGGAAGGCTCTGCGGCAGAGCAGGGATTTCGAATGCCTGCAGAATGGGAAGAGCAAACCTGCGTGTGGCTGGTACATCCGCACAATCATGAAACATGGCCAGGTTGCTTGGATGAAGCGAAGCGCGAGTGGGAAGCGTGGCGCGCGAAGTTGTCGAAAGTTGTCGAAGTTCGTGAAGCTGGTGAGTGCGGCATTCCCACGAACGACAGTTGGATTCGTGACTTCGGTCCAATCTTTGTTTCGCACCCAACGCGCGGCATCGCAGGACATTCTTTTCGCTTCAATGGATGGGGTGATAAGTACGAACCACGCGTGCTCGATGATGCAGTTCCCAGCGCGATTTCTCGACGGTGTCATATGCCGATGTGGCATCATGATTTCGTGCTCGAAGGTGGATCGATTGATGTCAATGGAACCGGCACGGTCTTGACGACGAGTCAATGCCTCGAGAGTCAGAACCGAAATCCGCACGCAGCACAAGAGAGAATCGAATCGACCTTGCGCGATGCGCTCGGTGTGACAAATATCGTTTGGATTCCAGGCGGCATCAAAGGCGATGACACCGATGGTCACATTGATGACATCGCACGATTCGTTTCACGCGACACGATCGTTGCGCTGCGTGCACCAGTGGGTCATCCAGATCATGAGGTCTTGGAAGAGAACTGGGAAGTCTTGCAGGCCGCACGCGACGAGCGTGGAGAGCGATTTCAGATTGTTGCGCTCCCCGTTCCAAATCCGATTGAATATGAATATCCCGCAGATCGATTTGGTCCAGGAGGTCGCAGCATGATTCCCGCAAGTCATGCGAATTTCTTGCTCTCCAACGGAACAGCATTCGTTCCGATTTTCGATTCGGGCAGCGATGACAAAGCACTCGAAATTCTTGCGAATTTGTTGCCTGGTTGGAAGATCGAGGGCGTGATGGCACGGAATCTCGTCGTCGGTCTGGGAAGTCTGCACTGCTTGAGTTGTCACCAACCTAAGTGAAAGTTGGCCCAAGTGACGGGTTGCAACTTTCCAGATCTGCAGGAACAATTTTTCGACGTGGCTGCACGCCAATCAATCGTTCATTTTTTCGGCTTGAACATCCGGAAGAGTCGCGTCATCGGATCATAAAACTCATCGACGACGCGTTCCTTCATCGGGATGATCGCGTTGTCCGTGATGCCGATGTGTTCAGGGCAAACTTTCGTGCAGCATTTGGTGATGTTGCAATAACCGATGCCGTCGTTGTTCTTCAGATCCGCGATGCGATCTTCGGTATCGAGCGGATGCATTTCTAGCGCAGCGGTGTACATCAAGAAGCGGGGGCCGATGAACTCGTCATGCTTGTGATGATCGCGCAGCACATGGCAAACATCTTGGCAGAGAAAACACTCGATGCACTTTCGGAATTCTTGTACTCGATCGACATCCTCTTGCATCATTGTCCACGATCCGTCGGCGTTATCTGGTTTTCGTGGCTTGAATGGTTTGATCTTCTTCTTGACGCGGAAGTTCCAACTGACATCAGTCACGAGATCTCGAATCGACGGAAATGATCGCAGCGGCTCGACGGTCACGGGTTGCCCGACGGGCAGAGTCTCCATTCGTGTCATGCACATCAACTTTGGTTGGCCATTGATTTCAGCAGAGCACGATCCGCATTTTCCAGCCTTGCAATTCCAACGAACAGCAAGGTCGTTTGCCTGTTCAGCTTGGATGCGATGCACGCAGTCAAGCACCACCATGCCTTCGGAAACTACAACTGGATATGTTTGAAAAGCTCCACCGGTACTGTCGCCACGCCAGATGCGAAATTGCACGGTAGTCGATGCCTCTTGAGAATGTGAATTTGAAGGTTCCGTGGGCATGTTTGTCTTGTTTGTCACGCTTGTCATGTTTATCGTGCTTGTCATTTCATTTTCTCGATAATGGCTTTCAAGTCTGGACGCATCGCAACAATTGGGCGGCGCCGAATTTCCATCGTGCCGTCTGGTGCTTTCTTGGCAAGCAAATTGAACGTCGCGCATTCTGCAGATTTTTCTGGGTAATCGTCGCGGAATTGGGCCCCGCGGCTTTCTTTGCGTTCGAGTGCGCTGCGTGTGATTGACTCAGAAACGGTCAACATGCAATTCAAGTCGATAGAAGTATGCCATCCTGGGTTGTATTCGCGGTGACCTGTGATGCCGACTTTTTGGTATCGCTTCTTGAGTTCTTCGATCTTGACGAGTGCCAACTCCATTTCCTTTTCAGTACGCACGATGCCGACCAAGTCTTGCATTGCATCTTGGAGCGCATATTGAATCGCAAATGGATTTTCACCAGTGGGACGATCGAAGACCTTTTCGATTTCCTGAGTGTGCTCGTTGATTTGCGCGGGATCGACTTCGACAGCTCGATTCGCCTTGGCAAACTTTGCGGCGTGTTCGCCTGCGAGTTTTCCAAACACGACAAGATCCGAAAGCGAATTGCCACCGAGGCGGTTTGCACCGTGAAGGCCAGCCGTCACTTCGCCTGCGGCAAAGAGCCCAGGAACGCACGATTCCTGCGTGTCGCCATCGACCGCAACTCCGCCCATCACATAATGAGTCGTCGGTCCAACTTCCATGCGCTCGGTCGTGATATCCACGCCCGCGAGTTGTTTGAACTGGTGATACATGCTCGGCAACTTGCGCTGAATGTGCGCTGAAGCATTTGGAATTTTCTCTTTGATCCACGCAATGTCGAGAAAGACGCCGCCGTGCGGTGAGCCTCGCCCAGCTTTGATTTCTCGATTGATGCAGCGAGCGACATGGTCGCGAGTGAGAAGTTCTGGTGGGCGATTCGCATTCTTGTCGCCGCAGACATATTTCCAACCTTCATCTTCGGTGGTCGCAACTTGAGCGCGATATGCATCAGGCACATCGTCGAACATGAATCGCTTGCCTTCGCTGTTGCGAAGAACTCCGCCTTCGCCGCGTACACCTTCTGTGACGAGAATTCCGCGCACACTCGGAGGCCACACCATTCCAGTTGGGTGGAATTGCACAAATTCCATGTCCATCAATTCGGCACCAGCGTGATATGCAAGCGAATGTCCATCGCCTGTGCCTTCCCAACTATTACTGGTGATTCGGAACGATTTTCCAATTCCACCCGTTGCCAAGACGACGGCTTTCGCCTTCCAAACATGCATACGCCCACGTTCACGGTCATAACCCAGCACACCCGCAATACGTCCGCCCGACTTTAAGAGTGACACGACTGTCATCTCCATGAAGACTTCCATTCCTTGATGAATGCCGTGATCTTGCAGCGTGCGTATCAGTTCGAGACCCGTGCGATCTCCAACGTGTGCAAGTCGCGGATAACGATGTCCACCAAAGTTGCGCTGAAGAATCTTTCCTTCTTTGGTTCGGTCAAAGACTGCGCCCCACGATTCCAATTCGCGCACGCGGTCTGGTGATTCTTTGGCGTGATGTTCCGCCATGATCGGATTGTTCAGGTATTGCCCGCCGCGCATCGTGTCGGCGAAATGCACTTCCCAGTTATCACGGTCATCGACATTTCCCATCGCCGCCGCCATGCCACCTTCAGCCATCACGGTGTGCGCTTTACCAAGCAGCGATTTACAAATCACGCCGACAGTCACGCCCGCGCCAGAGGCTTCGATCGCTGCGCGCAATCCAGCACCACCAGCGCCGATGACAAGCACGTCATGTTCATGAACGATAAATCCATCAGGAAAACTCACAGAATCCTCCAGTCAGTCCAAGTTCCACTCGCGCACATTCGCACATAAATATCGGCGAAAGCAACGCCGAAGAGACTGATCCACGCGAAGAGCATGTGTCGTTGATTGAGCCAAGAAACTCGGTTGTATGTTGAGAGTCTGCTCTTGCTGCACGAAAGACAATCGTGCTTTCCGCCGACAAGATGTCGCATGCAGTGACATCCAAATGTGTACAGCGAAAGAAAGCATGGATTCAGAACGAGCACAATTGTTCCAACGCTGATTCCAAAGCCAAGTGTTCCATCTGCGTTGTGATGCCAGAAACTTTCAAAGGCATCCCAGAACAGAAGTCCGATGAACAGGATGGCCACATAAAGAAAGTATCGGTGGATGTTCTGAAAGATCAGCGGAAACTTTTGTTCTCCGCGATAATTTTCGCCGCGGAACGCAGGCTCGCCGACTGAGCAACTTGCAGGGTCGCCCCAGAAAGCTTTGTAATACGCACCTCTGTAGTAGTAACAAGTGAATCGAAATCCAGCGGGAAATGGCAAGATCAAGAGTGCTGGAGAAAAGAGCAGCCATGCAGGCCACCACGCAGGAAGTTCGCCAAGCCATGCATGACCGGAATGAATTCCGCGCGGATCCCAGAGCACTGGCGAATAGAACGGCGAGAGAAGTTGTTGGACGCCTGGTTGGTTGACGCCACCGAGAAAGAAATTCTGTCCTTGAAAAGCAGCCCAAGTTGAATAGATGACAAAGCCACCTAGTCCTGCAAGCACAAGAATTGGCACAATCCACCAATTATCCTTGCGTTCTGTTTTGAGAAAACCTCTTGCTTGCGGAAGTGAGAATCGAGTTTGAGTCATAGGGGATCGAGAGCTCCTGAAACTTTGCGAGGCATCAAGTGATTTGCGAAAAGTACTTCGCGAAGGAAAGATATGACTATAGTTCGCATCCACATCGGAAGCGAACTTGTGAGCAATTTTTTTGCTCGTCAAGCATGAACGGGCGTCCCTTTGCGCGCAGTTGCAAGCGAGAATAACTCGTCGAAATTGCGTGCTGTCTCCATTTTCATAATGCACTTGCGAAGCCTTTCGCAGTTGTCCAATCCGATGATGTCACCGCCGAGTGCGTTGAACTTGATGGAGATTTCTTCCTCAGTCATTGGATCCCGAGGGTCGCCCTTTGGAACATCGACGCGAGTTGCGAAAGTCTTCCCATCCTTGGTGGTGATTGTTACACGGCTCGGCTGGAACTTTGGAAAGAGCGCTTCGAATTCTTCGTTGGCAACGACTTTCACCATGTCCATCACTGGGATGAGCGACTTGTCCATCACGCGCTCTTCCTTGAACTGAAGCGGCGTCACCATTCCGTCAATCAGTCCGACCGCCATGCAGTATGGCAGCGAGTGATCAGCAGTCTCCTTTGAATCTGGTCGATACTTGTGCGGATCGCCCAAGATGTCTGCGGCGCGCGCAATGACTTCGACCTTGATCTCGGTGACTTGATCTGCGCGCAGATTATTGTCCTTGATGGTCTTCATCATTGCAGTCAGTGGAGCATGGCTGAGTGCTTCGATTGGGAAACTTTTCATGCCGCAATCAATGATTCGAAAGTGACACTTCGGGCACGTCGGCAGGGCCTTAACCAACATCTCTGCATCGAACGCAGCAGGTTTTCCCTTGTATTGCACATGATTGAAGACAGCGAAGAGACCTTCTTTGCCATCGATAATGTGCTCTGGTCCGGAGTATCCGTGTCGAGCGAGCAGCGCACTCTCTGCGCCCATGCGACCCGCCCACGGATCAACGGTGTTCTTCATGTTGGTCAGTTTTCCAGCAGTCACCGCACCAGGGCAGAAAGTTCGCGATGCGCTGATGCCCATCGCTGCGACCATCTGCGCTGGATTGAGATTCAACACTCGACCCGCGGCGATCGGCGCTGCAAACGCGCTGAGCGTTGCGTGATGCCAACCGTATTCGCGAATGCCTGGCAATCCAAATTCACAAAGTCGCATTTCGATTTCGTATGCGATGACCGTCGCGAGAATAAGTTCTCGTCCGCCGAGTCCGTATGCCTCGCACAGTGCAAGTGGCGCAGCGATGAGATCACTTGGATGGCAGGGGTCGGACTTCCAATAGATGTCGTTGTAATCCATCGCGCGGATCATGTGTCCGTTGAGGAAGGCCGCATCCACGGGATTCGTCTTGAAACCGCTGACAAATGAGGTTGCTTTGCCATTTCCGCCACCCATTTCGCGGTAGTGCTTCAGCAAGATCTTCGCATCGTCTTGCTGACTTCCGCCGATTGCACATCCGATCGAGTCGAACCAAAAGAGTTTCGCAGATTGAATCGCAGCGGGGGAGAGATGCTCATACTTCAGAGCGCACGCCCACTCCGCGATGACCATAGAAAGAAGACGCTTCGATTCGGTTGACTTTGAGTCTGTTGGATTGTGTGACATATGTATTGCTTTGGAAAATGTGGAGGTTCAGACAGTTTGGCGAACGCCTTGGGATGCATAATCTGCGATCGCTCGCGAGACATCGAGTGTGCTTGCCTTGCCGCCCATGTCGTACGTGCGGACCTTTCCTTCGGTAATCACGCGCGCAACAGCTGCTTCAAGTCGAGTCGCCATGTCTTTCTCGCCGAGCCAATCGAGCATCATCTTCGCAGTCAAGATCATGGCAATCGGATTGACCTTGTATTGTCCGGCATACTTCGGCGCGCTGCCGTGCGTTGGTTCGAAGACCGCATAGGTGTCGCCCATGTTCGCACTTGGTGCAAAGCCGAGTCCGCCGATCAGTCCAGCGCACAAGTCGCTGACAATATCGCCGAACATATTTTCTGCGACGATGACTGAATAATCCTGCGGATTTTTAAACATCCACATGCAGATCGCATCGATGTTCGCTTCGTCCGCCCAGATGTGTGGATAGCTCTTTGCGACTTCACGGAAGCAGCGTGTCATCAGTCCGCCTGTCTCGCGAAGTACGTTTGGCTTCTCGATCAATGTGACGCGTTTTCGGCCATTTTTGTGGGCGAATTCGAACGCCTGCTTGCAGATGCTGGTGCATCCTTGCTTGCTGACAATGCGAGTCGAAAGAGCAATGTTTTCAAAGCCCTTCGCCTTCCATGGTTTCATCTTTGGATTTGCGCAAAGAGCGTTGTAGACATCTTCGGGCAGTGGGAAGAATTCGACGCCGCCGTACATGCCTTCGGTATTTTCGCGGAAGACAACTTGGTCGATCGGCACATCAGCGCCACTTGGATTCGTGATCGAGTTGCCTCGGTAGTTGAGCGGGTTGCCGACATAACTCTTGCACGGCCTCATGTTGGTATGCAGGTTGAACATCTGTCGCAATTTGACGATTGGAGAAAAGTAGACCAGTCCGGTGTCTTTCAATGACGGGATGAGTTCTTCTTTCGCTTCGTCTTGTGGCTTGCTGGTGATTGCGCCGAAGAGTCCGCAGGTTGTTCCTTTGAGCGCCGCGACGGTGCGGTCGGGAAGGGCGTTGCCTTCTTTGCACCAGAACTCCCAACCGATATCACAGTGGACATATTCGGCGTCGAGTTTCAGTTGGTCAAGGACGATGCGTGTCCCCTCCATCACATCGTTTCCGACTCCATCTCCTGGCATCCATGCGATTGTGTATTTGCTCATTGGTGGGGGTTCCTCCTTATATATAGGCTGATTAAAGTATGAATGGCTTTACTTATTGGTCTGACTTCCAAATGCTGTTGGAAAGTCCCAAAGCATAGCGAATTTGGCTGCGGGGTATTCTCGAGTGCTGGTGCGCCACCCTGCGAAAAAACCCGAGTGCGGACGCGGTTTTTCTCCAGTCGCAGCAAGTCATCCTCGCGGAAAGCACTGTCGATATTCAGTATTGAGTCTGTTCAAAAAGCGATACTTCGCTGAACCGCTGTTGATCACGAAGCAGGATTTTGTGAGATTTCTGTTTGCAGAAACCTTCGGCAAGGGGTTGAGTGCAGTTCAATGGCAATGAAACTCAAATTGGGTGTTAGTGGGTGTGTTTTATATCAAAATTTGTCAAAATGGGTGTTATTGGGTGTATTTTTGGGTGTATACTCTGCCTGATGTTCGATATCACCTCAATAGTCATCACGTCAGATCAGCTGAAGCGAATCGCTCGAATCGACGAGTTCAAAGGAGCTTGGCGGTCGCTTGGAACGCTCGCTCCTGATCGGCTGAGTGCGCTGCGGCGCATCGCAACGATCGAGAGCATTGCATCGTCGACTCGGATTGAGGGAAGCAAACTCTCAGATCGTGAAGTCGAGTCTCTACTCACGCAATTGCAAGTCACAACTTTCGCGACACGAGATGAACAGGAGGTTGCTGGTTACGCCGCCGTCATGGAGTTGGTGTTCTCTTCGTGGCAGCACATTCCATTCACCGAAAATCACATCAAGCAACTCCACCGCGACTTGTTGAAGTACAGCGAGAAGGATTCGCGTCACCGTGCGAAGTACAAGATCACTCCAAATAGTGTTGCGGCATTCGATTCCAAGGGAAAGCAGATTGGCATCATCTTCGAAACCGTATCTCCATTCGATACCCCTCTGCGAATGGCAGAACTCATGGAGTGGATCACCGTAGAGCGCACCGCGGACAAGGTCCACCCGCTCATTATCATCGCAATTTGGAATGTGATCTTCTTGGAAATCCACCCATTTCAAGATGGTAATGGACGACTCTCGCGCATTCTCACGACTCTCCTCATGCTTCAGTCTGGATATGGATTTGTTCCATACAGTTCACTCGAGAGTGTGATCGAACAAAACAAAGACGCCTACTACCTCGCGCTTCGTCGCACACAATTGACAATTCGCCAGACGACACCAGACTGGCAACCGTGGATTGATTTCTTCGTCCAATCGGTGACGACACAAGTCGGGAACCTCGAGGCAAAGTTGGAAGTGGAGCGCATCGTGCTCGCGGAACTTCCTGCGCTCTCGCTCACGATTATCGATTTCGCACGCAATCATGGGCGAGTCACGATGGCACAAGCGATTCGTTTGACGGGAGCCAGCCGCAATACGCTGAAGATGCATTTCCGATCACTCCAAGCAAAGGGAACACTTGTTCAGCGAGGTCGCGCACGTGGTACGTGGTACGAACTCGGCGAGACGACACTCAGCACGACGGCACTCAGCACGGCGACACTCAGCACGGCGACACTCAGCAAGACGACACTCAGCAAGTGAGTTTCAATTTTCGTGCGACAGAATTAGCGAACATTGTTTGTCATCCCACCGGTTACGGGCAAAACGCCGTGCTGCAGCCATACGATTTGCCCGTAAGAAGGGAGGGCGAGTCAGTCTCGCCGCAACAATTATGGACTTGCACGCAGTCTCGCCGCGACGAGATTTTCTGCGCCGCCTGCGACAATCAGTTCTTGTGCCGCAGGACTGAGTGGAGGGAATGTGAATGTCTTCCCCGCAGCGGAAATGGTTGAGGTTCGATAGTCGATTGTGATTTCTGGCCCAACTGTCGTCAAACTTTTGTTTGCCAAAGTTGCGCGAAGGTGCGCGACAAATTCTGGACACTCGAAAACAACGAAACCATTATTGAACGCATTACGCTTGTATGTCTCGGAGAAGCTGCTCGCAATCACGCAGGGGACTGCCTTAAATTTGAGCGCCGTCGCTGCTTGCTCTCGGCTTGAACCTGTGCCGAAATTGAGTCCGCCGACAACGATGTCGCCCGCGCGATACATCGAATTGAAGTTGGGATCGAAGTTTTCGAAAGTCACCGCCGCCATCTGCTCTGGCGTGAAATTGTCGTTATATGTGTGCTTTCCTGCATAAATCCCATCGGTATTGAGATTATCCTTATCCAGCAGCAACACTCGTCCATTGACGCTGGCAGGAAATCCCGCAATGATTTCCACGGTACTCGCCACACGTGCGGCACTTTTGGCGCGACGAATCGCAGTCCCAGCAGGTTGATTCGAAAACTTTTGCGGAGCACAAATGAATCCTGCAAGAGCGCTCGCCGCAACAACAGCTGGTGATGCGAGATAGACCTGCGAATCTGGATCTCCCATTCTTCCTTTGAAGTTTCGATTCGTTGCACTGATTGCAACTTCACCTTTTCCGACAAGTCCGCGTCCAAGTCCGATGCACGTTCCGCATCCTGGCGGCAACGCAATCGCGCCGGCATCGACGAGCGTTTTCCAGTCGCCGCTCGCTTCTGCATTCGCTTGCACTTCTGCGCTCGCTGCTGCGAGATAGAACTCGACGCCGTCTGCGACGCATCCACCTTTGGCGCGCACGACTGCCGCAGCATCGCGAAGATCTTCGACGCGCGCGTTGACGCACGAAAGCAAATATGCCTT
>Ga0114971_10002729_pt1 | contig 12105 bp, 9 predicted proteins | sample M_140625_MF_Meta_FD_87320 | JGI IMG/M metagenome (GOLD analysis project Ga0114971, IMG submission 87320) | Freshwater microbial communities from Lake Montjoie, Canada to study carbon cycling - M_140625_MF_MetaG | ecosystem: Environmental > Aquatic > Freshwater > Lake | place: Lake Montjoie... | reverse complement strand
TCTTTGTAGTGGGGGTCCAGCGACCCGCTGGCTTGGCGTGGTGGTAGGGCGCGTCACTCCGTGCGCGCCGTCGGGTTAAACCCGAACGCGCAGGTTGGCAATCGTGGCGTGCAGGGGACTGCCCGCCCTACCCACGTAAACAGGTCATAGCATGTTTTTGACATATTTTTCTAATTCGCGTCAATGCGTGTCTGATTTGGATTCGTGTCTTCAGCCCCTGCCGTTCTTTGCGTTCTTTGCGGTTAAAATTTCCCCGTCCCCAATTCGTGTTCCTTCGTGTAATTCGTGTCTCAGTCTTTATCTTTGTAGTGGGGGTCCAGCGACCCGCTGGCTTGGCGTGGTGGTGGTAGGGCGTGTCACTCCGTGCGCGTTGTCCCTATTTGTCCGGGGAGATGGCGACGTGGTTGAACAGCGTGGAGTTGAGGACGGAATTGTTGTGCGCGGTGACAGCCAGGCCGAGCAGGATTTTTTTACCCATCGCCACGGTGGCGCTGCCGACGGGAGCCCATGCTAGGCCATCGGCAGAGGTGTATCCGGTGAACACATCCCCGTTCCGGACCAGCTTCAGCCAGTGCGGCATTGGGGCATCCGAGCCGTCAGCGCTGGCCGTGGCGGAGTCCGCCGCTGCTCGGGACTGGAACACGGAGCCGCCTTGGCCGGTGAATCCCACAAAGGCGTATTTTGACCCTGCCGCGGTTGTGTCGCGCAGCATCACGCCCGCCTTTGCCCACGGATCGGTGAATTGGAACGACTCGATCCGGGCGATGATCTGTCCATTCCCCGAAAGCGATTGGTAAACAAAACGGAATGAGTCGGCGCTCTCCCACAGGTCGCTGCCGGAAGACAGGAGATGAAAGTTGCCGTTCAGATACGTCGTTTCACCAGTCAGTCCCACGTCGCCAATATCCCCCTCCGACCAGCCGCGGGGCAGGGTGGGAGCTGCGGCGGAGAGCCCCCGGATCCATTGTTCAAACACGGCCACGGCTTTTTCATCCACAACATTCCGGCCGAGCGGCGGCATCTGATTTTCACCCGCAACGCGGATCCGCTGAAGCAGGATGGATTTGCCGGGGGCGCCGGGCGCGATGACCCGGGCGCCGGCGATCCCGAGCGGGTTCTGCACCGGGCCGTTGATGAGGTTCTGCCGGGCCAGCGGCGTGTCGAAGCGCGCGTCAAAAAACGCCCCGACGCCGCCGGGCCGGTGACACATGGCGCAGTTCGCGTCCAGATAGGAGCGGATGCGCAGGTTGAGCGACGCATGCGGGTCCGTGATGGCAGCCAGTTTGGAGAGCTGGGGTATCTTTTTTTCATCAAGTGCCGGATTGAAAAGTCCGAGATGATTCAGGGCGCGCAGCTGATTGTCGGTGATTCCCCCGGGATATTGGAAATCGCGGTTGAACTGTCGCGTGTTCGCGCCGAGCACGCCGCCGGAGACAGGCGTGTGACAGGTGAGGCAATCCTGCCGGCCAGGATAAAACCACTGCTGCACCCGCGAGCCGTTCGCCGTCCGGATGGCGATATCCTCGGTGACGCCTGTGGATACCAGGTCCGCATCGCGGTGGTCCGGCCGCCATCGATAGCTGGCGCCATAGACGCTCCCGTTGGTGTCGCAGACGAGCAGGCGCGTTTCGAGGCGCTGCAGCATTTTCGGGTTGGTGTCGTCTACTGGCAGGTCGAAGTGCTTCACGAACACGGAGCCGGCCGGGAAATCCCATTCCCCGGTGGCTGCGAAGCCGATGGCGCTATTCGTCGGCACCGTGAACCAGCGGGTTTTTACCGCGCCATCGGACCACAGGGGGGAGTTGACCGCGTAAGGGATGAGCGCGTTGGCGGGCGTCAGCGCTTCGAGCGAGGCGAAGGCGCCGGTTTGGGAAAGGAGTTTGGGGAGGTTTTTTTTGGGGGGCGGGGGACCGCCGCGCTGGAGCCGGAAAATGCGCCCGCCGATGCTGCTCATCTGGCAGAGGTAGAGTTCGCCCGCCGCATCCGTGCCAAAGGACGAGAGTCCCGTATAATCCGTCCCCGCATTCGGCCCGGTGCCCTTGGGCAGGGTGCAGAGAAGGGTCTTCGTGAAAGGCGTGGTCGTCTCGTCGAGCGCCCAGATGGTGCGCACCACGTTGTCGCCGAAAATATATTTGCCGCCGAGATCGTGGGCGAATTCCCGGCCCCGGTACACGTAGCCGCCGATCACGGCGCGGCCTTCGCTGTGCGAATAATCCAGCACCGGAGGGCGGCTCCTGCCGGGGAAGGGGTCCGTCATTTTCCCGAGCGTGCCCTCGCTGCGGTTCCACTGGAAATTCAGGCCGGACTCGCCGGGTTCAATCACGTCGATCTCCTCCCGTGCGCTTTCGCCGACGTCGCCGATGAAAATCCTCCCGGTGGGCGGATCCAGGGTCATCCGATGCGGGCTGCGCAGCCCGAGGCAGAAAAACTCCTCCAAGACGCCCGGCTGACTGACGAATGGATTGTCATTGGGAATAAAATAATGGGCCGTGAATCCGGCGGTGGGCTGACGGGGCGGAGGGTGGCTGACGCTGCCGCCGCGGCACTCCGTGTCCACCCGGAACACCCCAGAGTAGAGGCTTTTGGTGAGGATTTGGTTATTATCGCCGACGGAGTTGTCCCCGTCCGTCCAATAAAGAAAGCCGTTGGTGGGATGAAAGAAAAGGCCGCCGCCGTGATGCCAGACGGTCTGGTTGGTCAGGTCCACGAAAATTATCGCTGAGCCAGGCAGAGCGATTCCGTTCGCATCCAGGGTGTAGCGTTCGAGCCGGTCGTGATAGGTGTCGGGCAGATTGGGCACTGGGCGGGAGGTGGGTGAGCCGGTGACCGTGCCGGGCTGGACCCAAGTGTAATAGACGAACAGGAAATGATTGGTCGCAAAGCCCGGATGGAACGCGATGCCCAGCAGCCCGGAATCATCCCAGCCCTGGCATTGGTTGCTTAAGTCGAGGACCAGTTTTTTTTCGGTCGCCTCCGGCGAGTTGGCAAAGTTCCAGATGCGGCCCTCGCGTTCCCAGACGCAGAGAGTGTCGGTGCCGGGTACTGAGGTCAGGCCGGTGCAGTTGGTGAAGAGGAGGTTGGTGAAGGCGACCACCGCCGACCAGTTGCCCGAAATGGCGGGGGCGACCTCAGGCATAGCTCCGTCTAGAAAGGCGCCGGCGTCCGGGCGGTGAGCGAGGCCGTAGGGTTTTGCGTGTGCGGACCCGAGAATCCCGCCCAGCAGTGCGAGGAGATATAGCCGTAAACAATTTTTGAAAAGTGTTCGGATCACAGCGAAACGTGCATAGGATTCTCTGCCGTGCCCGCGCCGTCAAACTTTTACCGCAAGCTGGAAACGATCAGTGGTTTCAAGGGCCGAAGTAATCAAAATTAGAACCAGTAGAGTTTCCAATGATCTAACGGGGGGCAGGACTGGTCGGGGTATTCGGTATTTGCCCGGCGCGGGGAACATTGGCAGAGTGTCGGCGTGCCGAAGTCCTCCAAACGTCCTGATTCTGACCCCCGCGCCGGGAAGATTCCTGGCGCGCCGTCCTTCACCGAGCGCCCGGCGTGGCACGGGGTCGGCGCTGGATGGCAGCATTTGCACGGGAGCGTCCAGGGCGAAGGCGTGAGCTTCGAATGGCATGATTTCAAGGCAGGTGCGGAATTTGACTGGGGGAAAAGTTTCCATCCCGGCAGCATCGAAGTCTGCCTGAACCTGGCCGGCGAAGGTCGGGTGGGTTCCGGCAAGGAGCCGGTTTTGTTCGCGCCGCTCACAGCGGGTTTTTACCGTCGCGGCGACCAGACGCTGCCCGCCACGCGCTCGGCCCGGCAGCGGCACCAGTTTCTCACCGTCGAGATGTCCTTCGATTTTCTCCAGCGACATCTGGGCGGGGTGGGCGCCTCGCTGCATCCGCTGGTGCGGGAGGTCGTGGACGGGCATGCGTCGAAATCGGATGTCGCTCCGCCCACGCGCCTGACCAGCCGACAGCAGCAGTTGCTGGCGAGCCTGCGCGACGCGCCGGTGCTGGCGCTGGCCCAGTCCGTTTGGTACCAGGCCAAGGCGCTGGAGGTGGCGGCGGAATTCTTCTTCGTGGCGCCCGGCGGTCAGGAGCTGTTCTGTCAGCGGCAGCAGCAAATCTCGGCCGTGCGTGCGGAGAAGGTGATCGCTCTGCTGCGGGAAAAGCTCGCGGAACCGCCCACGCTGGAGGAACTCGGCCGGCTGGTTGGATGCAGCCCGTTTCATTTGAGCCGCACCTTTTCCGCCGCCAACGGCATGACCATCCCGCAATACACCCGACAACTGCGGATGGAGCGCGCGGCGGAGCTATTGAGATCGGGAAAATTCAATGTCACCCAAGCCGCGCTCGAGGTGGGCTACTCGAGCCTGAGCCATTTCAGCCAGGCCTTCCATGACACCTACGGTTGCTGTCCCGGACTTTACCCGTTGCGCACGCCCACGCAGGTCATCGCGCATAATTAGCTGTGGCGCCCCGTTCAAAACGCGCTCATTCCTGGCGGAGTGAATGGGTCTCCCTGCGCGCGGCTTTCGCGCTGCAGCTCATGCCGTTTCCGTTGGCACGGCGCCGCAAGTGTCGCGGGTAAACGGGATGAATGGTGATGGTAGATGGTTGTCGGGAAAGTCTTGAGTGGAGACGAAAATCAGGCGAGCAATAATCCCGCGGCGGTTAAATTTTTTTGGTTAGTTGTATTTTTTTGGAAGCCCTTCTGACCCCCTAAAAATAGTCTTTAAAAAACTTGAAACCGAGGGGGGTTTGGTTAGAGCATTGCAGTGTTACTGCGAACCTATGAATAAATCCAACGAACTGAAGGATGCCCTTCCGAGTGGAACTTCCAGCAGGGATGCGATGCTTGCCTTCCTGCTGCTGCGCGGCTGGCTGGCGGTGCGCGCGATACTCGCGGGCCTCGAGAAATTTGGAGCCTATGTCACGGTCCAGCAGCCCCTGATCGATCCGGTCACGGGCCTGGCTGATCCTAACGCGGTGGTGGACGTTAAGGTGAAATACTATGCGCTGGCCAATTATAACGGAATTCCTGCGGCCTTGAAGGCCAAGTTTGATAACCAGCCCCTACTGCCCCATTTCTCCCTGACGGTCTTTAACGATCTGCTGGGCCCGGCGCTGATTCTGACCGGGCTGATGCTCTTGCTAGGGCTGGGCACGCGCATTTCGCTTTTTCTGCAGGGGCTGATATACATCGCGCTGACCGTGGGGTTGAGTTTGATCGGCCAGAATGACGGCATCGCCTGGCTGGGGATCCATATCGCCCTCGTGGCGATGGCCCTGATGCTGGCCCAACACAACCGGCACGTGCTGATCCGAAAATGGTGAACCAACCCGTCACCCGCCGGGAATTTCTGGGCACCACCGTCGCGGCGGGGGCGGGCTTGCTGCTGACTTCCTGTCGTCCAGAGTCCGCCTCGTCGCCGGCGGCGGCTGCGGCGCCTCAGGAATCGGTGCTGAACAAGATCAACGTGGCCCTCATCGGCTGCGGTGCCCAGGGTCAGGTGCTGCTGGATTCGCTGTTGGTGATTGAGGGGATCCGGCTGGTAGCCCTCGTGGACATCTGGAGTTACAATCGCGACAGCAATGTGCGCCGGCTCAAGAGTCAGGGCGTGGAGGTGCGCGGGTACGAGAGTTACGAAGACTTGCTCGCGCATGAAAAGGATTTGCAGGCGGTTATCGTGGCCACCCCGGATTTCTGGCACGCGCCGGTCACCAATGCCTGTCTGAAGGCGGGCTTGGACGTGTACTGCGAGAAGATGATGAGCAATACCATCGAGGGGGCGCGCTCGATGGTCCGGACCATGCGGGAAACGGGGCGGCTGCTGCAGATCGGGCATCAGCGTCGCAGTAACCCGCGCTATCAGTTTGCGCTCAACCGTCTGTTGCGCGATTCCAAGCTGTGCGGCCGGCTGACCGCCGCCAATGGACAGTGGAACCGGGCGGTGACGGAGGATTTGGGCTGGCCGAAAAAGTTTACGATGACGCCTGAGGCGCTGGCCCGCTATGGCTACAAGGACATGCACCAGTTTCGGAACTGGCGCTGGTTCAAGGGGCTGGGAGGCGGCCCGCTGTCGGACTTGGGGGCGCATCAGATTGACATCTTTAACTGGTGGTTTGGCGTCATGCCCTCGTCGGTGATGGCCAGCGGCGGCGTGGATTACTACAAGAACCACGAGTGGTATGACAACGCGATGGTGATCTATGAATACCCGCTGCCGACCGGGACGGCGCGCGCGTTCTATGAAGTGCTGACCACGACCAGCGCGGGCGGGGGTTATTTTGAGATGTTCATGGGCGACGAGGGGACCATTAAAATGTCCGAGAGCCCGCTGATCACCAAGCTGTACCGGGAAGACCGGGCGCCGTCCTGGGACGATTTGGTCGCCAAAAGCTATCTGCGCGCCAGCGCAACGGCGGCGGCATCCGGGGAAGCCGAAAAAGTGGATGTCCGGGAAACGGCGCCGCTTCTTCAGTATGAGATTCCGGTCACGTTCAATAAAAAAATCCATCAGCCGCACCTGGAGAATTTTTTCAAGGCCATCCGGGGCGGGGTTCGCTTGAATTGTCCAGCCGACGAGGCCTTTGCCAGTGAGTATGTGATCCATAAGGCGAATGAAGCCATTGCGGAGCGGAAAACCATTGCCATCACCCCTGAAGAAACCCAAGCGTAACATCCGTTTTCTATGAATTCATTCCTGATTAAAATGTCTGTTTTGATTGCGGCGGGCGGGGTGACCTGCGTGGCTGCGGAGGATCAGATGGTTTTGAAAACCGAGCTGCCCAAGCCGCTGTTTGTGGGCACCCCGGTTCCAATCAAAGATGTTCCCAATCTGGAGCCCAAAAACAAGGCGGTCGCTGCGGAGTTTCTGGTCCCCGCCGGCACGGTCAATCTGGCCAAGGGCAAGAAGGTTACTGCCAGCGACAGCGACCCCGTGGTGGGGTCGATTGACCTGATCACCGACGGAGACAAGGAAGGCGATGAGGGATCCTGGGTTGAACTCGGGCCGGGCCGGCAATGGGTGCAGATTGACCTGGAAAAAGAGGCGATCCTCTCCGCCGTTGTTCTCTGGCATTTCCATTCGCAGGAACGGGTTTACCGCGATGTGGTCGTGCAGGTTTCCAACGATCCAACCTTTCAAAAGGATGTGGTTACCTTATTTGACGATACCGTCGGATCGGGCAAAGATCTGGCCTACATTGAAAGTTACAAAGGAAAATGGATGGAAGCCAAGGGTGTCAAGGGTCGCTACATTCGGCTGTATTCCCAAGGTAATACGACGAATAAAATGAATCATTATATTGAGGTTGAAGTGTTTGGGCGGCCTGCTGCCTGAGAATTTTACGGTTCCCCGCCAAGGGCGGGGCAGGGAGGAACGCCCGAACACCTTCTTTGTTTTCCGCAAAATCCTTGACTCACTTGTCCCCTTTCCAAATTCGTTGGGCCTGCTTTATTGCTCTGGCCGCACTCGCGCTCGCTGTGCGTCTTCCTCAGCTCGGCGAGCGACCGATGCACACGGATGAAGCGGTCAACGCCTTCGTGCTGGGCCAGTTGCTTGCCGGGAAACCGTTTCAATACGACCCGCAGGACCGGCATGGCCCGGCGCTCGCTGCCGAAACTCTGCCGGCGGTGCGGTGGCTGGGTGTGAAGCAATTTGCCGACCTCACCGAATCGCAGGTGCGCCGTGTTCCCGCGGTGACCGGGGCAGTCATGGTTTTATTATTCGGGGCGGGCGTGGAGATGTTCGGGTTCACCGCCTGCCTGGTGGCTGCCCTGCTGTTCGCCTTCGCTCCGCTGCCGGTTTATTACAGCCGCTATTTTATTCATGAGACCCTTTTTGTTGCGGTCACGCTCGCTTTAATTTTGTCAGGAGGGCGCGCGCTCAAGGCCAAAGGGGTTGGGTCCGCCGCTCTGACGGGTTTCTGTGCCGCGCTGCTGCTCGCGTGCAAGGAAACTGCGGTCATTCATTTCGGAGCGCTGGCGGCGGCGCTGCTATTCGTCCGTTTTGGGCCTGCGGGCAGGGCCGCGGCTCGGTCAAAAGGATTCCTGGAAAACGCCGGGCCAGCGCCCGGGTCGGCGGCAAAAAAAATCCTCACGGCGTCCGCTGTTTTTGGGGTCGCCCTGATTCTGTTGTTCACCTGGTTCGGTCAAAACGGATCCGCCTTTTCTGATTTACTGCGCGCAATCTCCCATGTTGCCGCGCGCGCCGGTGGGCAGGGGCACGAGAAATCCTGCGGGTATTATCTGGCCCTCCTCGGAGGCAGCGGAGCAGGGGCGGCACTGCTCGGCCTGGCCGCTCTGGGTTTTTTCAGCGCGCTCAAATCCGGTCGCCGATTCGGGCTGCTCGTCTACACCGTGCTCGTCGCTGGAATTTACAGTGCCATTCCCTATAAAACACCCTGGCTGGCTTTAAACCTCTGGCTCCCGCTGTCGATCCTTGCGGGCCTGGCCGTCCAATGGATTTGGGTTGCCCGTCCGAGAGGCTTTGCCCGAGCAGGGGTGGTGGCGGGACTGGGGGTTTGGGGTTTCTTCCTGGCCTCTGACCTGCGGCAGCGGGTGTTCCTGGGTCCGTCCGATGAAACAAATCCCTACGCCTATGCGCATACCGGGGGGGATTTGTTGCGGCTGGCGCCGCGGCTGCAAGAGTTGGCCCGCCAGAAGAACATGGCATCCCCCCGCATTGCCGTGGTCGCCACGGATGCGTGGCCGCTGCCGTGGTATCTGCGCACGTTTTCGCAGACGGGTTTCTGGCAGCCGGGGCAGGATCCCGGCCTGGCGGATTTTTTTATCACCGCGGCGGAGGTTCCCGTCGGGTTGGCAGACCGACTCAAGGAATTCCGGCCGGAGTTTTTCGGCGTCCGCCCGGAAGTGGTGCTGATTTTATGGGTGCCCCGGATGAAGGAGGTCGCCCCTGAACCCTGATCGTTTAAAAATGAACCGACGGTCACGTGCCGGGCGCCCTCTTTGCTGCGTCCGATTCCCGCAGCGGATTCCCTTTCATGTGCCATGAGTGATATTCATGTCTTCCATCATTCTGCGATGGCGACGCAGTTTCAGGTGCGCATTGCCGGCGCGGAGAAACCCTATGCGGCGCAAGCGGCTCAGGCGGCGTTTGCGTTAACGGATGACTTGGAATCCAAGTTGAGCCGTTTCCGGGAGAACAGCGACATTGCACGGATTGCGCAGCTGGCGCCTGGCGAAGAGCTGCGCCTGAGTGAGCCCGTGTTTGCCTGTCTGGAGATTGCGGAAAAAATGGAGTCGGCTACGCGCGGGGCATTTTCTGTGACGGCGGCCGCGCTGCAGAATCAGCCGCAGCGGCCGCGCTGGAGCCTGCGGCAGGAGTCATCTTCCATTCGCTGCGACGGCGGGCGGCTGGAGTTCGATTTGGGGGCGATTGGCAAGGGCTTTGCGCTGGACCGGATGGCAGAAGTTTTGAGGGAATGGGATTGTCCTTCTTTTCTGCTGGTGGCGGGCGGCAGCAGCATTCTCGCGGGCGCGGGGCCGGCGGGAACGCCCGGGTGGTCCTGCGGCCTGGGTGAGAATGACTCCGCCCAGCGCTATTGGCTGACGCATTGTTCCCTGAGCGGTTCGGGTCTGGCAGTGAAAGGTGCGCATATTTTGGATCCGCGCACGGCCCGGGCCGCGCATCGACAGCATCGCGCGTGGGCCCTCACAGGAACCGGCGCTGAATCGGACGCCCTCTCGACGGCCTGCATGGTCGGGGGCGAGGCAGAGCTCCTGGAGATTGTCGGGGATCGGTCGGACTGGTTGGTGTTCTTGAACCAGGGCGGGGGATGGCGCGGAGGTCGTGTTCGGCCGATGACCGTGTCAGCCGGCGGGGATGCTTCAGCGGAAATTTGAAATCTTTTGGTGAATTATTCTTCGGCACCGTCTATAACAATTCGCGCATTGCTTATTTAAAAACACTCAAGTCACATGAATCGCCGTCACTTTCTGACCACCACCGGGGCTGCTCTTGTTTTGCCGCTGATTTTGCCGGGCTGCGCCACCGGAACTGGCCGGAGGCCTCGTCCCTCCAATCGCATTAATCTGGGTATCGTCGGCTGGGGGATGCAGGGGCCTCATAACACCCGTTCGTTTCTTGCGGAGAAGGACTGCCAGGTCATTGCTGCCTGCGACTTGAACCAGGTCAATCTGCAGAAGGCGGTGGACACCATCAATCAGCATTACGATAACAAGGACTGCGCGGCCTATCACGATTATCGGGAAATGATGGCGCGCGAGGATTTGGATGCGGTGATGCTGGCGGTGCCGGATCACTGGCATGAGCTGGTGGCCACGGAGGCGGCCCGGAGGGGGCTGGATATTTACGGTGAAAAGCCGCTCGCCAAAACCATTGCGGAACAGCAATCCATTGTCCGTGCCGTCCAGAAAAACAAGATTATTTGGCAGACCGGCTCCTGGCAGCGGTCGCAGGCTCAATTCCGCAAAGCGGCGGAGATTGTCCGCAGCGGCCTCATAGGAAAAGTCACCCGCGTCGAAGTGGGTCTGCCTTCGGGGCATAAGGATTTTGCCCACACCGCGCCGGAGTTGATTGCGAAGCTGGCCGGGCTGCCCGGGAAAATTGAAGATCTTTCCAAGGTGGTCCCGGGCACGCCCGAATGGGACCTTGCCGTCACCGCGCCGCCCGCCGAGCTGGATTACAACACCTGGATTGGGCCGTCCCAGATGGAGCCCTATATCCGGCAGCGCGTGTTCATGAACTGGCGCTGGAACTATAACACCGGCGGCGGCCAGCTGCTCGACTGGGTCGGCCATCATGTGGACATTGCCCACTGGGGGCTGGGCTTTGACCATTCCGGGCCTTCGGAGATCGACGGCCACGGGGAATTCCCCGCGCCCAACGCCCTCTGGAACACCTGCACTCGATACCGGATTGAACTGAAGTACCCGCAGGATATCACCATGATCATCGCGGGCGGACACGATGACATCCAGGGCGGCACCAAATGGATCGGGACCGATGGCTGGGTATTAGTCAACCGGAGCGAGGTTGATAAAACCAATCCGAGCGGGTTTGATGCCTCCAATCCCGCTTGGAAAAAAGGCAAGTCCTTGCCCGAAGCGCTGCGTACAGCAAAACTGTACGAGTCTCCCGGTCACTGGCGGAATTTTCTGGATTGCGTCAAATCCCGGCAGCCCACCCTTGCGCCGGTGGAGACGGCCCATCACTCGGCCATCCCCGGTCATCTGGGGCTGATCTCCTTGCTTACGGGGCGTAAAATCCGCTGGGACAATGCCAGTGAGACGATTTTGGATGATGCGGAGGCGAGCCGGTTGATGACGCGGGAATACCGGGCTCCGTGGAGAACCGTTTGACGCGCGGCCAGGGTCAGGAGCCGTGGGTATGTTCCGGCTGGGGCGGTCAGGCGGCAGCAGATTCCGAGGCCGGCTTTTTTGCCACAATCACGCCGGCCGGCCGGAGTAGCCGCTCGCGCAGCTTGTAACCCTTCCGGACCTGCTGCAGCACGTTGCCTTCCGGCACGCTGTCGCTTTCCTGTTGCGAGATAGCCTCGTGAAAGTTGGGGTCAAAAGGCTTTCCGCTGGCATCCACTTCTTCCAGTCCGGATTCGGCCAAAATGCCCTTGATCTGCTGCTGGATCATGGTGATGCCTGCCTGTAGGGAGGCGATGCCGCCCTGTGGCGCCTGAGCGTTCTGGGCAGCGGACTGCGCCATCTCAAAACTATCCAGAATGGGCAGCAGTTTTTGAAACAGGGAGGCGTTGGCAAACTGAATGGCTTCCGTCCGTTCGCGGGCGGCGCGTTTCTTGAAATTCTCAAAGTCCGCCGTCACCCTCAGCAAGCGGTCCCAATGCTCGTCAGCCTTGGCCGCCCGGGCCAGGATTTCGGCCCGCTGTTCCGGCGTCAGTTCAGCGGGGGCGGCGTCAGGTGTGTTGGAAATGTTTTCGTTCTTGTTCTTCATGGAAATGTTTAGAGGCACAAAGCATCCATCGAGAGGGCAGTCTAAACCATCCGTCAGGATTGGCAACTGGGATGAGGCGGCGCGTTCGCGTCGGTTTCAGGAAGCGGGGATGAGTGATAAGAATTCCGGGAGGGCGCGGATGGGGTTGAAGCGCGGGT
>Ga0114971_10002728_pt1 | contig 12109 bp, 9 predicted proteins | sample M_140625_MF_Meta_FD_87320 | JGI IMG/M metagenome (GOLD analysis project Ga0114971, IMG submission 87320) | Freshwater microbial communities from Lake Montjoie, Canada to study carbon cycling - M_140625_MF_MetaG | ecosystem: Environmental > Aquatic > Freshwater > Lake | place: Lake Montjoie... | reverse complement strand
TTTCCTGATCCCTCATGAATAAAAACAACTTCATCATTGTCGCTGTTTTTAAAGAAATAATCAGAGTTTCCTTGAGTTGGAGCGGCAACAGATATGGTTAAATCACTATTTGTCAATAAAGCTTTTCTGCTTTTCAAGTAATCATCTTCCGGTTTTGTGTTAAAAGTGACGAAACTCCTGCTTTGCATATTTTGTTTTAATGCAATTTTGGGTTCAACACTATACGGTGTTCCTATTTCCTTAACCAAAGTCGGCGGATGGCAATGATATACCAATGAATATAAGCTATTAAAACCCTCAGTACTTATAAGTTCTTCCGAATATAAAGTACCATCTGATTTTCTAAACTGAGTGTGTCTTTTTGGAGGGATATTTCCCAATTTGTAATAAAATGCCATACAGAATGTTATCGAATTACGAATATAATTATTGTCTTCCAATAAATGAACCAAAAGCCAAAAGTCTTGTGTAAAATATATATTTTCAACGAAAATAAAACAGTTTCAAATTTAAAATCAGTATATTTGATATAATTGATTGCAAAAATGAAATCCATAAAATTGACATTTCGATTTTTATTCATCTCTTTTCTCTTTGTTTCATGTACCAAAGAAGAAATTGTCATTCGCAATAATAACAATCCTCCAAAGTATTCAGAGGTATCCACTTTAATGGTGGAAAATTACATTAATCGATTATTTATTGATATTTTAGGCAGGGAGGCTACCGATGTGGAGCGTTTTGAATATGTTTTGCAGTTAAGAAAAGGCAAATTAAGTCAGAACTCAAGAGATTCACTTGTGAAAATGTTACAATTCGATACAGTATATAGAATTGGAGATTCTAGCTACAGAAAAGCCTATACATCAAGAATTTATAATATTTGCAAATCTAGATTTCTGGAGGGAGCTGCAGATATGGATATTGCTCAGCAATCATCTAATTTGGGATTTGGAATTTATTTAAGTCAATTAGATGGCGATTCTGTTGCAATGTATACATATATCAATCTGAAAAAATACTATGACCGCATCTTGAAAAGTAATTATTGGTTAAGTCGCAATAAAATCACTTACAATCAGCTTTGTGAGTACATGCTGAATAATGGTATTTATGATTTAATAAACATGGGTTCCTTTAATTTCGTGAATGCTACTTACGATAATATTTATGGCAGAAAGCCAAATGCAGACGAGTTTAATCGCGCTTATCAGATTATAGAAAAAAACAATCCCAGATTTATTTTCAACCGGGTAATTTCTAATAAAAACGAGTATTGCGAAGGCATAACTTCCAATGATGGCTTCTATGAAGCCGAAATTAGGTGGTGGTATTTCCAATTTATAAGAAAAGAAATAAACTCAACCGTTTTGTACCCTATTTTGACCAATTTCTTAAAAGATCGTAGCTTTGAAAACATGCAACGCAAGATATTAATCACCGACGACTATGCGCAATTTTAACACTAAACATATTATTAAAGTGGCGATTTTCAATTTATTGATTATCAATATTTATTGCACGAAAGAAATCCATGTTCAATACCAAGTAAATTCAGCTTATATTTATGAATCAAAAGCGCAAAAATTCAAAAGCAAGAATGAAGCTGAGTATATTTCTATCCTCTATACTTGTCTTTACCAAAAAGCAATTGATCCTATGGAATTATTTCAAGCTCAAAGTGTATTATACAGTATAGGCGACCAAAATGTAGCCAAGGAGATGTTACTCAGTGGATACTTTAACAATCCCAAAATAATTATTCCGAGCAATGCTGAAATGAGAAAGGATATCCCGGCGTTTATCACCGAAACCTATAAACGGTTCTATTTAAGATACCCGTCAGAAGCGGAAAAAGTATATTTTACAAATTATATTAAAAACAATCCAGAAGTCACTGTTGAGTTAATTTACACTTCATTTTCAACCAGCGATGAATATTCATTTTATTAAAAAGACATGAGAAGAAAAGAATTTATAAAAAGATCTACCCTTACAGTTGGTGCAGGTATCGTTGCACCTTATATATTGCCATCTGGGAGACTATTTGCTAAATCAGGCATAGAAAAGGCAGAACATGTGGTTATGGTTATGTTTGCTGGTGGTGTTCGTCAACAAGAAAGTATTTTAGGGAGGTACTTGGAAGATAGCCAAGGCGTTTCGGGTGTTGCAGGCAATATTATGCCTAACTTATTCAATGGCAATGCGCCTACTAAAAAAATTGTATATGGGCAAGATATTCCGGGACAAACAAGAGGTTCTGATCCAATTCCACGTTTGCTTTCCGATGCATTAGCCAATAAAGGTATGACATTTAATGAGGTTCGTGCGCAAAGTGCAGGGCATTATGTAGGCTTAAATACTTTGCTAACTGGAAGTATTGGTGCAGCGCAAGGTTTAAAAACCAGACCTTCATCCCCCACTATATTCGAATATCTTAGAAAGCACAGAGGTTTTAAAGCTACCGATTGTTGGTTTGTAGGAAACGGAATTGGCAATAGCACTCCCCTTTTAAATGCAAGTACAAATGAGAATTACGGCCTCAATTTCGGAGCAAATATGTTTATCCCTCCAGTTACTTTTGGGGGCTATGGGCAAAATACACTCTCGAATTCTAAAGCTTATTCAAACAATGAATTAAAGCCGATGTATGAGATGAAAAACTTCTTAAACAATAGTTTTGCTTTAGAGAACTCGCGACAAACTACCATTAAAAACACGGATGATGAAAGAACCCGCATAAAAGAGTTCATGAGGGCTACCTACACAAAACAAAGCTTAGGCCAAATTGCTATGCCTCCTGCTGCAGGTTCCACAGATGCATTTAACGTTGCCTATTCGGCTGAAATATTGAAGGAATTCAAACCCAAAATGCTCGCGGTGAATATATCTGAGGTTGATGGTTGCCATTCTAATTTTACAGGTTATTTAAGGAGTTTGCATAGAGCCGACCATATAACTGCGTGGCTTTATGATTATATTCAAACCAATATTCCTGAAATGAAAGACAATACGGTGTTTATTGTTGCTCCTGAGTGTGGCCGAAACTTGAATCCAAATCCAATTCTTGACGAAAACGATTGGATGGCATTTGATCACTCTGATGCCAATTCTTTAAGAGTATGGAGTTTAATGGTTGGTAAAAACGTACCTAAGGTTTCTGTAGGTTCTGAAGGGAATCCAATTGGAAGATTAACAGATTTGGTTCCAACCATTGCCGATATTTTTGGAGTTTATGATGATGTAATGAATTCTGGATATATTGACCCTATGGCTATGAGTCAATTTTTGAGAGTGTGAAAAACATAATTAAATCCATATCGCTATTTGCTATTTGTATTTATTTAGGATCTTGTTCTAAAGAATCCTTGCCTGGGAATCCATTTGACCCAAATCAATCAGATACCAATGTATTGGATACCAATAAATATGATCCGTATTCAATATTCTCAATTCATAAAGATGTTTTGAAACCAACTTGTGCGAATTCAGGATGTCATGATGGGAATTTCGAACCCGATTTCAGAACAGTTGAAAGTAGTTATTTTGGATTGGTGAATGTAACTCCAATTAAATCTAATATTTCTGGAGGATTCCCATACAGGGTTTTTCCTGGTGATGCATCTAAAAGCATGTTATTGCAAAGAATGACAATTGATTTGAATGGTAATTCTGGCGTCATGCCTCTTGCTCAAGAGCCTAAATCCACCTATAATCAGCACAAATCCGAGTATTTACAAAGAATCACAAAGTGGATAAACGATGGAGCTAAGGATTTGGCTGGAAATTTACCCACTACACCAAACTTTCCTCCAAATATTCAAGGAGTTGTGTTTATTCAAGGAAATAATATTTTGGCAAGACCCGGATTATACGAAGCGGCCAATGCCACAGCAGGGGTAAATACAACGGTATATTTCTCATTATCAGATGATAAGATAGATCAAAGCCAATTAAAAAACTGCACAATTAACGTAAGTGTAAACCCTGATTCATTCAATGTGGTTAATGAAACCCCACTTATTTCTGGGCCTGAAAAAATTATGAATGATATAAATGGAAAATCAGTAAAATATTGGTATAACTACGATCTGCAAACAAGTGCCACAATTTCGTTAGATGTTTTGTGGATTCGCATTACAGTTACAGACGATGTTCAAACTGTTCAATTGCCAAATGAAAACTCCATGTTTCCCATTAAAAAATACTTTGCTATAAGGTTTAAATAATGAAGTATAAAATATACAATATATTACATATAGCAATATTTATGGCTTTATTGTTTCCTAGCTGTAAGGAAGAAATAGTTTCTGATGAAAATCCTGTTCCAAACATACAATTTATATCTATTTCAAGCACCAAATTGAAGCAATTTACAGATAGTTTGGTGGTTACTTTGAAATATAAAGATGGTGATGGTGACCTCGGGGATGTATCAGCCGATACCCTATCTATTTATGTAAGGGATTCAAGACTTTCAAAGCCAGATTACTATCACTTATTTCCTTTATCTCCAATTAACAATAAACTGAGCATTGATGGATTGTTGAATATCAAGATCAAAAATATATTTCTACTTTCTACAAGTCCTTCAGAAACCACAAAATTCGAAATCAAGCTCAAAGACAGGGCAAAAAACTGGAGTAACACTATTTTCACTCCAAATATTGAAATTATCCCATAATCAAGGTTGAAATTCGCAGGATTCATAACGCTCCTATTTTGTTCAATATTTTGTATAGATGGGTATGCTCAAACTATTCAAAATCAACAAAATGGGATTTACAGAATATGCAAAGGAAAAATTAGAGATTCCGAAAAGGGCAAAACTACTGGATATTACGACCACAATGAAAAGATAATCATGACGTTAGCGCTACCTGGCGCAAAAAACATTACGTTGTCTTTTAAAAGTTTTTGTACTGAAAAAGACAATGATGTTTTAAAAATATACGATGGTAAAGATACCAACGCCACATTGAAAGGATCATACTCAGGTAGCGTCAGCATTGGAAATATCACGAGTAGCGACAGCTTTATTACTTTGTATTTTGTGTCAGACAAAAGTGTTTCATGCACCGGATGGGAAGCTGAAGTGATTAATAATATAAAAATCCCAACGGCCGCCAAAATTACTTTAACCAGTTCGCCTATCTGTTACGACTCAATATTGGGAATTACGCTCGATTTTGAAATACCTTGTGATTCATTGAATATTAGTAATACCAAAATCAATGGAAATGACTTTAAATATATCACTCCACTCAATTGCGTTAACAACAAAGCCACTAAATTTAGAATAGGACTAAAAAATCCATTAAATACAAATGGAACATATACAATTACCCATAAACACGGATATCGAGACTATTGCGATAGCGTTTATCAATTATCTAGTAGCCAAACATTTGCAATTTCAAATTGTCCCATTTTTGTTGATATAAAAAGCAATAAGGACACCATCTGCCTTGGTGAATGTATTTCACTGTCCGCCAATATAAGTGGCGGGAATGCAGCCAAATACACTTATAATTGGACTCCTAAGACATTGTCAGGAAAGGGACCATTCAATATATGCCCAACTGTCAATACCAAATTTAAACTCATTGTATCAGATGGAAATGCAATTCCAGGATCAGACTCTTTGCAAATAACCGTGCTTCAGCCGCCTGTTGCACCTAATGATACACAAGTTTGTTATTTATCATCTAATCTTTTCTTAAAAGGCTTCCCTAGTGGAGGGAAATGGTTTGGATCTGGAATTGTCAATTCAATAAATGGAGAGTTTAAACCATATGGTCAATGGGGAAATGTAAAAGTTTGGTATAAAATAGGGGGCTGTGCCGACACCATGATTATCAATGTTAACTATCCATACAATTATGACAATGTATTTTGCCCCAGCAAAACCGCATCGCCAGTTATTTGGTACGGACCACTTGGTGGCACTTGGACGGGTTTAAAAATTACCAAAACCGGGATGTTTACACCTGATAGTGCCGGAAAGTATGTTTTAACCTATACGTGGAAAGGATGTGTATCTCAGAAAAACGTAGTTGTCCAAAATGTTACCGTTCCTCAATTTGACACTACTTGTGAATCAAAAACTTTAGATACTTTAGAATTCAAACCATATGGAATTTATCCATACTATTTCCCAGGTCTAATTAATACGTATTATGGATGGTATAATCCCAGTTTAATGGGTGGACCTGGCAATAGAAACATTATTTTTACTGCACTCGGTGGTTGTACCGATACCACCAAATTAACAATTTTACCTTGTTATGCTGGAAAAGATGATACTATTTGCCCAAGTACAAATAATTTTAATTTGTTAAATATTAGATATTTGAATACATTTAACTGGACAGGCAAGGGTATTAAAAACTCCCAAGTAAGCAATTATGATGCAAGTTGGACAAATGGTAAAAATGGAACGGATACATTGGTATTTAAATCAGGGAAATGCATTGATTATAAGATAGTTAAAATTATCGGTACTGCAATTAATTATGCCGATACAATGGATGTTTGCAAGGACGCTGACACATTTATTTTATCAAATAAAATCCCAACCAACCTTCCAAAAGGCATATGGTCGGGCACTGGCGTTATAAATGGGGTTAAATTTGCTCCTAAAAACTTATCATCAGGCAATTACAATGTTTCATATTCTAAAAATGGTTGTTCTGACAATATCATTTTACGCATACTTCCTAAACCAGTTGTGCCGAACGACACAAGTATTTGCATACAATCAAATCCAATAGCGCTTATACCATCTATAAAAGGTTCATTGTATTGGGGTACAGGCATGCAATATGGTTCAAAGCAAGAATTCAACCCTTCCCTTTCGAAATCTGGATTATTTAAAATCAATTACTTAACCCCTCTTGGTTGTACAAGTTATTTTAGTATAACTGTCGATACTTTGCCAATTATTAGCTATAATTACCCTACTAAAACATTTTGTTTCAAAGACTCCTCTATAATGTTGTCAATGAAACCATTGGGTGGAAAATATGAAATTGATGGGTATTTAAACACTTTATTTAACCCAGGAAAGTTAAATATTGGCACTCATAAGCTCATTTATCATGTAAACAGCAAAAGTTGTTTCGCAAAAGATTCTTTTAATATTGCCATTTTAGACAGTATCCATTTGATATTATCGCCAAATAACGATAGTTTATGTAAGGGTGAAATGGTTATTTTGCAGTCAAAAGCCACTGGAGGGATCGGAAATTACACTTTTTGGTGGTCAAATGGTCAAAATGGATACAAAACTATCGTTTCCCCCAAGACAAATATTATATATACATGTTATGCAAGTGATGGATGTAGTGATATTGTAAATCAACGTATTAATATATTAGTTCATCCAGTTGTATGGAGTAAAGCAATTGTTAACATTCCTGTTTGTTATGGGCAAAATGGTTATGCCTTTTTAAGCAGTGGAAATGGCAATCCCTTGAGGAAAACTTGGAATTACCCTGGAAAGGTTTCAAATGATACCTTTTATGCGCCAAGTGGCAGTTCTTACAAGGTTTTCTTGATAGACAGTATAACCAAATGTTTTTCAGATACATCAATTTACCTTCCTGGATTTGCAGCCATTAAAGCGCAATTCACAATACAACAACCATTAAATCCACCTTGTTATACGCCAGAAGAGGTTCCACTAACTATTTATAATGCAACAACTGGCGCAACCAAAGGAACTTGGTATGTGAACTCAAAGCCTTTAGATACATTCGTTTCTGGCTTCAACCCTATTTTCAACAATGATTTCAAGCAAAGCAAATACAATATTAAACTTTCAGTTGAAAATCCAATTGGATGTAAGGATACCGCTGAAATTAAAATATGCTACAAAGACACCGTAATTCTCTATATCCCAACTGCATTTACGCCAAATAACGATGGTTTAAACGACGTTTTTCATTGGACAAGTTTTGGTTGTACACAAATTGGGGTGATTATTTATAATAGATGGGGAGAAATGATTCACAAATCAAATGATTTAAATGGAATTTGGGATGGTAAAATAAACGGAAATGACTGTCCCGAAGGTGTTTATGTGGTTTATGTTGAATACAGGGGATTGAGATTCGCAAAAAAAACTTTAACACAATCCATTATGTTGCTGCGAAATATTAATAAATAACCCGAATTTTGAATTATGTATTCTTCTTTTTGGATTTATCAGCAGTGGGCTTCTTTTTTATTTAACAGGATACATAAACATAAATTAATTCAATCGCTCAGCTATGATAAGGATTCAATTTTCTTATTCTTCCAATCCAATAGCGATCATTTTACTTTAGAATTTAAGTTTATTGGAGGTGAATTGTTTCTTTTGCAATCAGATAAACTACCAAACGATTCCAAAACAAAAGGACATTTCCAATTTAAGCAAATTGACAATGCAACAGTTGCCGACGTTGGAACCAGAATTTTTGATCGTCTAATTTACATAGAATTCAATAATGGGTGGAAGCTTTGGTTGAAAGGATTTGGTAGATTTGGCAATGTATTGTTGCAAAACCCAAATTCTGAAACGGCTGAAAGTATATTTAGGCTAAATATAAAGGCAGATTGGGAGCAAAATATCAATGACTGGGATAATTACAAATTGTCATTTTTAAACAATAGGATCATTGTTCCTGATCAAAATATCATTGATTTGTCTTTTTGGAATACAATGGTTAAATCAGTTACATTCGACCAATTGGTTGAATATGGATTTGATGCGGATTTTTTTCAGATGTCCGATTACAAGATACAATGCAGATGTATTTTCATCTTTTTAACCCAAAATATTCGGAATATTCATTTTCGAATAATTGAAAAAACCGAAAAATTAAACATAGAATTTTATTTCGATTCAGTAACAATCAGAAGCAATCAAGATTGCATTGAGAATATTGAAAATGTAACCAGTGAATTTGTTAGATGGTACTTTTTCTACACGTTCAGGGAAGCATTTATCGATGCTAATGCAAAAAAGATAAAGCAAGACAAATCATTATTGAATGGTTACGTGAAAAGGTCCCTCGAAATCAAAGAAAGGCGCAGTTACAGAGAAATTGGCGATTTGATTTTGGCGCATGCGCACAGCATTGGCAAAGGTGTAGCAAACGCATTGGTTATGGATTATTATACCAACCAAAGAATTAGGGTGAAACTTGATCCGCAATTGTCGGCGCCTGAAAATGCACAAAAGTATTACCGCAAAGCAAAAAACGAGTACTTAGAGCTACAAAAACTAGATGAAAGTATCCAAATGGTACAAAATAGAATGCAAACCAATGCGGAGAATTTAGAAAAAGTTACCAATGCCACACAATTCAAAGACATCAAAGAAATTGCAAAGAAAAATGGTACCCCATCATCTAAGTCAAATGTAAAAACAGTCCAAACCTTGCCCTATAAGCTTTATGATTTTGAGGGATATGAAATTTGGGTTGGAAAAAATGCGCGCTCAAATGATGAATTAATTCGATTATCAAGCAAAAATGACTTATGGCTTCACGTTCGAGATTATTCTGGATCACATGTGATTATTAAACAAAAGGGAAGAGATTTCCCTCATGCAATCATAGAAAAGGCTGCAAATTTGGCTGCATTTCATTCAAAGGCAAAGCACCAAACATTGGTACAAGTAATTTATACACTGAGAAAATATGTTTCTAAACCTAAAAAATCACTCCCTGGAGAGGTAAATGTGTTGCAAGAGGAGTTCATTGATGTAGAACCAAAAGATTTTCAATTTATAAAAAACGAATAACTTAAAGACATTCAAATCAATAAGGTTGTTTTGGATGCCTCAAATCAGAAAGGCACCTATTTTTTGTTTGAATTTGTTTGCTAATATTGAACTTTTATCTATATTTGCACCCTCGTTAAGAACAAGGGAGATTAGCTCAGCTGGTTCAGAGCATCTGCCTTACAAGCAGAGGGTCACTGGTTCGAACCCAGTATCTCCCACCCTTTAAAAGCCTCAATTTTTGAGGCTTTTTTCATATTAATTTTGAATAATAAAAACTTAACAATATATTTGCACTACCGAAAGGGAGATTAGCTCAGCTGGTTCAGAGCATCTGCCTTACAAGCAGAGGGTCACTGGTTCGAACCCAGTATCTCCCACAAAAAAAAGCCTCACATTGTGGGGCTTTTTTTATGCTAATGATTTTGATTTCAATCAATAATTGAATAAATTGCATGTTCATTATGAGAGTAGAGTCAAAAGAATTTTTAGAAAAATATTTAAATAACGTTTCGCCAACAGGATTTGAAAGCAGCGGACAAAAAATTTGGCTAGAGTACTTAAAGCCATATATTGATGAAACCATTGTTGACCCTTATGGAACAGCAGTTGGCGTTATTAATCCGGGTTGCGACTTTAAGGTTGTATTAGAAGCCCATGCCGATGAGATTTCTTGGTTTGTGAATTATATTACTGACGATGGCTACATATATGTAATTCGAAATGGAGGGAGCGATTTCCAAATTGCTCCAAGCATGCGCTGTAACATTCATTGTGAGAATGGAAATATTGTAAAAGGTATCTTTGGTTGGCCTGCTATTCACGTAAGAACCGACAAAAATCCAGAAACCAAACCTGATACCGTTTTTATTGATGTGGGATGTTCTACGAAGGATGAAGTTGAAAAACTAGGTATTCATGTTGGATCAGTTGCTGTATTTGAAGCGGATTGCGAGTGGTTGAATGAAAAGTATATCATCGGACGCGCTTTAGACAACAGAATGGGTGGTTTTATGATTGCCGAAGTTGCACGTCATCTATCAGAAAAAGGAATTAAATTACCGTTTACAATTTATTTGGTTAACAGCGTTCAAGAAGAAATAGGTTTAAGAGGTGCTGAAATGATATCTAGACGTTTACTGCCTAATATTGCCATAGTAACCGATGTTACCCACGATACATGTAGTCCATTGTATAATAAAAAACAACAAGGTGATTGTAAGTGTGGCAAAGGCCCGGTGGTTACTTATGGTCCCGCGGTGCAGAATAATTTATTACAATACATCATTAAAACTGCGAAAGAAGCCAGTATTGATATTCAAAGAAATGCGGTAAGTCGCTCAACAGGAACAGATACAGACAGTTTTGCGTATTCAACAACGGGAGTTCCATCAGCGCTTATTTCTTTGCCTTTAAAATACATGCATACTACCGTAGAAATGGTTCAAGAATCTGACGTTGAAGCTTGCATTCAACTAATGTTTGAATCCGTAACAAAATTAGATCATAATAAATCCCTCAATTATTTCTAATGGAAATTAAACGAACAGAACATCCAAAAGGTCCGGTTTTATTTAAACTGTTCGTTTTTCCGATTATATATTTATTTGCTTCTCTCCCATTTTTCATTACAAATATTATTGGGGACATTATCTATGTGATTCTTTACAAAATATTCAAATATAGAATTCAAGTTGTTAGAGGTAATTTGAAAAGATCATTCCCTCAAAAATCGGAGGAACAATTAAGGGAAATTGAAATAAAATATTACAGACATTTGTCTGATTTGTTTTTAGAATCTTTGAAAGGAATTACATCTACAGGCAATCAGCTCAAAAAACGCATGAAAAACATTGATCAGCATGTTTATGATGATTATTTCGAAAAAGGTCAGAGTTTTATTGTGGTAATGAGTCACTCAGGGAACTGGGAATGGGTCTGTCAAATGTCTCAAGTTGTATGTAAACAGCAAATTCAATGCATTTATAAAACATTGTCAAACAAAGGATTTGATTGGCTAATGTATAAAGTAAGAGGTCGTTTTGGCGCAATACCAGTTTCAATGGAACAATTATTGAGATTGATGACCGCCAATAAGAAAATTGTAACTGCCACTGCATTTATTGGTGATCAAAATCCATCAAGTGGAAAGAATGCCCATTGGACAACCTTTTTAAATCAAGAAACTCCATTTATGAATGGACCTGAGAAGATTGCCAAAATGTTCAACTACCCTGTAGTTTATTTGTCGTCTAGGAAAATCAAACGGGGTTACTACGAAGCAAATACTGAAATTTTGGTAGAAAACCCAAAAGATTATGAAGATGGTGTAATAAC
>Ga0114971_10002726_pt1 | contig 12109 bp, 10 predicted proteins | sample M_140625_MF_Meta_FD_87320 | JGI IMG/M metagenome (GOLD analysis project Ga0114971, IMG submission 87320) | Freshwater microbial communities from Lake Montjoie, Canada to study carbon cycling - M_140625_MF_MetaG | ecosystem: Environmental > Aquatic > Freshwater > Lake | place: Lake Montjoie... | reverse complement strand
GACAAGATTTCTGCTGGCTTTTTGATTATTGGTGACGAGATTTTATCTGGTCGAACCAATGATCAAAATTTAAATTTTCTTGCCAAAAATCTCACTGAATTAGGAATTATTTTATGCGAAGTTAGAGTCGTTAGAGATGTTGAAAATGATATAATTGAAGCATTACTTGCATTGCAAAATAAATTTGATTATGTTTTTACGAGTGGTGGAATTGGTCCAACTCATGATGACATAACTTCGCAAGCCGTTGCTAATGCATTCCAGGAGGATTTAATTTTAAATGAAGATGCACAAAAAATTCTTTTTCAACATTACGGAAAAAATAATGTAAATGAAGCGCGACTTAAAATGGCATATCTTCCGCGAAGCGCTTCATTACTTGATAATCCAATATCATCTGCTCCGGGATTTAGAATTAAAAATGTTTTTGTAATGGCTGGAATTCCTAAAATTTTTCAAGCGATGTTTGAAGCTTGTAAAAAGGAATTACATTTTGGTCAAAAAATATTGACTAAAGAAATTATGATAACATTAACGGAAAGTATAATCGCAAATGATTTTGCTAATCTTCAAAAGGAATTTCCCGAGGTTATTCTTGGAAGCTATCCATTTGAAAACGGAACATCTCTTGTATTTCGTTGTACCAATCAGATTTTACTTGAAGAGGCAATGCAAAAAATGATTGCAATTCTTAAGAAAATTAGTTTTGATTCAATTTTAAAAATTGCCTAATCAACATGGAAAAAAAACTCGAAGAAATCGCTAAAAATGACAAAGAATCAGTTGATGAATATCTTGCTTTTGTAAAGGAAGAGGTTAACGAAGGTAGATTTTTCAAGGATGCTATCGATTGGTATTTATTTCGCTATGTTTCACCAATATGCGATCGAACAATATTGATTATTGGTGGAATTTTATCAATTATAATTTGTTATGTTATCTATGGAATTATTGAAATATCCTTTCCATTAGTAGTTCGTGATCCCATAATTATTAAAGCCAAAGATCAGTCAAAATATCTTCCAAATTTAATTCAATTAAAACCAAAATCTGGCAAACCAAATTACGATCCTAATCTACGCAATATTGATGAAGCAATTATCAAATATCTAATTTCGATTTATATTATTGATCGCGAATCTTATAATTTTTCTAAAGCATCGATTGAAGATGTTAATACCAAAATTAATCGTATTAAAAATATTTCATCAGTTGTTGAATTTAAAAATTTCCAAAATTTTTTTAGCGAAGAAAATCCACTTAGTCCAATTCAAAATTTCGGAAAAAATGTTAAAAAAAATATCGAAATAATTGATTTTAAATTCATTAGAAAAAAAGAAGATAATAATAATTTTTTAAAGTTAAAAAATTATTTTAACATTGAATTACCTTCTGAAGCTCAAGTAAAATTTGATGCGATAATTGTTGCTAATGATGAATATGGTGATATTAAAACAAAGACAGAAAAATATTTGGTAAAAGTTAAATTTAATTTTTTACCAGTGCATAAACCAAAAATAGTTGATGAAAAAAATAAAGTTAAAGAGGATAATAAATTAAAATTTATGATTGAAAGTTATAAACTTTTTCGCGTAAAAAATTAAAAATATGAAAAAAATTTTACCAATAATTGCTATAATTTTAATGATTAATTCATTTAATAACTATGCCCTTGGCTCACAAATGCCTAGATTTCTTGGTACTGAAAAAAAATTCCGTAGTTTTTTATATAATCCCAACGAAGTATATCGATATATTGGACATTACACCTATCAAGGATTTATTGAATTTGAGCAAGGCGAAACAATTGGAACAATCTCAATGGGCAATCCATCCTTATGGTTATTTGAAAGCTTGGGTAATCGACTTTTTTTAAAACCAGTTGGCGAAGATGGTTCAGAAACTAATATGACGGTAATAACTTCTAAACGAGTTTATCACTTTGAGCTCATGGCTCGCGAAGCAAAAAGTATAGCTGATAAAAATTTAATTTTTGTAGTAAAATTTGTTTATCCAGATGAAAAAGAAAAAAATATTGTAGAATTTGCAAAAACAAATTTATCAGATGAGCCTGATTTGCGAGACTTAAGTAAATATAATTTTAATTATCAATATACGGGAGAAAAAAATATCGCTCCATCCAAAGTATTTGATAATGGCCAATTCACTTATTTTCAATTTTCAAATAAAAATTCTGAAATACCTGCTATTTTCAATGTTGATTCTGATGGCTTTGAATCATTGGTTAATTACCGCGTTAGCGCAGATTATATAATCGTTGAAAGAGTTGGCGCACAATTCACATTAAGAAATGGCAATGAAATTGTCTGCGTCTATAATATAAATCTATATACATCTGGACGAGAAAAATCCTCTTTAAAAAGTAGTAATGATAAAAATAAGGAATTAAAGAATTTTTCTCCAACACTAGAACCCAATCAACCATTTCAATCATTAAACCCAACATCTTCAAATAACTCGATACGTCCCTCATCCAATCAAATGAGTCCTCCTTCAATGTCTGATTCACCAAATATGAAAATGCCAGGAACCTTTTACTAAAAATTAGATTTCCTTTAAGAAAAGAAATTGTAATTTTATAAGCTATAGTTTTAATGGTAATAATTAGATTTACCTTAAATTAATATAAATTAATCAAAAATATTCAATGAAGTTAGAAATAAGTAATTATAATCATCAGTTAATAGAAAAAAAATGGCAAAAAATTTGGCATGAAAATAAGGTTTTTAAATTTACTGAAAATTCATCAAAAGAAAAATATTATGTTTTAGAAATGTTTCCATATCCTTCAGGAAAAATTCACATGGGCCATTTAAGAAACTATGCCATTGGCGATGCCTTAGCTCGTTACAAAAAACTCAAAGGTTATAATGTTCTTCATCCGATGGGCTTTGATGCCTTTGGCTTGCCAGCCGAAAATGCCGCATTGCAACATAAAATACATCCTGAAAAATGGACTTTATCAAATATTGAGAATATGCGTCAAGAACTCAAGTCAATTGGTTTAGCTGTTGATTGGGATCGCGAAGTTATTACTTGTCTACCTGAATATTATCGCCATGAACAAAAAATATTTCTTGATTTTTATCGCACTGGCTTAGCTTATCAAAAAGAATCTTATGTAAATTGGGATCCAATTGATCAAACTGTTTTGGCTAATGAACAGGTTATCGATGGGCGAGGGTGGCGAAGTGGAGCATTAGTTGAAAAGAAAAAATTAAAACAATGGTTTTTAAAAGTTTCTGAATTTAGTGAAGAATTGCTAAGTGAGTTAGAAAATCTTTCGGGATGGGATGAACGAGTTATTGCGATGCAAGAAAAATGGATTGGTAAATCAGAAGGTTTATTAATTGATTTTGCAATTGATGATCGCAAAATTTTAGAAACGGATAATTATTTAGAAAAAAATATACGAGTCTATACCACGAGAGCTGATACGATTTTTGGCGCATCATTTTTAGCAATATCACCTAATCATCCAATTGCGATTACGCTTTCAAAAAAGAATATTAATTTAAAAAATTTTATCGACCAATGCAATAAAAATTCAGTGACTGAACAAGCCATCGAAACTCAAGAAAAACTTGGTTTTAAAACGGATCTAGAAGTTATTCATCCCCTTAATTCATCGATCAAACTTCAAGTTTATGTCGCAAATTTTGTACTTATGGATTACGGTACGGGAGCAATATTTGCTTGTCCTGCCCATGATGTTCGTGATTTTGAATTTGCTAAAAAATATAATTTAAAAATTACCCAAGTTGTTTCGCCAATATCGCAAGAACATATTGAATTACCTTATCTTGAAGATGGCGTAATGATAAATTCACAAATACTTAACAATCTAACTTGTAATCAAGCTAAAGAAAAAGTTTTTGAAATTTTATCTGCAAAAAATCAAGCGCAAAAGAAAATAAATTATCGTTTACGGGATTGGGGAGTTTCACGTCAACGTTATTGGGGATGTCCAATTCCAATACTTTATTTGGAGGATGGAACTGTTGTTGAGGTTCCACAAGATCAATTGCCCGTTGAATTACCCAAAGATGCAGAATTTAATGGTTTGGGAAATCCTCTATTACAACATCCAACATGGCGATTCACAACCTACATTGACAAAATGGGAAATGCCTTGCCAGCAATTCGTGAAACCGATACCTTTGATACCTTCTTTGAAAGCTCTTGGTATTTTTTGCGTTACATTTCTCCAGATTGCAAAGATGCTTTTGACAAGAATTTAGTTAATAAATTAATGCCCGTTGATCAGTATATTGGTGGAGTTGAACATGCTGTATTACATCTTCTTTATTCAAGATTTTTTATTAAAGCTTTAAAAAAATGCGGATATTTATCAATTGAAGAACCATTTAAGAACCTACTTACTCAAGGGATGGTTTGCCATAATACTTTTAAAGATAAATCTGGTAATTGGGTTTACCCAAGCGAAGCAATTGAGGTTACTCCAAACAAATTTATTCATGAAACAACACGTGAAGAATTGATTTTGGGGCGAAGTGAAAAAATGAGTAAATCGAAAAAAAATGTTGTCGAACCTCTTAATATAATCGAGTCATATGGAGCGGATACCGCGCGTTTATTCATGCTTTCTGATACACCGGTTTCAAGAGATTTAGAATGGGCAGAAAATGGAATTGATGGTTGTTGGCGATATGTAAATCGATTATGGAGATTGATTGGTAATTTTAAAAATAATGAATATTTTAGTAAAATCAAAAATGATTCATTGGAAAATTTAAATCAAAAATTTAATAAAAATATTGATGAAAAATTATACGATAAATTGCAATTTACTCTAATTAAATTAAATCATAAAACAATTTTTAATGTTGAAGATGAATATGAAAAAATGAGCTTTAATCGAGCAATTGCCAAGATTCGCGAATTTTCAAATTACCTAGAAAAATATTCATTAAACAATTCTTTAGATGCTGAAATTATGTTCTTTTCCTTAGTGAATTTAACATTATTAATTTCACCAATTACCCCTCATTTATCTGAAGAATTATGGAATCAATTTGGTTTTAAAAATTTTATTGCCAATGAAAACTTTACAAATTTCAATCAAAAATTAATCATTGACGATCAAGTTTCAATTGCCATTCAAGTTTTAGGTAAGCTTCGAGCGGTAATTAGTGTTGATAAGGATTTAGATAATTCTAGTCTAGAAAAAATCGCATTAGAAAATGATAATGTTAAAAAATATATCGATAATAAGCCAATTAAAAAAATTATTGTGGTAGCTAATAAATTAGTAAATATTTTAACATAAATATTTTTATTGTTATGCAAATTTCTGCAAATGTTATTCTGCCAGAAAGCCAGTCTTTGTAAGCTTTTAGATATTTTTTGTGATAATTGCCTTTTATCATCCAACTAATAGGAATTTTTTAAAATGAATTAATTAATTGGTATTGAATATTTTTTACTAAGATAACTTTCAATTGATTGCCTTTCCTCATCTTTTAATGCGCGAGAAAAAACAATAAATTCAGCGATATAACCAGTATAATTATTAATGCCAGCTCCTAGGTTTGTAGCTTTATTTGCAAGAATTGGAGTTGGATTATTTTGCGTAACTTCTGGAGAAGTTCCTCCGTTTAGCCAATATTTTTTTCCAAATGATCTATCTAGCATAATTGTATGTATTCGATTATTTTGACCCATTAAACTAGTACTGGGATAAGCAACATCATTACCCCAAAATCCTATATGAAATTGACTATCTGAACCATAACCAGTATGAAAACATTCGCTTACATTGCAAGAAGCTGTTGCGTTCCATGAAATTAAATAATTTGATCCAGTACCTATTTTTCTGTCAACGAAAAAAATTGTAAAACTAGTATTTACAATTTGAGATGAATCAAAAACAAAATAATCATCACCGTCGAATCTAATCCCTGGCAATCCATTAACTATTGATTCGGTGTATTTGGGTTGATTATTTGTTGAAGCTGGAGAGGTCATATTAAACTTTGTCAAACTTGTTTGGTTATTATCATACCAAGTTGTTACAAAGCTATTATCAGATTCCTCACTATCATTAAAACTTTTATCTAAACTAGTTTCATACCAAAAAGATAAATCTCTGATGCTACTTATTGGTGAGCTAGTAGTGAGGTTTTGAGCAGTTAGCAATTTAATTTTTTTAATTAATCTCGATGAAGAAGTAACACCAGCAACTAAAATTCCAATGATCAAAATTACGATTGATAATTCTATCAATGAGAAGGCTTTTGATTTATTGGAATTTATATTCATAAAAGTTATTTTATTGATCAGTATTTGAATTAAATTACTTTTAACAATAGATAAAATATTTAATTGAATTTAACTAGCTTTAATGTTATATTTTTTACTTAAATAAGCAGTTACTGCTATTCGCTCCTCGGTGTTTAATCCCCGATTATAAATAATAATTTCAGCAATATAGCCATTAAAGTAACTATTTACATTGTTACCCGTAAATCTTGATCCAATGTAAAGTCTATCAACCAAGAATGTTGGCGAACCATTTACCGTAGTTCCAACAAAGTTATTTAAATATGAAATATTATTCGATCCATTGAAAATTGTTGAGCTAATAAATGGAGTATTATCAGCAGGAGAAGGTTGTGAAACTACTGAAAACCAAGTTCCTGTACTTACAGTAAAATATTGCGCAGAATTTTGATCATAAAAAGTTTGAAAACATCCTGCAGCAAAATCATCAGTTCCTCCCACCATAAGCCCCGACATTATTCCCGATGGAGAACTATATGCATTACGCTTTGCGACTAAAAAAATTGTTAACCCCTTGCCATTAATTCCTACTGAATTAGCTAATAAAAAATTACTTGAGCCATTGAACAATATACCTGGTAAACCGTTGAAAATATTGATTTTAAATTTTGGTTTATTACCAGCGTTAGCTTGAAGAGCATTGACCTTAAATGTAGATTGCGGATTCATATCAAACCAGGCCGATATAAGACTATCATCAGATTCCTCGGCATTGTCAAAGCTTTCATCAAGTGAAGTTTCATACCAAACTGAAAGATCCTTAATGGAAGAAATTGGCGAATTGCGAGTTAAATTTTGAGCTGTAATTACTTTCATTCTCGCAATTAAGCGCGAAGAGGAGGTTACTCCCGCAACCAATATACCAATAATCAAAATAACAATTGAAAGCTCAATTAAGGAAAAGGCTTTATTATGTTCATTGAATCTGTTCATATATTAAATCTAATTAGATAATTTTTTTAGCTTTATTAAAATTATTAAACTTTTTTTGAAAAACTAGATTTAAAAATTCATTGAATCAGATCAAGAAAATATTTTGGCTTATTTTACATAATATTCCTTATGTGAGTATAATCAATATCAACCATTAGATCTATTATACTAGATTAACTTGTAAATTTAATAATTAAGCTAAGAAAATTTTGATATTAAAATCTTTAACATTTTAAAATTTTTTATTGGATTTAGGTGATAATCAATAATGTTTAATATAAAATAATACTTATAAATAAAAGTATTTTTAACTATTTAAATAATTGCCAGACATCATTTGTAGTCGTAAAAATCATTAACGATAAAACTAAAATCAACCCTATCTTATATCCGAATTGTTGAATTTTAATTGGTATTGGTTTACGAAAAATTGCTTCACAAAAATAAAAAAACAAATGTCCGCCATCAAGCACTGGTATTGGTAGCAAGTTCATTATTGCTAAATTTAATGAGATTAAAGCTCCAAACCAAAATACCACACTTATTCCCATTGAAAAAGTCTTGGTAGAATATTTGGCAATTTTAATTGGACCACCCAATTCTTGAATTGAGCGTTTTCCCGTAATTAATTCACCCAAGGCTATGAAAATTGATTTCGTTATATCATAACTTTCAAGATTAGCATTAATAAAACTTTCCCATAAATTTACTTTTTGATGAAATATTTCATTGGCAACGATCCCAATCATTTTAACTTTAACTTCTTCACCAAAAAAATCTTTACTAAGCTTTACTTCAGGTTTGATTTTTAAAAGGAGAATTTTTTCATTTCTTTTTATTTCAAATTCAATTTCATCTTGATGTGCAAAATTTATAATTTTTCTAATATCATTAAAATCATGGACACCCTGCCCGTCGACTTTAGTTATTTCATCATTAACTCTTAAATCAGCTATAAAGGCTGGACTATTTTCAGCAACTTCACTAATTTTTGGTAAAACTTTGGTTATACCATTGATTCGAAATAAAAATGTAAAAATTAAAATTGTCAGCAAAATATTTGCGAGAGGACCAGCAAAAACAATAGCAATTCGCTGATAAACATTTTTAGCGATAAAAGAAATTTTTCTTTCATGGTCTGACATTTTTTTTATTAATTCATAATCTGGTACTGATGCTGAGTTACTATCGCCATACATTTTTACAAATCCGCCAATTGGCAATATACAAAATTGCCATTGCGTATTGCGCTTATCTTTAAATGAAAATAATTTTTTACCAAAGCCAATTGAAAATTGCTCAACCTTAACACCGCAAAGCCTAGCAACGATGAAATGACCAAATTCATGAACAAAAACAATTGCCGATATAATAATCGCAAATGAAAAAATATTTTGTAAAATTAACTGAATTAGTGCCATAAATTTATGTTTTGATATTTGATGCAACTTCGCAAACTTGTTGATTAAAATCCAAAATTTCAGCAATGGAATTTAATTTTTTTTGAGGAATTTTTTGCAATGTTTTTTCTACAATCATATAAATTTCATCGAATCTAATTTCTGACTTTAAGAATTTTGCTACAGCAATTTCATTTGCGCAATTAAGAGCAACCAGCGCACTACCCTCCTGTTCTAGGGCGTTACGACATAGATTTATTGCAGGAAATTTTGCGTTATCGACTTCATGAAATTCTAACTGACCTATTTTAGTCAAATCAAGTTTTTGATGATTTATTGATGCACGATTTGGATAATTAAGGACATAGGAAATTGGTACACACATATCCGGATTACTCATCATCGCTAAACTTGCCCCATCATTATAATTAACAATACCGTGAATAATTGACTGCGGATGAACAATAATTTTTATATTATTTTTGGAAATTGGAAAAAAATAATAGGCTTCTATCATCTCTAAACCCTTATTCATCATGGTTGCAGAGTCTATTGAAATTTTATTGCCCATTTGCCATTTAGGATGTTTTAATGCCTCAGCTAATGTTATGTCGCGAAAATTTTTTGTTGAATTAAAAAATGGTCCACCTGAAGCAGTTAAAATAATCTCAGAAATTTGTGATAAATTTTCCTGTTCAAATATTTGAAAAATTGCATTATGCTCTGAATCAATTGGAAAAATTTTTAGATTATTTTTTTTGGCTATATTTAGTAAAAAATCTCCAGCACAAACTATTGCCTCCTTATTTGCCAATGCAATATTTGACCCAGCTTCAAGCGCTAAGTAGGTTGGAAGCATTCCTGCTATTCCAACAATTGCCGAAATCATTAAATCACATTTAATTCTAGCAACTTCTAATACCGCATCTTTGCCACTCATAATTTGGCAATTCTTAAGTGTTGATAATTCAGATTTTAAATCTTGATAATATTTTTCTTCGGCAATTACAACAAATTCTGGCTTTAATTCCAAAGCTTGTTTAGCGAGTAATTTATAATTATTTTGCGCAACTAATGTTTGAACATGAAATTTTGTCGATTTATTTACTTGATTTTGAATAACATTAATTGCACTCTTACCAATTGAGCCTGTTGATCCAAATATTGATATTTTTCTATATTCACTTTTGCGATTTATCATTAAGTTTAATTATTTGAATCTGATTTATTATATTTATTTTGTTCAATATTAATAAGTTCATTTATTCGCATAGCTCTTTCTTGTGTTTCGTCAATTGCAAAAATAATTTCTGGAACCGTTCTTAACATTACTTTCTTTGCCAATTCAAAACGTAAATGCCAAATAGCTTCATTAAGTTTTTTTATAATTTTTTGATGATTTTTTATATCACCTCCAAAAATATCAATAAATATTTTAACATTTTTCATGTCGGGACTAACATCAGCTTGAACTATTGATATCAAAGATCCAGATATATTTGATAATCCTTCACGAATAAAAATATCTGCCATATTACGCTTAATATTTTCACCAATTTGCAATTGTCTTTGCGATTTATTTGGAAAATTATTACTCTTGTTAGCCATGATTTAGTAGCGTTTATATTGATGAATTCCGCGCATCGTTATGTTAAAAGTGCATAATTTAATTGATCGCGTATTTAAAATATTAGAATGACGGACATCTGCAGTCAATAGCTTTTGTTCCTCTTTGCTGTAAACTAAATATTGATAATCCGTTTGATTGTATGGATGATTAGCAAAATACATTTCAGTTTCTACCTTACCAAATTTTTCATGATAAATATTGAAATTAATATGCGGAGCTCGACCTGAAGAAGCTCCTGGCATAATCGTAATAAAGTGATAATTACCAAGATTATCAGTAATTGCTCGACCTGACATATTAAAAAATTTATCAATATATTCGCTATTTTCTTCAAGAAGTGTATGATATTTTCCTGCTGAATTAGTTTGCCATATTTCAACAACTGCCCCACTAATTGGTACTCCAAATGAATCATTAACTGATCCTTGAATAAAGATTATTTCGCCAAATGCGCGATAAAAAGATCCAGCTTTTTTTGCTAAATTATTACTGCTTACAAAAATATCAGGCATTGATAAATCAGCAGAAAAAAAACGCGAAGGCGTTGGTGTTCTAGGTGTAAAAGCCGATGGTTGTTCGATGGCTATTTTATTTTGCGCTTGATCTTTTGGTAATTCATATTGCGGAAATTTATCAACTGGACGTTCTTCGTTAGAATAACTTTCCTTGGTACTATTTTGTACAGAATAATTGCCAATTTCCTGTGCGCAAAGTCTTGTGCTGATTAAATCTATAACTAAAATATAAATTAGGCAAAGATAGGAGTTTTTCATAGTTAATATTAAAAATATTATAAAAACTTATGTTTTAAGATATTTTATTTAGTTTTTATACTTTTGGTAAGGTTACTCCAGTTTGTTTCATATATTTTCCTAATCGAGTCTTATATGAAACTTCACATTGCTGATCACCTTTAAAAAATAGAAACTGACATGCTCCTTCAAATGCATAAATTTTCGCAGGAAGTGGAGTTGTGTTAGAAAATTCAAGAGTAACATGTCCTTCCCAACCCGGTTCAAGTGGCGTAACATTAACGATAATTCCGCATCGCGCATATGTTGATTTACCCACACAAATAACCAATACATCTTCAGGAATTCGAAAATATTCTACAGTTCTTGCAAGTGCGAAGCTATTTGGAGGAATTACGCAAATGTCAGTTGTTCTATCCACAAAACTTGTTTCTGAAAAATTTTTCGGATCTACAATTGCCGAATCAATATTTGTAAATATTTTAAATTCGTTGGAAACTCGCGCATCATAACCATAGGATGAATTACCATATGAAATTATTTTGGCACCATTTTCGTTATTACGAATTTGATGATCTATAAAAGGCTCAATCATACCTTGACTTGTAACTAATTTTGCGATTGATTTATCTGAAAGAATTGTCATTTTTATTAAAAGTTTTTGTAGAAATTAAATTTATTCTTGCTAGAAATAATAATAATCTTTTAAAACTCAAATAGTCAAAAAATATTTCGTTTCTTAGCGATATTTTTTTTAACTAACCACTAAATTTTTTATTCTGTGCACGATATTTCATATCTAAACGACCTTCTGATTTTACTTTTTGCATCCGTTATTGTTGTGATTATTTTTCGGCAAATTGGTTTGAGTCCAGCACTGGGATATCTTATTGCTGGAGCGATAATTGGTCCTTTTGGATTGCAATTTGTTGAAACCGCTCAATCAACAAAATCAATTGCTGAGCTGGGAATTGTTTTTATGCTTTTTGCAATTGGTTTGGAATTAACATTTGCAAGACTTGCAACAATTCGTAAATATGTTTTTGGCTTTGGAAGTGCTCAGATAATTG
>Ga0114971_10002725_pt1 | contig 12110 bp, 11 predicted proteins | sample M_140625_MF_Meta_FD_87320 | JGI IMG/M metagenome (GOLD analysis project Ga0114971, IMG submission 87320) | Freshwater microbial communities from Lake Montjoie, Canada to study carbon cycling - M_140625_MF_MetaG | ecosystem: Environmental > Aquatic > Freshwater > Lake | place: Lake Montjoie... | reverse complement strand
CTGCAGCCTTCGGTGCTACTGCAGTTCTCATTCCCGAACACAACCAAGCTCCCATCACTGGAGCGGTAGTGAAAGTGTCGGCAGGTATGGCTTTTCGTATTCCGTTAGTAACTGTTTCAAATATCAACAACACTATCCGCGACCTAAAAAAGAAAGGTTTTTGGATATACGGTCTTGAAGGTGAATCTAAGAATAGTATGCACGACGAAAAATTTGATGCTCCCACTGCTATCATTCTAGGAAATGAAGCCGAAGGTATTCGCGAGAAGACCAAAGAACTTTGTGATGTGCTTCTTTCAATCCCAATGAACCCAAGTTGTGAATCATTGAACGCTGCTGCTTCTGCTGCTGTGGCTTTGTATGCGTGGAGCGCAAAGCATCCTAATGTTCTAGGATAACAAAGACTTTTTTAGTGATTCTAATTCTCCACCTTCAATTTTACGGTGAGCGTTTGGTAGAAGTTTGCCAAGACGGACATTCATAATACGTACACGCTGAAGATCTGTGACTTCGTTGTGCATAGCTTCACACATGCGACGGATCTGGTGTTTTTTACCCTCAGTAAGAGTGATAGAAAATGTTTTTCCAGAAATAATTTTTACTTTACAAGGCTTAGTGACATAGTCGCCAAGATCAACTCCTTTTTCCATATATTCTTTAAAGCTGGCTCGTAAGTCATTCCTAACACTAACAACATATTCTTTTTGGTGATCGTAATCAGGGTTTAGAAGTTTGTCGGTAAGACGGCCGTCGTTAGTGAGGATCATTAGTCCGTGCGAGTTTTTGTCGAGACGTCCAACAGGGAAGACACCTTTAAGGTTGGAAGCTTGAAGAATATCCTGCTCTCCAACTTGAGGAGAATGAGTGATGACCCCGACAGGTTTATTGTATGCAAAGTATACATAGTCAGTGCGAATGCCGGAATGCTTCACTTCGACATTGTCACCTTCGTTTACTTTGTCACCAAGTTTAGCAATTACGCCATTAAGAAAGACTTGTCGCTTCTCAATCATCTCGTCCGCGCCACGGCGGGTAGTGATATTCAGTTTAGCGAGGTATTTGTTGATTCTCATTGGAAAATCAGGCTTTTCAGCTGGTTTCTTGACAGAGGGGCTTTTCATATGGGGAGTATAGCATATAATTATAAAGGCCGATATTTTTACTATAATTTTGGTTAATTGAACTTAAATATATGCTTAATATTATTGCCGTCGTATTGTTGTTACTCTGGGTTCTTGGTATTGTCACAAATTATACTATTGGTGGTTTTTTGCACATTCTTTTGGGTATAGCAATCATATTGTTTCTCATCCGAGTTATTAGGGGAGAGAATCCCATTAAGTAAAATCTAAAAAAACTCCCGCATGTGCGGGAGTTTTTTTTATTTCATTTCAGACCCGATTTCCCAAATTTTCTCCATTGTTTCCGACGAGTTAGCTACCCTAATGCAGGTAATATGTTCTCGCGTTGCTGGAAAATCATTACCACCTTCAAAGAGTGCATCACCAAAAAAGATTATGTGCTTATTGTCTACTTTGAGTAGTTGTTCTAGTTTTTCTATGGCGTAGGCTTTGTCGATGCCTTTTTTTGTAATATCAATTGATGTAGTTCCAGCAATTGAGATAGTAAAGTCTGTAAGAAGTGGATTAAGATGAGATACAATTTTTTTTCGTTTTAGCTGGTCTGGATCCCAAGGTATTTTTTTTTCGATTGGTGCTTGCTGACCTAAAGCGGAAAAAGTAACCTGACCCCCACGATATTCTAACTGTTCACCAAATACTTCGGGTGAAGTAAACTCCGCCTTTTCTAATGCTTGTTTTACTGCGTTAGAGATAATGGTGTTTTCTTCATTTGAAAGTTCATCCTCGTATGCTTTTACCCAATCTTTATTTTTGTAAATAAAACAGGTGGCCCCGTTTGTAGGAAAAAGATAAAGATTCTCAAGTTTTGTTCCTTCTGGAAGTACAGAAATAATTTGTTTTTTAAATTGAGTAAATGTACCTCCTGAAATTACAGCAAAACGATTTGTAGAAAGCCAACGATTAAGAGTTTGAGACATTTCCTCCGTCATTGGTAGCTTGCTCTCAGCTAGAGTTCCATCAAGATCCGCCGCGATGACAGTATTTGTATCCAGTATATAAGACATGATTATAGTTTATCAGCAATTTCCCACATACGCATACTATTACTACCTTTTATAAGTACTTCTGCTTGTTTGATACTTGATGCAAAAGGAGAATTTAAAAATTCTTCTTTAGTTTTAAAGCAGGCGTATTGTTTTAAGCCTTGATGTGCAAGACAATATGCCTCTCCAATTAAAATTACATTATTCAAACAGTAGAAAGAAATATCATTAAGTACATTTAGATGAGCTTCATTTGTATAATCACCAAGTTCTTTCATGTCACCAAGAATAATCCATTTTGGTCTAGTGGTTTTTCGAAGCGAAAATGATTCTAGTGAAGCTTTCATACTAGAAGGGTTGGCGTTGTAAGTATCAAGGATAATCTCATTTCCTTTTGAGGTGTTAATTATCTGACTTCGCATATTCTTAGGTTCATATTGTTTAAGAGCTTTCAAAGCTTCTGTTTTTGGTACTTTGAAATAGGATCCAATTGCTATAGCTGCGCGCATGTTTTCTTTATTAAAAGTGCCAAAGAGGTTTTTGTTTTCAGGAATAGTCTCATCGCCGTAGCGAATAGTTTCGGCATTACAACTTGGGTCAATACTCCAAAGTAGGCTGGTAAGGGTTTGATCAAATTTATTTATAAAAATAGTGCCTTTGTGGTCCCGTAGCCATTCATATAAAGCACTTTTGGCTTTTACTACGCCTTCTTTTGAACCAAAGCCTTCAAGGTGGGCAATTCCTATGTTGGTAATAAGTCCATGTGTGGGTTCGGCTATTCTACACAAATCCCTGATGTCGTTTATGTTGTTTGCTCCCATTTCAATAATGGCCATCTCTGTGCCTTTGCGTATGCGAAGAAGGGTTAGGGGTACTCCAATATGATTGTTAAGATTTCCTTCGGTTTTTACAATGCGATATTTTTCGGCAAGTACTTCAGAGGTCAGTTCTTTTGTAGTCGTTTTGCCGTTAGTACCCGTGATCGCAATTATTGGTATAGAAAAATTAGTGCGGTGATGATGAGCCAGTGCCTGAAGCGTGATAAGAGGCTCGGGAACAAATATTATGCGATCGGCATTTCGCTCGAATCGTTCATCATTTTTTATAACTTTCTCTTTTGACTCATCTGCTAAGATGCCCATAGCGCCTTTTTCAAGGGCTTCAAAAATAAACTCATTGCCATCAAAATGCTCACCATTTAAAGCAAAAAATATAGAGTCTCTTTTAATTGATCGTGTATCTGTGGAGATACCGCTAGACTCGAGAAACATTTGGTATATATCAGGTATGGACATAGGAAATTGAAAGTTTGGAATTGATAATTTCTTAAAGGAATCTTTAGCTTGGATAAGTACAATTTATTTATTAATAATTAATTACAATAAATTGTATTACAAAAATAGAAATAATAGAACAAAAGGCTTTACATTAATAGAAATACTCATTGTTATCAGTCTCATAGCTTTACTCGCAACAGCCGTTATTGTATCAGTAAACCCAGCAAGACAGTTCAAATTTGCTCGTGATACCGAAAGAAAAGCACATCTGTCGGCAATACTTAATGCTATTGGTCAAAATCAAGCAGAGCACAACGGGGTTTTTAAATGTAGTGGGGTGGTAGTGACTCTACCTGCAACTTCATCGAATATGACTAGCTCTCCCGGTACTTTGTCATTCGATATGGCAAATTGTATCGTACCCGAATATCTTGCAAAGATGCCGTTTGATCCAAAACTATCCAGTGCTCACTTTGAAAGTCTTTCCGACTACAATACTGGATACAAATTATCAGAGGATATTTACGGACATATAACACTTAGTGCTGCGAGCGAAATAAGTCCAAACACTGATATTGCTTTAACACGTTGAAAAAAAACTCTATATGAAGGATAATAGAGTAAATGGATCAATCAACACAAAAAGTAGTTCCTATAAAAGCACGCACCATCGTACTTGATACTGCGCGCCTATATAAACAAAATAAAATAAGTAAAGAAGAGCTTGCTCGCATGGATAAGATTTTTCGAGAGGAAGTAATTACGTGTGCTGACACACTTCCTCCTGAAGAAGAACCCATGACTGAATTAAAAAAAGTTGTACTAAAACAAGCACCTTATCTCATGAAGGGATATGTACCAACGAGACCAAAAGAACATGTGGTCCCAACCCCAGCTCCAACCCCAGCTCCAACACCAACACCTAAACCAACCCCACCACCTCCACCACCGCCTAGACCTACGCCTCCAACACCAACACCTAAACCTACACCTCCTCCACCGCCAAAACCAGAAATAAAAATAGAAATAAAACCAGAGCCTAAACCAGAGCTAAAACCAGAAGAGCAGGTTTTGAGTGCACGGAAAGACGAAATAAAAAAGAAAAAAGACTTAGTAACAAATACCCTTAAAGAAAGTCAGTCAGCAAGAAATGTACTCTTAGCTCAAATTGAGTCTTTTAGAGCAAAAGAAAAAGTTGTTGAAAACGAAGAGAATGCAATTAAAAAAGAGGAAAAAAATGCTTCAATATTAGAAATTAAGGCATGGGAAGAAAAGCGTTGGATTCTTGAGGATAAGAGACAGGCGTTTGAAAAAGAGCGCTTTGAGACTCATAAAAAGATAGATGAAGCTGATGTGGAGATATCAAAACAATATAAAGAACAGGTGGCAATTGATAATGAAGAAAAGGCTTTAGACAAGGAACTTTCCCTTATAAAAATAAGAAAAGAGGCTAAGGAGGCTAAAGAGGAAAAGATCAAAGAAGAAAAAATATACGATACTCTTCAGATAAAGAAGAAAAAATACGAAATGGACTGGGTAAAAATTAAAGAAGATATAAAGGGAGCAAAAGAACAAATTTCAAAGATTGATATTGAAGCCCTAGATATTAAAAAACAGATTGAAACCTTGGATAAGGCTGAGACCACAGCAGTAAATGAAAAAGATAGGCATGATATAGAGGAAAAAAGATGGGAACTTGAAAAGAAGTTTAGAGAAATAGAAACATCTGTGTGGAAGATTGATGCGGATATAGAACAAAAGATAAAAGATGTTGAATCAATAGAAAAAGTTTTTGCTGATATACAAATCGAAGAAGAAAAAAGCAAAGATAAAATAAATAAGTATATCTCTGTAATTCAAAAAGAAGCTACAAGTTAGGAATTTTTACAGACTTTATTTAGTTCCATTATGTCATCGGTGGTAATTTCTCCTGCTGTGCTTATATTTAGTCTATACATTATAGCTTTAGGATTTTCGACGTGATTTAGGCCAAGGGCATGACCAAATTCATGCTGAAGTAGGTGAAGCAATTGTTTGTGGGTCTCAAACTGATAAATATTTATGCGTGATCCCTTTTCATCAAGAGCGTATTCTCCTTCATTAAATTCTTCACCGGCAGATTTACCTATTGTGTTGTATGTTTTTACTTTTACATTTAGGTTATCAGAAAGATTATTAAGATTTTCTGCGGCACGATTGATTTCGTCTAATGAATTATTCAGTCTTTCAGCTACTTGTTCTAGTTCTTTGTATTCTTTTTCAGGTGCTCCACCAAGATTATTCCAATATGTGACATTGTCTTCATATTCTTTCTTCTTATTCTCATAAATTTTAACGAGGTTATCGTATTTTATTTTTGCTTTGTCATATAGGATCTTGTCTTCGTGTATGCTTCCTCCAACATTTACAAGCTTGTCTGTGGCTTGTTGCCTGTAGTCATAAATAAGATTCACCTTCGTTGTGCCTGTATCGCTATATGAAAATAGGTCCCTACCCAAAGCTTCCTCCCAGATTTTCTCCGCCTCAGCAAGGCTATCTACTAATTCTTGTTTATTCATATTAAAACGTTCATCAAAATCCCCTAATGTATATAAAATAGGTTTTTCGCAGGGAACAAACGGAAAAATAAAATTACGCCAATCTTCTTTAAAATAATAGACACTGCTCGCAATAATCACGAGTGTCAATACGTATGATGAAAGGGTGTCAAAAGTCTTCATGAAATTAATCAAATATTTTGATCAAATAATCATCAATATCTCTTTGGTCTAGGTCGTAGAAGCTTTTTTTGTCATCATGTAGGTCGCCCGCGAGGTCTTCACCAAGAAAGCGCCAGTGCCAAGGTTCATACATATAATATGAGTTTGCTTTAGGATAGGAAATAACAAAACCGTATTCATGTGCATTTTCTAAAAGCCATTTGTAGGCCGTTGTTTTCTCAAAAGCAGGCATCGCACCAGGTACAGAAGGAGTACCAAAGTCTACAGTTGTGCCAAGTTGGTGTTCAGAATATCCTTGATCAGCAGAAAAAGTGTTGGCTGTACCTGCACCGTATATAAATTTGTAATTAGATTTTAAAGCCATTTGTTCATCGAATGACCTGTATGCGGATACTACTCGTAGGTTCACTCCTGCTTCATCTGCATCATCCAAAAGGTCTTCAAGGTAGGGAAGTGCTGGATCTAGGAATTGAATTTTTTTGCCGGCTGGAAGTACGTATTTATCCTCGATATCATCGAGCTTTGTGGGAGAGTAATTTTCGTTCAAAAAATATACTTTAGAATATTTTGCCAGAAGTTGTTTGTCTGTGAGAGCTAATTTTTTATACTTATCTGCACGTGCTTCCAGCCGTTTACTTCTTTTCTGTTCGTCTTCTAAGTCATTTCCAAGTTTGGCTTTCTCTGCTTGGGTAAGTGAAAGCGTTCCGCCTAGTTCTTGGTTTTGTTTTTCGAGGGCTAATATCTTTTCCTTGCTTAAAACATTTTCTTGATATGCAGTTTTTAGAGCTTTTGAATTTGTTATGAAAACATAGGCTCCATATACAGCTCCGCCCACCAAAAGAGCGGTAATGATTGACGCATAGACCCTTAATCCCTTAATATGATGCATTCAGCGATTATACCACCTTGATTAATATATTAAAAAAACAAAAAGGGAAGTTTGAACCAGGAGACTTTGAGACAAAGGTTAAGCGTTCGATCGCAGGTCTTGGTCTTTTTGCTGGAAAAGAGATACCAAAAGGTGCTTGTATTATCGAGTATATAGGAAGAACTATCTCCAAAAAAGAAGAATACTCCATAAACAGCAAATATTTGTTTGAGGTAAGCTCAAAAAGAACTATTGATGGAAAACCTCGTACCAATCGCGCTGGGTATATAAACCACTCTTGTCGTCCTAACGCAGAGATTGAGATTCGAAAAGGTAGAATTTTTATTATGGCTAAAAAAAATATTCCTGCCGGTGAAGAAATTTTTTATGACTACGGAAAAGAGTATTGGAAGGAATATATAGGTCCAAAGAAGTGCAGGTGTGTAAAGTGCTCTTCTCTTTGAAGACCACAAAAAAAGACTCGTGTCACTTGAGCTTGTTCGTTCATGGGGGTAAAATAATTATCCATGAAGTCACACAAATATATCTTCGTGGTTGGAGGGGTAATGTCGGGTGTAGGAAAAGGTATTACTACATCATCAATCGGTACAATTTTTGAGTCCCAAGGTTATAAGGTAAACATCGTTAAAGCAGACCCCTATCTAAACGTCGACGCAGGCACTATGAACCCCACCGAACACGGTGAGGTTTTTGTTTTGGGGAGTGGTCTAGAGACGGATCAGGATATGGGCAACTATGAGCGCTTTATGAACCGTGATCTCTCTGGTGAGGACTATATGACCTCAGGCATGGTGTATAAGCATGTTCTCGATAAAGAGCGAAGCCTCGGTTTCAAAGGAAAGTGTATTGATGCCGACAATATCCGTGACGAGATTGTCTCAAGGTATCAAAGTGCTGCTCGAGAAAAACGGTCCAACATCACCATCATAGAAATTGGAGGTACTGTCGGAGACTATCAAAATATTATGTTCATTGAAGCAGCACGCGTACTTAAATTGCGTCATCCCGAAGATGTTATTTTTCTAATGGTGTCATTTCTCCCTATTCCTTCAAAACTTGGTGAGATGAAGTCCAAGCCCACACAAAACGCTATAAAACAACTTCAGTCATACGGAGTGCAGGCAGATTTTATAATTGCTCGTAGTGAGGTGCCTCTCGACAAAAAACGCAAGGAAAAAATAGCTTTCTCATGTAATGTACCAATCGATAATGTAATCTCTGCTCCAGATATAGAGAGCGTATACGATGTACCTATAAACTTTGAAAGAGCAAAACTTAGCGACATGCTTTCTACTGCTCTAAAGTTACCAAAAAAGAAAACAAATTTATCTGGCTGGAAGAAGTTTGTGAGTAAAGTAAAAAGCGCCAAAAAAGAAGTTACTATTGCTATTGTGGGAAAATATTTTTCCACAGGAGATTTTATTTTATCTGATGCATATGTGTCAGTGATTGAAGCTATAAAGTTTTCTGCGTATTGGCAGGGAATGAAACCCAAGCTCGTTTGGCTACACTCTGAGGATTTCGAAGGATCGAAAGTAATGGTTGAAAAGACACTCCATGAAAAATTGGGAAAGGTAGACGGAGTACTGGTACCCGGAGGATTTGGTGAGACAGGAATAGAAGGAAAGGTAAATGTTATTCGGTATGTGCGCGAAAATAGGATTCCATATTTTGGTTTGTGTTACGGTATGCAACTTTTAGTTATTGAGTACGCTCGCAATGTCGCTGGTATAAAAGATGCTCATACAAGAGAGATAAGTCCAAACGCTACTAATGCCGTAATAGATATTATGGAACACCAGAAAAAACACCTTGAAGAAGGTCGCTACGGTGCCTCTATGCGCCTAGGTTCTTATGAGTGTGTACTAAAAAAGGGAACAGTGGCCCAAAGGGCATACAAAGTTATGCAGGTAACAGAGCGTCACAGACACCGCTATGAAGTGAATCCAGTTTATATAAAAAAGCTTACTGATGCAGGTCTTGTTTTTTCAGGTACATCCATAGACGGTACTCTCATGGAGATTGCCGAGCTTCCATATGGAAATAAAAAAGGTGAGCATCCATTCTTTCTTGGGGCACAGTTTCATCCAGAATTTCTAGCACGACCACTTCGTCCTCACCCATTGTTTTCTGAGTTTGTAAAAGCTGTAGGAAAACGAAAAAAATAACCTAGCGAAGGTTTCTTTTTTACTATTATTTCATCAAAAAAGTTATTATCGCTTCTTAGCAATCATGGCTCGCTTCGCAGCTTTACGCTTTGCGGTCTTTTTTGAACGAGATGTTTTATTTTTGATTCCTTGGTTTAATCTTTTTGCCATGTTTGTATTATAGTCTAGGAAACTATAAAAAGAAAGACGGAGGGTTTAATTCTCAACCCAAGATTGAAGCACATATCCTCCCGACGGTCCGCTTTGGAAGCTTGGGCTTGCAAGACCAGAATCGTAAGTGATGCTACTTCCTCCGGTAGCTGTAATTGAGTTTCCAACTACTGCTTTCATGGATGCCCCTCCGCCCAATGATACATTTCCATTTTGTGCTGCTGCGGCAATCGCTCCTGCTCCACCTGTTATGTTAATTGCACTATTTCCTCCGCAATTAATATCATTCGGACAAAGGCTTGTTGATACAACAAACAAATAACTTCCAGCAGTTCCCGAACCAAGTGATCCACCTCCATTGATTGTAATGATTCCGTCCGCAACAATTGTCTCGCTATTTTGTGCATAGCCTGCAGGTAATACTATTTTGCCTCCACCAGTGACAGATACAGTACCTGTAACCCAAAGTGGTCCGGTGAGTGTTAGGGTTCCTCCTCCGTTTATAGTGAGATTTCCATCTATCTTTTTTGGTCCTAGAGTTCCATTTTGCCAACCTACCACAGTTGTTCCTAAAGTTCCTCCAGCTAAAGCGTCATCTTTCCAATCTTGAATATTTGCATCAGAAAAGGGTAGTGGTTGTGATGGGGCGGCGCCGTGAGTCGTATTGCATGATTTATTATTATTAAGCCCAGTTGTGCAATATAAATTTCCTTGAACAGATGCTCCACGAACTGAAGAGGCCCAAGCGTCGCCTACACCAGCAGTTCCGATAGTTACTCCTCCTGTATATCCTGCACCTCCGATGTATGAAGCAATACCGCCTGTGTAAAGTTTGAAATATCCATCATTGTTTAAAGCAGTCCAACTTCCACCATATTTTCCGGTTTTTGCTTGGCCGTTTGCATATGTAGTACTTGCATTAGTAGCGATGGTGTAATAGTTCGATGCGTCCACGGACCCATTTTGGATAAGTAGCCAGTACGTCTCTCCTGGAATAAGTGAGACATTTGTTCCAAATACTGTTTCTATCCAACCAAAACTTGTTGATACCAAACCAGTATTAAGTGTAGCGGATGTGATCGCTGTACTTGCAGGTGATCCATTATTGTCGGGTGCAATAATAACAGTGGCATTTGTAGGTACTCCCAATTTTTTTATATAAAACTGCACTTTGTTTATAGGGTCTGTTGTTGAAATTTTAAAACTTTGCGCAAAGTCTTGTGTCGTTGCTGTGGTTCGAAAATTAGTAGAAGTAGCAGGTGTTGCTGGTGTGTCATTAACTTCATCGGCAGTGAGCGAAGCACTATCTGCAGCGACAACTGTTCCAGTAACATTGGCATTTATTGCGCTCACAGTTCCATTTGCATAAATATTTCCAATTACAGAAGAACCCCCACCAATTGTCATTCCACCATTTCCAGCTTGTAGGCCGTAGTTAAAATTAATTCCTGCACCTTTTGTGATACTCATCTGCATGTCACGCTCATAGCCTTTTGTATCCCCACTTATACTAATTGTATTTACTCCGTTATTTGTGGAAGTAAGTATCGTAGCACTTCCTGAAGCAAGGGTTAGCGTAACTGATGCAGGCAAAGTCTTATTTGTTTTTAAGCGATAAAAGGCCTCTTCAGCAGCGCTACGAGAAACTAGATAAGATTGTTTGGAGGAAAGTAAGCCAGAAGACCGTGAGTAGCGAGACACAATAGGTGTGACAACTCCAAGTAAAATAACCAAGGTAATACCAAGAAAAAGAATGGTATTTATAAGTATTGCATAACCGCCTTGTAATCTTTTTATTTTATTCATAGCTATTTCGCATTATGGAAAGGGCACTATAACTATTCGTAGCAGTGCCTGTTTTTGTTGGATAGGTAATATCAATCACCGTTCGTATGGCTGTAGAAATTGGTGTATCTATTTGGTTGAATTGAAGACGAGTGACTGTAAGATGTGCTGGAGTAATGTATTCGGTGGCACCTCCATTTTTTTGATATACAATTCGGCCATTTTGTAATGCATAATAATAAGTGACAGAAGCGCCAGAAGAATCTAGTCCAGTCAGACCAATCGATCCCGAGGAAGTATTGAATAAATTTTGAGCAGTATTTAGTGAAGACCCGGATCTAATGTCATTTTCTATTCTACTTATCGCAAGACTTCCATCCTGATCTGCACGTGGGTAGACTACAGTTGCACGATACCAGTCGTAGCTATTGATGAGCATAAAAATAATAACTACAAGCAAAGCCACCATGCCTGCAATATAAAAAAGTGTTTCGACTAGTGTAAAACCCCTTTTAAAATGTGTATTAGTTTGAGTAAACATCGTGTAAAAGTAATTCTGAAGTTGAAATTGGATTAGAGGTTGATGATAAAAGTGAAACAACCACCGTAGCTTTTAGAGTGTTTGTATCTATTGTTCCTCCTGACGATACTACATTGCTACTTCCATCTCTTCTTACCTGGCTTAAGGTAAAACGAGCAGTGTAGTTGCCCTGAAATGCAACTGCTGTGGTGCTAGTTGCATAGGTACTTCCGTTCCAACTGATGTAATAAGGAGTGTTCACTGTGAGTGAGTTAATACGAGAGCTCCAACTAGTGTCTCTCCACATAACAAGCGCTTCGCTCACTTCACTTGTGATAATAGCAGAACGAGAAAGGTCATTACTCTTTGTATTCACTTTTATATATTGAGTCCAAGCAGACGAAGCAAAAGTTCCAACAAGTGTAACAATTGCAATTGATACAATTATTTCAACTAAACCAAAACCACTTTTATTT
>Ga0114971_10002718_pt1 | contig 12131 bp, 9 predicted proteins | sample M_140625_MF_Meta_FD_87320 | JGI IMG/M metagenome (GOLD analysis project Ga0114971, IMG submission 87320) | Freshwater microbial communities from Lake Montjoie, Canada to study carbon cycling - M_140625_MF_MetaG | ecosystem: Environmental > Aquatic > Freshwater > Lake | place: Lake Montjoie... | reverse complement strand
TAGCCAACAACAGCGGCATAAATTTATCGATACGTTGTCTGCTAATTTCTTCCAGCGCTAGAAACTGGCGACTGTTGCGATAAACTTCTAGCGTTAGCAAGATTTGCTCACCCTTGGCATAGCCGCTGGCGGTAAGTACTTGTAGTGACTGGTCACGGTCGAACAAACTCTGCCACACGGCAATCAGACTGGGATCGATATCCTGTTTTAACCCTGATACTGTTGGAGAAATAAGCTCAGCGAAATGACTTGCCACTTTTTTTCGCACAGCTGCCAGTGTGTTTTTGAGTTGTTGGCCACTGGTCATACTCAATGTCAGTGCAACCCTTAACTCATCAAACTCATCGTGCGGATAGGTGTGAGTTTGTTGATCTCGCAGACCCTGTATGGCATGTTCGAGCTTGCGCAAAAAATAATAACTCGAGCGCAATATTTCTGCATCAGCTGCATTTATGCATTGCTCATGCACTAATTCTTCGAGAGCGCCCAATAAGGAACCCTGTTGCAGTTGCGGTTTTTTTCCACCATGAATTAACTGCAACACCTGCACAATAAATTCAATTTCGCGGATGCCACCACTACCCAGCTTAATATCGTTGTGCATGCCTTTACGGCGCACTTGTTGGTTAATTTGATGCTTTAGATCCCGTAAGGAATCGATAGTGGCGAAATCCAGATATCTGCGATAACTAAAAGCACGCAGAATTTTCATTAATTTTTCCCGCCAAATCACTGCACCTGTTACAGCTCTTACCTTGATCATGGCAAACCGTTCCCAGTCTCGCGCCTGATTTTGGTAATACTCTTCCATTGCATCAACAGACAGTACCAGCGCACCTGAATTCCCGTAGGGTCGCAAGCGTATATCCACCCGAAAAACCCGCCCTGCACTGTTTAAGTTATCTAGAGCAGCAATCAATAATTGGCTTAATCTAGAGAAATATTGCTGGATGCTGCTGACTTGAAGGTTGGGTGAGAGCATTTTCAAAGCGGGAGTCACGCTAGTCTCGCCACTTTCAGGAAAAGCAAAAATCAAATCGATATCAGACGACAGGTTCAGCTCATAAGCGCCGTATTTACCCATCGCCAACACCAGCAATTGTTGTTCATTGCCGCTACTGTCGAGGGGTAGTCCATGTAGCTGCTGACAAATAGGTGTTAATTTTTGCAAGGCGAAGTGTATACATACATCTGCCATGTTTGTTAAATCGCCACAGGTATCCATCAACACGGCATGGCCACACACATCCCGCCACAGAATTCGCAGTTGTTCTCGTTTTCTAAAGCGGCGTAATTGTAGTTCGAGTCTGACTAGTGGATTGAGAGAATCACTGCCGGGAGTCAGCCGTGTATTACAAACCAGTAGATGCTGAAGCCAGTCGGAGTAGCTTGTGTATAAATCACCACTTAGCAGCAAATCAGCTACGATTTCAGTATCCTGGCAACAAAGATCAGCCGCAAAATCACTGGCAGTCCAGACATTGCGTAGCTCAGAGAACAACACAGGGTTGTTATAAAGCAGCGACTCAAGCTGCGGCTGCTGATGCAGCACCGCGCTAAATCTTGCTTGCTGTCGAAGCAGTAACTGCTCTAGTTGATCCAACCGCCCAACTCCTATTTAGCGTTGTGACTCAGGCGCCACCCGCAACACTTCCAGCATCGAGGTCAAGCCACTCGCCACTTTCTGCGCACCGCTATTGCGTAAACTACACATGCCTTCCTGATAGGCCTGCCGTTTTAGTTTTGGCAAATCGTCTGCGACCGCGGCAAATGTTTGTAAATTTTCTGTAAAAGGCATGATTTCATAAATTCCCTGCCGCCCCTTGAAACCTGTGTCGCGGCATTCTAGGCAGCCAACCGGTTCGTAAACTTTTTCCGGAGTAGTGATTTGCCAAGGACTAGTGAGATTACTCCACAACGCGTTATCCACATCGGCTTCGCGCTTGCAATGCGGACATAACACTCGCACAAGTCGCTGTGCCATCACACCAATCAAAGTGGCATTGATAAGATAAGACGGCACGCCCAATTCAAGCAGCCGAGTAATGGCTGAAGGCGCATCATTAGTATGTAACGACGACAAGACCAAATGCCCGGTGAGCGCAGCTTGAATGGCAATTTCAGCTGTTTCCAGATTACGAATTTCACCAATCATGATGATGTCTGGATCCTGTCTGAGCAGAGCTTTAATACCACTGGCAAAAGTCAGATCGATATTTTCCTGCACCTGCATTTGATTAAAACTTGACTCCACCATTTCGATAGGATCCTCGATGGTGCATACATTTACCTCGCGAGTAGCCAGCGTTTTCAGTGTTGAATACAAAGTGGTAGTTTTACCGCTGCCGGTAGGACCGGTAATCAGCACAATGCCATGCTTCTTGCTAATCATGGTTTGCCATTTTGTTAAATCATCATTGCCAAACCCAAGTTCAGCAAAGGTTTTGAGCAACACATCAGGATCGAAAATACGCAGCACCATCTTTTCCCCAAAGGCAGTGGGCATGGTGGATAGGCGTAGCTCAACTTCATTGCCCTGCGGACTTTTAGTTTTGAGGCGGCCGTCTTGAGGTTTACGTTTTTCAGCCACATTCATTCGTCCGAGTGTTTTCAACCGACTGGTGACTGCGGTAAGTACCTGCATAGGGAGTTGATAGACGGTGTACAACACACCATCGATGCGAAAACGCACATTACCAATTTCCCGACGAGGTTCGACATGAATGTCACTGGCATGTTGATCAAACGCATATTGCAGCAACCAATCAACGATATTCACAATGTGCTGGTCGTTGGCATCTGCATTTTTTAGTTTGCCCAATTCGAGCATCTGTTCAAGATTACCAAGTCCAGGCGCTTTGGACGCGACCTTTGCTGTAGCAAAGTTAATGGAAGAGGAAAGTCGGTACAGTTCTGTCGCCAGCCTCAACAACTCTACCGGGTTAGCCACTACGCGCCTGATTGGTTTGCGCAAGGTATGTTCCAAATCTGCTTCCCATGCCCCCACAAAAGGCTCAGCAGAAGCAATCACCACATCAATTGATGTCACCTCTACCGCTAAAATTTTGTGTCGCTGAGAAAAAGCCAGCGACATTACACCCGTCACTTTAGCGGCATCGATGGTTAGAGGGTCAATACGATAATAAGCCTGTCCACTGAGCGCTGCGAGTTTTTGGGTGAGTGTTTCGATATCAAGCTTCTTACCAGGGCTCAGTCGATCATCAAGATTCTGTTCTGCAATCCATGTCAGCACATGCAATTTGTATTGGGACTCACTGCGGCGATTGTTGATCACAGCTTCAAGTTGCTGCACCGTGATGTGACCTGCAGCAACCAGCACATCCAGAAACGTTCGTAGATCCAACAATCGATCATGGGCTGCCGCAGGTTTTAGCGTTTTCATCAGTAAACCTCAGGTCAGTACTGGATAAGGACGATATAAGGTCTTGCATTGCAATTTTAAAAAAGGCGCAATAGTCATTTTTTTATGCACTAAGTGTTAACCACCTTAATACATTTAACTGTGCTTGTCCGGACAGCTTTTCTATAAGCTGATCCTAACAACCTTACCAAGGTTTCTGTGCGATAAATACGGCGCGGCGTGGCGCTGGATGACCTTCAACTGTCAGCAGTGGGTTGGTTTGATCCAGTGCCGCAGCCAGTGATTCAAACGTCATCCATTGTGTAGCGCGTTGCTCCATTGAAGTAGTAACAGCTACATCAACTAGTCGTATATTGGTAAACCCAGCTTTTTGCAGCCAAACTAGCAAAGTATTACAGGTGGGCAGAAACCAAACATTGTTCATACGTGCATAACGACCTTCTGGCACCAAAGTCATACCAGCGTCACCTTCGATCACTAGCGTCTCCAGCACCAGTTCACCACCCGCGCGCAGACACTGTTTTAAACTGAACAAATGATCAAAGGGTGAACGCCGGTGGTAGAACACTCCCAGCGAGAAAACGGTATCAAAAGCCTGCATATTGGCTGGCATGTCTTCCAGCGCTAAAGGCAACACCCACACGGGCGGTGCCGGTAAAAAATGTCGCACTGCCCAATATTGCATATTAAAGAGCAAATGCGGATCGATACCGATCACCAGACTTGCACCAGCACCCGCCATACGCCAACAGTGATAGCCATTGCCACATCCAACATCCAACACAATGCGCCCAGAAAGAGGACTAATGTGGGGCAGCAGTCGATCCCATTTCCAGTCGCTGCGCCACTCCGTATCAATATCAAGACCACACAATTCGAAAGGGCCTTTACGCCACGGATGCAAACACATCAATACGGCTTGCAGTTGGGCGCGCTCATTATCATTACATTGACTCGCCTCACCCACTCGCACTTTAGTTACTAACTCTGAACTGAGTGCTTGCCACTGAGGCAGAGCATGCAGTGCCTGCAACCACACCGGAAAATCACCGTGATTTACCGAAAACTCAAGATTACTGGGAACTTTTTCCAGCAGCGGTGCCAGCAGTGGCGACTGCAGTCGTTCACACAAAATTTCGTAATTAAACAACTTATCTTTCACCATTTATTTCACTGCCACCATCGACGCAAAATTAAAACATTGAAACCATACGGCAAAACTGCTAAAACCGGCGGCCATGATTCTGGCTTCATGATTACGCAAGGTTTCTGGCACCAGCACATTTTCAATAGCAGCACGTTTGCGACTGATCTCGGTTTGTGTGTAACCGTTTTGTTCTTTGAAGCGATGATGTAAATCGCTGAACAAAAAATTGAGCTTGGCATCTTCGAAATAAATCTTTTCGGACAGAATCAGCATACCGCCCGGCTTCATCCCTGCATAAATTTTGCTGATCAACTGCGCTCGCTGCACTAGCGGCACAAATTGCAAAGTAAAATTGAGTACTACTACGGAAGCATTACTTATATCCACCTCCAAAATATCTGCGCAGCGCAGCGACACATCAACCTGGCTCGAGTCTGTTCCGATAACCTGTTGGCAACGTGTAATCATGGCCAAAGAGTTATCAATGGCAATAATTTTACAGCCTGTTGCTTTAATATTTTGTCGCATGGAAAGTGTGGCAGCACCGAGTGAACAACCCAGGTCATAACATATCGAATCAGGTTGCGCATAACGCTCCGCCAAAGTACCAATCATGGCAATGATGGTGCCGTAACCTGGCACAGAGCGATTGATCATATCGGCAAATACATCTGCTACCTTGTCATCAAAAACAAAGGCAGTTACCGGATCGTTATTTTGATAGATATTATCTTTAGCCGACATTGACGCTGCTCATATGCTTAAGAGCATAGCTGTGAAAAATAATAGGTATTGATAATCGGGCATGGGGAGGTTTGAGTATTATTCAAATATTGGTTACAAGTCCGCCGCTAGATTTCCCTGGCTCACGAGCACTTTACGAATACTGGTTGCCGTTGCAGCAAGCTCATCTGCTGGCATGGCTCTGGCAAATTTAAAATCCAGATCTGCCATGCTGTCGATCGGTATCAGATGAATGTGTGTATGCGGCACTTCTAGACCTATCACCGTTACACCCACGCGTTTACAGGGGATAACTGCTTTTATGCCTTTGGTAACTAATTGCGCAACTTGCATCAGGTGCGCAGCGACAGCGGGCTTTACGTCGTCCCAATGATTCACTTCCTCATTAGGTATGACCAACACATGTCCGGCACGAATTGGTTGTATGGTCATGATGCAAAAACAAAACTCATCTTTCCAGACGAAATGACCGGGAATTTCTCCGGCAAGAATTTTAGTAAAGATGCTGGCCATGTTTGTACTTTTTTTGAATGTTGAAATAGCGGCCAATATAGCATGTAAGTAAATCTTGTTTTGAAGATGCTATTTGGCAATAAATTATGCTGCCTGACTGTTTGCTCTTTGAATCTACACCCCTAATACTAGAATCTGAAAGTCCAACGTAACTTGGTGGTGAAATTGGTGTTAACCGGCAAATACGAACCGTCTTCAATTTCCCAGCCCTTATTGAGCACCAAAAACAACACATTGCCCGGATCAATTTCCCAGCGCAGTCGACTATTCCAGCCGACTGTTTTGCTAACACTGTTGTGCTGCACTAGATTTTGTAACATAAACCGCGGCGTAAGATTGATATCAAGGTTCAGGCGCGTAATGGCAAAATCAAAATCACCTTGGGGCAATTTGGCTTTCACTATTTGATAGTTCACTGCGGTGAATAATTTGGGCGAAGGTCTCAGTTCAACAAAACCTTCTATTTCACGTACTGTGCCCGTCCAGAAATTTCCCCAGCGGTAACGAAATTCTCCGCTGAGTAAACGGCCACTGCTGGTTTGTACCCGAAACCGGGCACGCTCAAATGTATAGTCCCCCACTGGCAGTACTATCCCACGCGCTATTTGAAACGGAGCGTCAATCACTTCCCGATTAAAGATATAGTTGGCTTCCATCTTGTCGTTAATTTGATTTTGAACTTCAACAATTTTAAGGATGCGATCTTCGCTTATCAGATTTCCTTTCATGTTGTTGATGCTGGTGTAACGATAGCCAGAATCTATTATTCGAATTGGGGCCTTGCCGTCGAAACGCTTGCGAAAGCGGCCAGAACTCTCGTAATGACGAATGCCGCTCTGGTTAACAAAGCCCAGCTTGGGAGCAAAATTAGGCTGAATTTCTCTAATAAATGCGTTGAGCTGTAGTTTATCGTTGGGATAATCTACTTTGACACCATAGGCCATGTTGTCATTTTCTAAACTTGGATTTTCACTTTTTTGAACCCAGGCATCTGCCACAATCACGTTATCACCCGGCAGAAAACTGTTGCGATATTGGGCGTCCAGCCCGAACAATGAACTGTTATTGTTAGAGTTTGCATCACCGTCAGTGTAGATGAACCCCACACGCGACTCATTCAGCACACCCGCACTGCCTCTTATCACTGACAAATTCTGACTGTCCAATAATCCTTTACCTTCGATCTGGGTATTAAGTACTCCCATATTCAGATTACCGATACGTCCGGTTATTTTTCCCCCGAATTTAAGATCGGCAGTTTCACCCGTATTTAATATGCCCATCCTGCGCGAAAAAAATGGAATACCATTTTCCTGGTTAAGACCACCGAACTGAAAAATGTCGGCATCACTTAAAAAGAAGTCGCGCGTTTCAGGATAAAACAAAGAGAAGCGGCCAAGATTGTTTTGTACCTGATCTACTGGCGCATCGGAGAAGTCAGAATTGATGGTGGCTTTTGCTGTGAGTGTAGAGGTTAGTCGATACGTGACATCACCACCGGCAACAACTTGCTGATTCGAAGTTCCTGCAATATGGTTTTCCTGGGATAACACAGAAAACGTCGGCACAAACTCCAGGCCCCGACCTTGATTCATATTAGTTAGCCCTACAAGGTTGCCAAAAGCACCAGCATATAAATCGTTACGATTTTGAGAGATGTTGGCCCATCGCATTCTTTCGCCTTTGCGGCGAATACGGCGCACGATGTCCATACCCCATGTGTCGTTGGCAGGATCAAAGGACAGCGTCTTGAACGGTATGGCCAACTCTGCAGCCCACCCTTCCTCGTTGATTTTTGCCGCGCCATCCCAAATGCCATTCCACTGATCAATCATGGTGGTGTTGTTTTCTACTTTGGCATCCGCAATTGCACCAGCCGGATTCATCTGAAACACAAATGCATTGCGCCGATCAGCATAGGTGTCGAAGAAAATACTCATATGGTCGTTGGCATCTAGTTCGCCATCGCGGCGCATTTCAGTAGCAACGATGGCACTAGGATCAGAATCGAAAGCCCGGAAGGCGACATACATGTAATCATCATCGTAGGCTAGATACACTTCAGTGCGTTCGCTGGGCTGAACACCCAACACTGGCTGAATCTGTTTGAAATCAGAAATAACAGCGGCAGTGAGCCAAACGCTATCATCAAGTACACCATCAATGACTGGCGCTGTAGAAATTTTGACTGGACGAATTTGTACGCGTGTTTCTAGGTCTTGCGCCCATAAAGCAGGCGCTGGCAGTAGCAAGCCAACTAAGGCGAGAAAGAGAGTCGAGCTAGCATAGAGCTTCGTATAGAGCTGTTTATAGAGCTTCGTGGTCAACCAGTTTACGGCTGCGATTGGCTGGCTAATTATTCTACTATTCATGCAAATTCCTGAAATTCTTAACTGCGCATTACTACAGCAAGTTGGCACTGGCGCTCATGTCAGCTGAGCAATCGGGTAGCGTATATTTTCTGCGGCTGTAATTGTGCTGATGCTGCAGGCTTATTTGGGGATGTAAATATTTTTGTAACTTTAAGCTTGGCTTTGTGTGCTAGCGCAGTTAAAAGGCGGGGCATTATAGCCAACAAAAGAGTCAAAACCGCCCAAAGTCAGCTGCCACTAAACGATAAATTAGGGCTCAGTGATGACCAGCTGCTAAAGCCCCATTGTTTTACACTTTCTCTAACGGAAGTGCCGTAGTGCTAATCACTTGGCGCAATACAAAACTAGAATGCACATCGGTGACACCAGCAATACGGGTAATGTGATTAAGCAGAAAGTCTTGGTATTCCTCCATGTCTTTGACCAGTACTTTTAATTGATAGTCGGCTGACTGACCGGTGATAAGGATACATTCCAATACCTGCGGATAGGCCTTAATGGCAGCTTCAAAATGTTCGAAACGGTCGGGTGTATGACGATACATACTGATTTGTACCAAGGCCATTAATTTAAGCCCTAGCTTGGAGGCATTGAGCAACGTCACATAACCATTAATCAACCCCGCCTCCTCCAACTGCCTGACGCGCCGAAGACAAGGTGATGCAGACAGCCCCACCTTGTCCGCTAGCTCTAAATTACTGAGGCGACCGTTTTGTTGCAGCTCTTGCAAGATGTGTTTGTCGATGCGGTCTAGTTGCATAGGAAGCCCCTTAAGATTGCTAAATATAATACTTACTAGCAATTAAATACTAATTTAATTGAATATATTAATTATTAATACCTATATTTCTCTATTTGTCACCATATTAGCAATTATATTTTACTGGCTCTGCTGTACACTGCGCCAGCAGTTTAACAACCGGCTGTTGTTGTATGCCCATACACAGCAACCATGCACAGTAACCCTGCCCCAACCTATGGCCAAACACCCCATGAGCAGTTACAACCACCGCAAATACCAACCCTTCCCAGCCATCGGCCTACAAAACCGCACCTGGCCTGATAAAGTCATTACCAAGGCCCCCACCTGGTGTAGCGTGGATTTGCGTGATGGCAATCAAGCGCTGATAGAGCCAATGTCGGTTGAACAAAAAAAACTGATGTTTACCTTGTTAGTGGAGGTGGGATTTAAGGAAATCGAAGTGGGCTTTCCGGCCGCCTCTCAACCCGATTTTGATTTTGTGCGCTACTTGATAGAAGAAGACAAGATTCCTGCCGATGTCACCGTGCAAGTTCTTACGCAAGCGCGTCCGGAATTAATCCAACGCACCTACGAATCACTTAAAGGCGCTAAACGCGCCATCGTGCATTTGTACAATTCAACGTCCGTGGTGCAGCGTCAAAAAGTTTTCAAGCTAGACAAAGAAGGAATCAAAGCAATCGCGGTTAATGGCGCAAAAGAAGTATTACGCTGCGCACAACAAGCCCCCGAAACCGACTGGTTTTTTCAATATTCGCCAGAAAGCTTTACCGGCACCGAACTCGACTACGCAGTGGAAGTATGTGATGCGGTTAATGCAGTATGGCAACCAACGCCAGCCCGCAAAGTAATCATCAATCTTCCGGCCACTGTAGAAGCCGCCACGCCCAACGTGTATGCCGATCAAATTGAATGGTTTTGTCGCCACGTCAAAAATCGTAACGCACTGGTGATCAGCCTTCACACACACAATGATCGCGGCTGTGGCGTGGCCGCATCCGAATTAGGCTTGATGGCTGGCGCTGATCGAGTGGAAGGATGCCTGCTGGGCAATGGCGAACGCACTGGTAATCTCGATGTGGTAGTCATGGGCATGAATATGTACAGCCAGGGTATAGACCCCCAGCTTGATTTCAGCGATATGGATCGCATTACATCCGTGGTCAAAACATGTACCCAGATCGAAGTACATCCTCGCCAGCCTTACGCAGGCAGCTTGGTTTTTACCGCTTTTTCCGGCAGCCATCAGGACGCAATCAAGAAATGTCTCGACCTTTATAACGAAGGTGATACCTGGGAAATCGCCTATCTACCGATCGATCCGCGTGATATTGGCCGCACTTATCAAGATGTAATACGGGTAAACAGCCAATCAGGCAAAGGTGGCGTTGCTTATGTTATGGACAGCACATACGGTTTTCAGTTACCGCGCTGGCTACAAATTCAATTCAGCCGTGTGGTTCAAAAAGAAGCAGAAACTAGCGGGCTAGAAATAGCACCGCAGCGCATATGGGAATTGTTCCGCGCCGAATATCTCGAACTGCCATCCCCTCTTAGCTTGAAAAGTTTTGACATCAAACGCTCAGCAGCCCACCAACAAACCATTTCTGGCCAAATAGAACTGGAAGGACTTACGTTTGAGGTACAAGGAAAAGGGGCAGGAATGCTAGAGGCATTTGTTGATGCGCTGCAAACGACTTTTAACATACAGATACAGATCCTTGAATACGGCGAACATGCGCTGAGCCAGCACGCCACCGCAGAGGCGGTAACCTACCTGCAAGTAAAACATGACAACCAACATTACACCGGCATTGCCATTGATGTTGATATCGTTACCTCATCCGTTAACGCGCTGCTCAATGGTGTGAGTCAGATTTTGTACATAAAACGCCAGCATGAAGCTTAAGATCTTGCTCTTCCCTCAGCCGCAAGGCCGGTTTTTTTACACCGTCCTTGCGCCTGTTGATACACTGGCTCCAACTTGTTCACTCGTGCCCTTTTCTATACCATCACTTCGTTAAGCAACCACAAGCTCCACCTGTATGCTTATCAAGGAAAAAAGTAACATATTTAGACTTTTAATATAAAATTGACTATTTTATCTTATAAAAACCCACAATTTATTAAATAAAAGGCATTTAAAACACATAATATCCCACAATATTTTATTATTTATAATTAATCTCTTTAATTAAATAAATATACATTAAGTGGGAAAATAATGACTATTTATGGCAAAAAATACCGATTTAATTAAGCTTGCCACCACAACCATGCCGTTTGGGAAGTACCAAGGAAAATTGTTGATGGATCTACCACAAGCCTATCTTGTCTGGTTTTCCAAAAAAGGCTTCCCTGCCGGAGAGCTAGGCAAATTACTCCAATTAATGTTGGAAATTGACCATAATGGTCTTAATTATTTGCTTTTACCCCTCAAAAAATGACTACCTCAAAGGTAATAAACCCCACTCACTCCTTTGATTACGAGTTAATACGTTCAAATAGGCGTACGTTGGTGGTTTACGTAAAAAATGGCAAAGTCGAGGTTAGATCCCCTGCCCGCGCGTCCTTACTATGGATCCACTCATTTTTGCAGGCAAATACCGCCTGGATAGAACAACAACTTGCCAAGCAAAAACAAAAACAAACTGAAAACCTGGTAATAGCGGATGGCCACTCAATTCCCTTCTTGGGCCAACCCCGCCTGATTGTTGTGGTGCTGGGCTCCCGTCAAAAGGTCATTCTTAAAGAAGGGCGGTTGTATCTGTACATTAAAGAGACTGGCAAAGCCAAACTGGAAAAACTTTTCCATGGCTGGCTGCTAGAACAAGCTCGTGAATACATGGCAACTCAAACCATCAAAACAGCACGCATGTTGGGATTGGAAAATAAACTCAAGGAAGTAGTGTTTCGCAAAACCAAAAGCAAATGGGGTCATTGCTGCGAAGATGGCACCATTCAATACAACTGGTTAACCATGATGGCACCGCGCGAAGTTGTGGACTATTTAATCGCGCACGAAACCAGCCATCTGAAACATCTCAATCATTCTGCAAAATTTTGGAACACCGTAGGCAGCATCTGTCCTGACTATAAACAGCTACGCCACTGGCTGACTGATAATGGCCACCGCTTATGGACTAGAAGCAGCTCTTTCTGATCTAGCACATTTTCCAAAAACGCAAATTATTAGCAGTTTTAGGTATTTAC
>Ga0114971_10002716_pt1 | contig 12137 bp, 10 predicted proteins | sample M_140625_MF_Meta_FD_87320 | JGI IMG/M metagenome (GOLD analysis project Ga0114971, IMG submission 87320) | Freshwater microbial communities from Lake Montjoie, Canada to study carbon cycling - M_140625_MF_MetaG | ecosystem: Environmental > Aquatic > Freshwater > Lake | place: Lake Montjoie... | reverse complement strand
TCTTACCTGTTAATTGGATTCTGGTTTAAAAACAACGATTACAACAATGCAGCCAAAAAGGCTTTCATCATGAACCGAATAGGCGATCTTGGTTTTTTGCTTGCCGTATTTTGGTTGTTGTCGAAGGTAGGTACAGCAGATTATCACCAGGTATTTAGTCAGGTAGACAAGTTATCGGCTTTTGATATTTCGGCAATTACGTTGCTTTTATTTGTTGGAGCTACTGGTAAAAGTGCTCAAATACCTTTGTATACTTGGTTGCCTGATGCAATGGCAGGTCCTACTCCAGTGAGTGCATTAATCCATGCTGCAACGATGGTAACAGCAGGAATTTATATGATTGCCCGAAGCAATATTTTATTTACGATGGCTCCTCTTACTCAAACGGTAATAACCATTGTTGGTCTTTTAACAGCATTAATTGCTGCCACCATCGCTCTGAAACAAAATGACATTAAAAAAGTTTTAGCCTATTCTACCGTAAGCCAACTAGGGTATATGTTTGTGGGATTAGGGGTAGGAGCCTATACAGGTGCAGTATTTCATGTGATGACGCATGCATTTTTTAAGGCTTTATTATTTTTAGGCGCGGGTAGTGTTATTCATGCAATGGGTGGAGAGCAGGACATGAGAAATATGGGAGGATTAAAAAAACAAATGAGTGTTACCCATATTACTTTTTTATTAGGCTGTTTGGCGATTGCGGGTATGCCTCCTTTTTCAGGTTTCTTTTCTAAAGATGAAATTCTTGCCGCTGCATTTGCACACAATCCAATAGTTTGGTTTGGAGGTGTTGTTGGCGCTATGCTGACTGCTTTTTATATGTTTAGATTGTATGCAATGACATTCCAAGGTAAATTCAGGGGAACACATGACCAAGAACATCATCTACATGAAAGTCCTGCTGCTATTACCTTACCATTGATAGTGCTAGCGATATTGGCGGTAGTAGGCGGATGGATTGGTATACCAGAAGTACTGATGCATGGAGGCCATCGGTTAGAAGCTTTTCTTGAACCTATTTTTGCCAACAGCAATCAGATAGCTGTTAAGCATGAATTATCTCACGCTACTGAATATACGCTTATGGGTGCATCGGTGGGTATTGCATTGATCGCCTTGCTATTTGCTTGGAAAAAATTCAGCCATTACGAAAAAGTTGAAACAAATGAAACAGGTATTGGAAAACTAATTGCTAACAAATGGTATGTAGATGAATTGTATGACAAAATAATCGTACAACCATTGCAGTCATTAGCAACTTTTTTCAATCAGGTTGTAGAAAAAAATATTGTTGATGGCTTGGTCAATGGAGTGGGTAAGGCAGTTAATTATGGAAGTCGACAAATTCGTTTGTTGCAGAATGGTTTGGTAGGAACCTATATATTGTTGATGGTGATAGGGATGTTGATATTATTTATTATTCAATTGTTTTTATAAAATATATTTCTGATGTTTGGTAACTATATAACGATTCCTCATTTATTGGTTCTCTTTCCTTTGCTCGCTGGAATATTTACTTTTTTTATAAAAAAGGAATCTACGGTGAAGGCATGGAGTTTACTATCTTTTTTTATCACTTTGTTGATTTCTATCGCTAGTATTTATTTTCGCAATGATAAAGAATTGAGTGGCTTGACATTTAATTATATGTGGTTGAAATCAATAGGAGCTAGTTTTTCATTGGCGTTGGATGGAATGGGAAGATTACTTACTTTTTTAACCGCATTTTCATTTACAATTATTTTGATTGCTAATTACAAATCGACTTATAAGAATGCAAATGTTTTCTATGGTTTATTTTTATTAGCACAAGCTGGGTTGATGGGCGTATTTCTATCAACAGATGCTTTGTTATTTTATTTCTTTTGGGAGTTGGCATTAATACCTGTTTATTTTTTATGCAGTTTTTGGGGAGGTGAAAAAAGAATTGCTGCAACCTTTAAATTTTTCATTTATACGTTTACGGGATCTCTTTTTTTACTAGTGGGTATCATTTATGTTTATTTACATACAGGAGCTACCCGCTTTTCGGATCATAATTTTTCTTTGACTGCTTTTCGTTCTGTGATTTTATATTCCTCTCAACAAAACTTTTTATTTTGGTTGTTCTTTGTTGCGTTTGCAATCAAGATGCCGATTTTCCCTTTTCATACATGGCAGCCAGACACCTATGAACAGGCACCTACCTCTGTAACGATGATTTTAAGTGGAGTGATGGTCAAGATGGGTGTATTTGGATTGATAAGATGGGTTCTGCCTATTTTCCCAATGGCAGTTTTGAAATTCGACAACGTAGTGATTGGCTTATCTGTTGTAGGAATGATTTATGCAAGTTTGATTGCCATCAAGCAAGATGATTTAAAAAGGTTGGCTGCTTATTCTTCTATCGCACATATTGGATTAATGTGTGCAGCTATTTTTTCAGTCCAAACAGTCGCTTTAGAAGGAGTGGTGATACAAATGTTTGCCCATGGAATTAATATCATCGGCCTTTGGATTGTAATTGAATTGATTGAAAGGCAATTGGGAACTAGAAAAATTTCCGAGTTGGGAGGGTTGGCGCACAAGGCTCCTGTATTGACTATCCTATTGGTTATAATCGCATTTGCTAATATTGCATTGCCACTTACAAATGCATTTGTAGGAGAATTTATGATGTTTAGCGGGTTGTTTAAATTTAATATTTGGTACGCTGCGGTGGCGGGCCTCAGTATTATTTTGGCTGCAGTATATACTTTAAATATGGTTCAAAAGGTTTTTTATGGAGAAACTAATTCTATCACAGAATCCATGAAAGAAATTTCTTGGAATGAAAAATTGGTATTGATGGTAATCGTTGTCATGATTTTTTTGACGGGGGTATTTCCTCAACCACTTTTTGAGCTAACAAAAATATCGGTAGCACCAATTTCAACAATATTTAAATAATACGAATTTTAAATTATCCCGTCGATTCGGGAGGCAAAAAATATGAATGCAATTTTATTAACAGCAGTTTGGGGTATTATTATGATGTTTGGAGGTGTATTCTTCAAAAGCAAGCAAACTCCTAAATACTGGGCTATTGCAGGCTTGGTAATAATTATTATTTCGAATTATCTTGAAATTAAAACAGGAGTATCTTTTTTCGACATAGATACTAAGTTTATGCTTTCTTTCAATAGTTTTAATTTAACTTTTATAACAATCGCTTTAGTTAGTACTTTATTATATTTTTTATTGAGTGGAAGCGATATCGAAAAGGTAGGGGACAACGTATCTGAATATTTCGCATTGCTATTTTTTGTTTTATGCGGCGTTTGTCTTTCTGCCACTTACAACACTTTATTAATATTATTTCTAGGCATAGAAATCATGTCTATTCCACTTTATATTTTAACTGGATCCGATAAAAGAAATTTGAAAAGCAACGAAGCTGCATTGAAATATTTTTTAATGGGGGCATTTTCTACTGGCATCATGTTGATGGGTATTGCTTTTATTTACGGAGGAAATAGCGAAGCATCTTTTTTTATTGGCAACATCAATATTGGTGAAGGCAAGATGCCTGTTTTGATTGCTATTGGTATGGTATTTATGTTGATTGCCTTATCCTTTAAAGTTTCTGCTGCTCCTTTTCATTTTTGGACTCCCGATGTTTATGAGGGGGCACCTACTGTCTTTACTTCTTTTATAGCTACCGTGGTTAAGATTGCTGGATTTATTGCTTTTATTCGTTTATTTGAAAACTCGTTTGGAAAGGTACAAGCTCAATGGCAGCTATTGGTTGCCATAATTACTGCTGCTACACTTTTCATTGGCAACCTTACTGCAGTGTTTCAGCAGAGTGTTAAAAGAATGCTGGCTTATTCGAGCATTGCTCAAGCTGGCTTTATGTTGTTGGCTGTTTTTGCATTAAACACCACTGCCATGCGGGGCTTAATTTTATATTCTGCTGCTTATAGTTTTGCTACCATCGGACTTTTTGCAATATTGATTAGGATGTATGATTATACCATCGATGGCTTTAATGGATTGGCAAAAAATCAGCCCGTATTAGCGGTTACTGCTACTGTATTTTTATTGTCATTAACTGGTATCCCACTCACCGCTGGCTTTCAAAGTAAATTTTTAATGTTGATAGCAGCCATTCGTGATGGCCATCAGCATTGGCTTGTATTTTGGGCAATCATTTGCGCTGCTGTGAGTGCCTATTATTATTTTAAAATAATCCAGGCAATGTTTTTTAAGGAAGCTGGGCAAGATATTCAAGATCATGGTTCTATTGCTGAAGGCGCTCATATTACCAATGGATTTAAAGCACTTTTAATCTTAACGGCCCTCTTGATTGTTTTATTAGGAATATTCCCTTCCTTAATTACTGATACACTGCGTTTTTGATTTCTTCATTGAGATGTCATTTTTTTTGGTGAACCGGTATCTTTTTAAATTTATTGTCAACAGATAAAAGTCCCGATAATTCACCTTCGCATGCGATTTATGTATTATTAATTACCGCTTATAATCTTTTTTTCATGTGTATACTATTTCAGAATTAACTTTATAGTGAATTAAATTTTCATGAAGACAGCAGACTCGATAATTCTTTCATACAATACCATTAAGAGCAATCGTTTAAGAACAGCGATTACGGTGATTATTATTGCCTTGGGTATCATGGCATTGATTGCCATAATTACTGCTGTGGAAGCAGTTAATCAAAGCCTTACTAAAAGCTTTTCTACAATGGGTGCCAATGCATTTAGTATTCGTTTTCGGGAGCGTAATATTCAATTCGGCGGCGGACCCAATCGTGACGGTGCCAAAAAATCTTCTCGAAAATCATTGGTTGCAAAAAAATCAAATGAAGGAAAAGTGATCACTTATATTGAGGCCAGGGCTTTTAAAGAGCGGTATCCTTTTCCAGCAATGGTGGGCATTGGATTGCCAGGACCTGTGGGAGTTATTGTCAATACGGATTCAAAGAAAACAAACCCAGATATTCGCGTATTGGGAGGGGATGAAAATTACTTGCAATTGAATGGATACGAATTATCTGATGGGAGGGATTTTAATGAAACGGATGTTGAATCCGGAAGAAGTGTTTGTATAATTGGAAATGTAATTGCTCAAAAATTGTTTGGTGAAAATACCCAAAGAGCCATTGATAAAATCATTAGCGTATCCAATACAAAGTATCGAGTGATTGGCATTTTGAAAGACAAGGGCAGTAGTGCTTTTATGAATTCGGACAAAGTCGTAATAACCACCTATAACAATATCAGAAGAATGTTTGGTTTTGAGGGAAAGTCTTACAATATTGCAGTGATGGTAAGTGATTTAAAAATGATGGACGTAGCCATTGGGGAAGCAAAAGGAACCTTTAGGCCAGTCCGTAAATTGGACATTAAGGAAGACGACAATTTTTATATTGACCAAAGTGATAGCATCGCTCAATCTTTGATGAAAAATTTAGGTTTTTTAAAATATGCCACATTGGCTATTGCCTTAATTACGTTGATTGGAGCGGCAATAGGTTTGATGAACATTATGTTAGTAGCTGTAAATGAACGCACTAAGGAAATAGGGCTTATTAAGTCCTTGGGGGGCAAGGCTGCTGAGGTGAGGGCTCAGTTCTTATGGGAATCTATTTTAATAAGTCTGATGGGGGCCTTTGTGGGCATCATTTCGGGTATTTTATTTGGAAATATTGTTGCTGTTATTCTTAAAACAGGTTTTGTCATCCCTTGGCTATGGATTTTCATTGGGGTGGTGGTATGCTCTCTGGTAGGACTTTTAGCCGGTCTTTACCCAGCCCATAAGGCATCCAAACTCGATCCTATTGTGGCTTTGCGTTATGAATAAAAATTACTTAAATCTTTTTATTGGGTGCAGATTAAATTTAATATTTTTTTAATATTCACCTGCTATTATTAATTAAGTTTTAATTTTTTTTTATCGAGGTTGTTTCATACGAATATTTAATTAACTTGTGCCTCAACAAAATATTTCTGTGCATCATTTGATGGTAGAAATAGTTTTTTTGCTTAGCATTGTAAAACGAAATTTTTTTAAAACCAATTTTCAAATTAACACACAAAAAACGAAAGTTATGGCAGAAACAAAATCAACTGCAAATGTAAAACCATCTACATCAGTTCAAGTAAAGAAATCTAGTAATGCGATCTCATGGATTGCCCCATTGGTTTGTATCTTTGTTGGATATGCTTTCTGGAGATTTATTTTAGGAGACGCATCTGGATTTAATAAACCAGGTTCTGGCGCATTTTGGCCATCTCATGAAGGTCCAAAAGGTGCATTGAATAAAATGTATTTAGGAGGTATTATTGTACCAGTACTTATTGGTTGCCTTTTAATCGTTGTTACTTTTGTAATCGAAAGAATGTTGACTATTACCAAAGCAACTGGAACAGGAAGCAATGCTGATTTTGTTCGTAAAGTACAATATCATCTTGCCAACAAAAATGTAGATGCTGCTTTGTCAGAATGTGATAAGCAAAAAGGATCTGTAGGAAATGTAATGAAAGCTGGATTACATCGTTATAAAGATATGATAAGCAATACAGAGTTGTCTACTGATCAAAAAATAATGGCGATTCAAAAAGAAGTAGAAGAAGCTACCTCTTTGGAATTACCTATGTTGGAAAAAAACTTGGTTTTCTTATCAACTCTTGCTTCTGTAGCAACCTTGATTGGATTGTTAGGAACGGTGGTAGGTATGATTAAGGCGTTCTCTGCACTTGGAGAAGATTCAGGTGGTGGTGCTGCAGCAACTCAATTGTCTGTGGGTATCTCTGAGGCCTTGTATAATACAGCTTTGGGTATTGGTACATCAGCATTGGCTATTATATTTTACAACGTTTTCACTACTCGTATTGATGGAATCACTTACGGTATTGATGAGTCTGGTTTTACTTTAACGCAAAGTTTTGGTTCACTTTACAAATAATTTGTACAGTGATTTCAATTATTTAGCAACCAATAGTAAAACAATAAAAATTTTTTAAAATGCCAAAAGTTAAATTACCTAGAAAAAGTACAGCGGTAGATATGACTGCGATGTGTGATGTGGCTTTTTTGCTCTTGTCCTTTTTTATCCTGGCAACCAAAACCAAACCACCTGAAGCGGTAACCGTAGTTACACCTTCTTCTATATCTACTAGAATTGCTAAAGATGATGCCATATTGGTTACTTTAAACAAAGAAGGTAAGGTTTACCTGATGTTGGGTGACAGGGCTAAGAAACAAGCAATTTTGGATGATATCAATACCACCAAGGCGCTAGGGTTGACTCCAGCAGAAATGGCCAAACTTAGAAAAATGGAATTTTACGGAATGCCATTTAATAAGATCAAAAGCATGTTGCAACTGGAAACGCCCATGGAACCAAAGCAAATGGAAGGTATACCTGTTGGAGACAGCTTGAACAATGAGTTATCTGATTGGGTAGGAAGTGTGGTGAGGTCTTATTCAGGTGAAAGTATGGACAATCTGAATTTACTGGTGAAAGGAGACAATGCAGCAAAATATCCGACATTTAAATTCGTTAAAGACGCGTTTAAAAGAAATGATATTTTCAAGTTCAAGATTGTAACCAATCCAGAAGGTGTTCCGGCTGATTCAGAATTGGCTTTGAACCCTCCAAAAAAATAACAATAACCCAACGTTTGTTTTTCAGTAAAATGGGAAGCAACTTAAAACTACCGATATGGCAGAATTGGATACATCGTCCGGTGGCGGACATAAAAAAGGTCCTGGCGTAAAAAAGACCAAAAAAGCGAGTACCAGGGTTGACTTGACACCTATGGTGGATTTGGGATTTCTATTGATTACATTCTTCGTTTTTACAACAACGATGAGCACGCCAACAGCGATGTCTATGAATGAACCAAAAGAGGATCCGAACAACCAGTTGAAAGTTAAAAATTCTGGTGCAATGACTTTGTTATTAGGAAAAGATGATCAAGTATATTATTATTTCGGTGAGTTGTCTGCTACAGATGCATCAAACCAATTCAAAAGCAGCAATTTCAAAGAAATTCGTCAGGTGATACTCGACAAGAAGAAGGCTACTCCCATTGGAGATTTGATGTACATCATCAAATCAGATAAGGAAGCTACCTTTAAAAATGCGATTGATATCCTAGATGAAATGGCGATTAGCGCTGTTCCTCCAGGGCACTATGCTGAGGTGGATATGAGTGATACCGAAGCTCAGTTAATTAAATTAACTGAAGACGCAAATGGCATTAAATAAGTTATGTAACTAGTTACGTTTTTAATCTAACTAACAAAGTCTTTAACAATGGAAATAAATAAAATTTTAACTGCCGACATCCTCGATATTATTTTCGATGGAAAAAATAAGCAGTACGGAGCTTATGATCTTCGGAAAACCTATAATAGCCGTTTGAAGAACGCCGTCATTATTACTATTTCATTGGTATTATTGGCTTTCCTCGGAACTATTTTATCCGATTATATAGCAAAAAATTCAAAGGTTGAAATTGAGGTATTGGATACCCAGATGGCAGAAGTTAAGAAAAACGACGCGCCACCTCCACCTCCACCACCTCCTCCTCCAAAGGCACCACCACCACCGGAAATTAATCAGGTGAAATTTACCCCTCCAAAGATTGTGAAGGATGAAGAGGTGAAAGAAGATGAGAAAATCGAGGAAATTAAAGAAGACCAGGTAATCAGTACCAAAACGGTGGAAAGCGACAACAAAAATCAGATTGTTGCTCCTGTTGAGGACAAAGGAACCCAGGTAGTAGAAGCGCCCAAAGCCGATGATGAGGACAAGGTTTTTACGAAAGTAGAAAACGAGGCTCAATTTCCAGGCGGTACTGCAGCATGGGTAAGGTATCTTCAGAAAAACCTGAATGCGAATACTCCTGTTGACAATGGTGCACGCGCTGGAACTTATCAAGTAATTGTTAAGTTCATTGTAAGCAAAGACGGAACTATCAGCGAGGTTCAGCCAGAAACCAAGCATGGTTACGGAATGGAAGAAGAAGCGATCAAGATTATTAAGCGTGGTCCAAAATGGACTCCAGCGCTACAAAACGGTAGAAATGTAAATGCCTATCGTCGTCAACCGATCACTTTTGTTGTGGAAGAACAATAAGAATTAATTTAAATTTTCAGATCCCTCTACCAAAAAAGTAGAGGGATTTTTTTATGCCCAAAAATTGCCTCTTTGATTTTGATTCTTTCGATTTTAGAGATGGTATCTTTGTTGTATGTTACAGAAAATTGCCAACTGGGATGATACCATTGTTGCACTGGCTACGCCGCCGGGTGTAGGAGCTATTGGTGTAATTAGAGTAAGCGGTAAAGATGCTTTTGGTATAGCCAACGAGTTATTCACCTCTAAAGATCTTATGAATCAAAAGTCCCATTCAATCCATGTTGGGATGCTGAGCGATGAAGGATTGAATATTGATGAAGTGGTAGTTTCATTGTTTAAAGGACCTAAGAGCTATACAGGTGAAGATGTGGTTGAAATTGGTTGTCATGGCAGTCCCTATGTTCAACAGCAGATCATAGAAGCTTGTATTCGAAGAGGGTCTCGTATTGCCAAACCAGGTGAATTTACCCAGCGAGCTTTTTTGAATGGCAAGTTGGATCTTACTCAGGCAGAAGCGGTAGCAGATTTAATAGCGAGTAACACAGCGGCATCGCAAAAAACTGCCTTGCATAATATTCGAGGTGGATTTAGTGTCGTGTTAAAGGAATTGCGAGAGCAGCTAATTGGGTTTTCAGCATTGATAGAATTAGAACTTGATTTTAGTGAAGAGGATGTTGAATTTGCAGATCGTGCAAAATTTGATGCTATTCTTCAGTCAGCACAAATTACCACCCAGCAATTGTTAGCGTCTTTTCAATTGGGAAACGTTATAAAGAATGGCGTTAGTGTTGCCATTATTGGAAAACCCAATGCAGGAAAAAGCACTTTACTCAATACCTTATTAAATGAAAACAGGGCCATTGTCAGCGAGATTGCTGGTACTACTAGAGATACGATAGAAGAGCTGATTAATATAAAAGGAATTTTATTTCGATTGATTGATACCGCTGGTATTAGAGAGGATAGTAAAGATGTAATTGAATTGGTAGGGATAGAAAAGAGTTTAGAAAAGATGAAGCAAGCGGATGTTGTTTTATATATTTTCGATGTGAATGAAATGGACTCTGCCGAATTAGTTGAAATAGTGAGTGAATTTAAAAAGTCGAATAAGAAATATGTATTGGCTGGTAATAAGTCAGATATTGCTTTAGATGGGGCAGTAGAAAAATTCGATTCGGTGCAAAAGATTTTTCCGATTTCTGCCAAAAACAAAATGGGCATTGAGCAGATCAAGGATGCCTTGTTCGATTCTACTGTAGGGGAGATACCAGTTTCTGAAAATGTGGTAGTAACCAATGCTCGCCACTACGGCGCTTTGCAGCAGGTTAACCAATCACTAACAGATATAAAACAAGGACTTGATTCGGGAAGTCCTACAGATCTAATCGCTTTGGATATTCGTCGTTGTTTGCATTTTATTTCTGAAATCACGGGCGATATTTCTAACGAAGATGTGTTGGATTTTATTTTTTCTAAGTTTTGTATTGGAAAGTAATAGTTTATGTGTCCGCCATTATTTTACTATTTCTTATTTTTCTCCGAAGGGTTCATAATCCGCCCTCTTTGTATTATTTGTTTTTTCCTTTGAGTTTTTTCTTTTCAATTCCTTTGTCAGCAGCTTTTACTCTGCGTTCAAGTTTTTTGATGTCTTCTTCAGCTGGCAATTGTTCAGGTTTTATTCCACTTTTGCCTAGTAGTCCACGAACATCTGTATTGTTTTTTACATGTTCATCTGTAATTCTTGTTTCCCCCTTTAGGTCGTGTTGTTTTACATTGAAATTGGTAATTTCTGTTGCCAATTGTTTTGCCGTAATTGTAATGGTTGGGAGAAAATCCGCTAAAGGTCTATTTTCTGGTACACCTAGCTTCTTTTTCATGTTGCTAGTTTTTATTTCTCCAAATAATGCCCAATCTCCTTTGCTTCGAATATTAGCAAAACCTTTATTGTCAACCCCTCTTTCAAAAATGTTTTTTGAAAGCTCCGTTTCGGTAGTAGCAAGTTTTTCTCTAGCCTGTAATCGTTCATTAAGTTGAATCCTTTCTTCCAGTAACTCTTGTTTTCTAGTTTGAATTGCAAAATAACTTTGAGCAAAAGCAATTTGTTCTTTCTTTGGATCACCATTTTGAGCTATAAGATAACAGGCATACCTGGTGAGCATGACATCATCAACTTCACGCTTACCACCTTTGCCTATTTCTATCATTTTGTTGACGTCAACGAAATGATCCGAAACCGCTTCCCCAGTGGTTTTGCAGCTTTCTTTTCCTTTTTCAACTGCGTTGAGGAAGTTTCGCCAATCTGAATAACCAAGTAGCTCTTGGAGTTCTCTTGCTAACCAGTATTCTACACCGTCTTGCTCATATACTGAATCCTCGAAGGATTTATTCAGTTGTATTATGGTTGATTTTTCCATCGTATTTATCTCATATTATCCTGCTATTCCTTTTTGGAACAGGGTGTATTATTTTACTTTCATTCCCATTTTTATCGACACCGCTTTAATGCTGTCTTTTGCCACTTTTTGATCTTGTAAAAGTTCTTGAATACGGTCTGCTAACCAAGCTGTAAATAGTTTGTCTTCTTTGGATTTTGGCAACTTAGCAAGTTTTGGTATCCACTCGCCGCGTGCCTTGCGCTCTCCTCCTTCAACACTGCTCAGCATAGGGTAGTCAATATCCAAACTACATGCTACCTGGCGTTGAAATATTCTACTTGCTTTGGGTAAAGATCTGATTTTAGTTCCAAACAGATTCTCCATAACTTTCTCCGACTTGTCTATTTTAATATTAAAAACAAAAGAAAGATAATAACAAGAATTGATCTATTTCATGATTTTTTGTTCAAATTTAAATTTTTCACACCGAAATATATTTGGAGCCGAAACAAAACATTTGTCGACCACCCACTACAAAATTGTCAAGGATCTAGCTTCACGGTTGGGAAAATACCTGAAATCAGTCGGAGCAAAAACACCGGTGGAAAAAACTTCAGGCATTGCCC
>Ga0114971_10002710_pt1 | contig 12144 bp, 13 predicted proteins | sample M_140625_MF_Meta_FD_87320 | JGI IMG/M metagenome (GOLD analysis project Ga0114971, IMG submission 87320) | Freshwater microbial communities from Lake Montjoie, Canada to study carbon cycling - M_140625_MF_MetaG | ecosystem: Environmental > Aquatic > Freshwater > Lake | place: Lake Montjoie... | reverse complement strand
TAAAGCCAACGCCGTTCGTATCAAAATCGGTCCCGTGGAAACGGCTGTCCCTCTCGCGAATGTGAAATCGGTGACCATGGCGCCGCCAGCCGATTATGCCGTCATCGTAGCCGCTTGGAGCAAAGGTGACCCTGCTGCCACTATCGCAAAGCTCATTCCGCTGGTGGAAAAATTCAAAGGTCTTCCGACCCCTTGGGCTGAGCGTGCGTGCTCGATCCTCCCCGAGGTTTACCTTGCTATCAATAAGCCAACCGAGGCGGAGGCTGCCCTAGCCGAGTTTCAAAAACTCTACCCTGAGTCAGGTTCTTCTTCTCAGCTCCTCCTTGCTCGTCTCTCTCTTTCCAAGAAAGATTTTATTGGAGCAAAAGCTCGATTAGAGCCCCTAGTGAAGGCAGCGAAGGCGGCCAAACTTCCGAAAGGATCGGAAGCGGTCACTTATAGTCAGGCCTTGCTTCTCATGGGGAACGTGCTCGAACAATCTGGGCAAAAGCCAGAGGCTCTTGAAAATTACCTTCTCGTAACGACCATTTTCAATAAAGATAGCGCAGCTACAGCTCAAGCCGAAGCAAGGGCCAAATCCCTCAACGAAGAAAAAGTCATTGTCCCTTGACGTTCTGATCCATTAGAAAAAACCTATGCCCAAACTCAAGTCCACCCTCCAACGTCTCCTCCCGATCTTGCTTCTCGTTTTAGTAAGCCCTCTCGCCATGGCTAATGACAAGCCGCCGGAGGAGATGAATATCATTCAAACGATTCTCCATGGCGGTCCGCTGATCGTGATGATCTGGCTTTGTATTTTAGGTACGTCGATGGTGATGATTACCTTCATCATCCAGCTTTTCATGACGCTTCGCCTCGAAGCTCTGGCTCCGAAAGCCCTCCTAGATTCACTGACATCCAGCATTCAATCTGGAAACTTCCAAGAAGCCTGGGAAATCTGCAAAGCCAACAAGGTCTACAGTGCGCAAGTCCTACGTGGGAGTCTCGAGCGTCTCGGTCGCGGCAAAGATGCTGTTGAAAACTCCCTCATCGAACTCTCCATGCGTGAGGGGCAGATCATCAAAACAAAAATCAGCTACATCTCGGTTATCGGTGTTATTGCTCCCATGATCGGGTTGCTCGGAACGGTTATTGGTATGATGGGTGCGTTCGCCGTTCTGGGTTCATCGGGTGTGGCCGACCCTCGTGGTCTGGCTCTGCGAATCGGTGAAGTGCTCATGGCGACAGCGAGTGGTCTCTTCATCGCTATCCCAGCGTTTATTTTCTACTACTACTTCCGAAATCTCGCCACAATCGTTCTTGTGGCTTCCGATGATAAATTACGTCATCTCATGGAAGACGTTCCTTACGATGAAATTCAAGGGATCCATGTGGGTGAGGGCTACGATGGCTCGGTACCGCAGCACGCGGCATCTGCCTATTCCGGTCTTTCACAAAAAGTGACGGCCGATGCGGTGGCCTGCCCTGTCTGCAGTGGCGAAATATCCTCTGGTCAAACTCCTTGCCCTCATTGCGGCACGGTCATTGATTGGTCCTAATCTCTCATGTCTGACGCAGGTCACTCTCACGGTAAGTCCAAGAAGAAAGTCCGCAAGCCGGACCACGAGCCGGATCCGGAGTTTCAGATCGCGCCCATGATTGATATTCTTCTCGTTCTGCTGGTGTTCTTTATGTCGATCAGCTCGACGGAAGTTCTTCAGTCGAACAAAGAAATCCATCTTCCCATCGCGAAGGAGGCTAAAGAGGCCAAGGATAACCCCGGTCAAGTCATCATCAACGTCACTTACACACCGATGAACGACATGACCGGAGTGGAGTTAGATCAAAAAGACTATTCTTCGCCGTCGGATTTGGTCCCCTTGTTACAAAATAAAGTGGCAGCGAATCCGTTAGTGCGTGTTTTGATTCGTGCTGACCGTGAGGTCAAATACGACTTTGTTCGCCAAGTATTACAGGCCGTTGGACAATCCGGAATTGGTAACGTTACATTCTCAGTTGTTGACAAAGAGGCTAGTCCCTCTACCCCATCCTAATGAATATGCAATCTCACTTAGACTCTATTTCGCTCGTGAATAGGGTTACAACCCAGGAGGCTTTTTAAGCCATGGGAGGCGGTGGTGTATCAGAAGACGGCGACCCAGGGTTCCAAATCGCGCCCATGGTTGACGTGGTGTTCGTTTTGCTGTTGTTCTTCATGGCTTCGGCGGGATCTCAAGTGATTGAGAAGGAGCTAAATATCAGTCTTCCTAGCGGACGCTCTGCGTCATCGGCCGGGGCGGTGCCTTCGACGCCGATCATTATCGATATTTTACCGGATGGTAAGATCCAAATGAACAACAAGGTCTATGATACAGCGGAAAGCAAGGAACTTCCGGAGCTTCGAGCGTGGATTAAAGAAACGATTCTCAAGTTCGGCGACAAAGATCCTGTTATTTTACGCCCCAATTCAGCGACTAAGCACGAGCGGGTGATGGATGTGCTCAATGCCGCCTCGGCATGCGGGGTGACCAAGCTCTCATTTAGTTGAGGAAGGCTTCGGTGGTTAGTCGTAAAAAGCCAAGAATTTCGTGGTTTGGGCCGTATCATTTTGCTGCACTGATCTTCGCTGGTGGGCTTTTGCTCGCAGGTTTTTGGATCGTGCGCTATGTGCATAGCGACGAATTTGCGGCAAGTTTGGGTCGATCTACTGGGCACGCTCTTCATTCTGATGCCGTTTTCACCCCTCTGCGCTGGGGGACGGCAGCTATAAAAAGCGAGTCGCTTGTTTTGAAGGGGGAATCCGCCTCGCTCATCGAAAAGGCCGAGGCAAGCGAGTTGAGTGCCATCTTGGATTGGCGCGCGCTTTTATCGGGTCTGTGGCGAGTCGAAGAGATCACCGTTGGGCGACTCACTGCGGAGTTTAAAGCTCCCGGATCCACTCCGGTGGTGCGAGATTTATTACCCCCCTCGGTCCCTAGTTTCATTCCATCGCGATTTCAACTGGATCGGATCGGAATCAAAAAAGCCGATATCACCTACAAAAACCTGGTTGCGCGCGATGTCGGACTCAATTTGTTTCCGGGCGCGGGTGGGTGGACGATTGATGGAAAGGGTGGCACGCTCCGTATTCCCAAACTTCCCTTGCTCCAGGTGCAGTCGTTACATTGTCGCGAGCGGGAGGGAGTTTTATTTCTCGATGAAGCCACCTTCCAGCTTCCTCCCACGGGAAGGCTCTCTGCAGTTGGACAGTCGGGCAAGGATGCCAACTTGAAAGTCGACTGGAGTGGTGTTCCGGTGCGCTCGATCCTGACGAATGGTTTGGATAAATACATAGACGGCACTGTGTCTGGAACGAGCAGTCTGGATGCGGATGGGAGGGCCCAAGGAGCGTTTCAGGTCAATGGAGCAAGTCTCACAAATGTTCCGCTTTTGACCGAGATGGGAAAGTTTCTGCGCGATCCGACATTTCAGAAACTTCCACTGCGATTGGTTTCGGCCGACTTCGATTATCGGGCGGAATCGCTCCAGCTTTCCAACGTGATTCTGGAATCTCCTGACAACCTGCGTTTGGAGGGGCGTCTTGCTGTGGAACCGGACGGCAGGATCAAGGGCAATTTTGAAATTGGGGTGAAAGCAACTTTACTGGAGAACGTCCCCGGCGTCCGCGATGCCCTTTTTCCAACGGTTCGGAATGGGTGGTGCTGGGCCCCCTTGGAAGTCGGAGGCACTCTGGCGAATCCTGCGGAAAACCTCTCCCGTCAATTGGCTTCTTCGGTGCTGGGGGCTTTGCTTTTGAAAAAGGGTAGCGAGGTCATCGAAAAACTTCCGAATGCCCCCGTGGATACCGTGAGAGATGTGCTGGACCTATTTCTATCGCGCTGACCATTTCCTAAAATGAAAAAAAATCCACCGGTCGTGTTGACCATTGCCGGATCAGACAATTCTTGTGGTGCTGGTGTGCAGGCCGATTTGAAGACCATCACGGCGCTTGGTGGGTATGCGCAAACGGCGATCACCTGTGTCGTAGCCGAGGTTCCAGGGCGCGTCAGCGCGATCCAGGCAGTGAGACCAGCTATTGTTGCTGAGCAAATCCGTCTGAGTTTTGAAGCATTCCCTATCGCGGCGATCAAAACAGGGATGCTGTACTCCACATCGATCATCCGAGCCGTCGCATCTGAACTTTCGGGCTTAAAAAAATGTCCGCCGCTTGTGGTGGATCCCGTGATGGTGGCCTCGAGCGGCGATCCGCTTTTGAAGTCGTCCGCGATTGAGGCCTACCGTGAATGGATTTTTCCCTTTGCGACCCTCGTGACTCCGAATCTGGATGAGTTGAGGATTCTTTCGGGAATGCCTTGCCGTGATATTGAGGAAATCAAATCAGCCGGTGCCAGCCTCGTCGCTCGACACGGTTGCGCTTTTTTACTCAAAGGCGGGCACCTCCGCGCAAAAATAGCGACCGACATCCTCGCGACGAGCCAAGGGTTTGAGATTTTTACGGCCCCTTTTCGCCGTAATATTGATGCCCATGGCACGGGTTGCACATTCTCTGCGGCCATTGCGACCAGCCTCGCTTGCGGTCAGACGCTTCCAGTGGCCGTTGGAGACGCAAAAAACTACATCACTCTCGCGATTGAAAATGCTCTGAAGTGGAAAAAATCCACAGCGCTCGAGCATCGGCTTTCTTCCTGATGGCGCCAGCCTCATTCCACTTGTTATTCTCCAATACTGGGACGATATAACGTTTGCCATGAATGCATTCATCCTCCCGCTTTTGTGTTTTCTCGCGCTCGGACTCGCTGGTTGCAGTTCTAAGGAAAAATACGCTCGCAATAGCGAGGCCGCCGCCGCTTGGTTGTCTGCAAACACTGGCTCGCCGAGTGCCAATATCGCTGGGACTTGGTCCGCGAGTGATGCAGGTTGGGGAGCGATTCACTTTCAGCAAAAAGGGTGCAAGATCAGCGGTGCGATGGGGACCTACGAAGTCGATGGGCACATGAAAGGCTCTATAGCTTATCTGACGCTCCGTTCAGATGGCTGGATTTATTACTCGGTGGTGGCGAAAAAGCGCGGCTCGATCCTCTCTGGATTCTACTCGGCCTCGCTGCCCTTCAGTACCAGTGATCAACAGCCTTTAGAGCTGAAGCGCGGAGAGTAATCCACGGCACCTTCGATTCGGATATCATCTCCGATGCGTTTATAGGATGGCTCTGCCATCCTGATCGCCGTCTCATTATCGGCAGCCCCGCTTCCTGCGACGGATGGCGTCTCTCCACCGATAAGGAGCGGTGCGACATAAAAAACAACACGATCCACGAGCCCTTCGTCAAAGGCTTCGCCAAGTGTCCGCCCGCCACCCTCGATCAGTACTTGTTCTACCCCGCGCTGACCTAGATCCAGCAGAACTTCTTTGAGGGATTTACCTTGGAAGACGAGGGTTCTCTCCTTGTATTCGTCGCTGAGTAGATGGCAGTCGGGAGGAAGATTTCCAGAGCGTGACCAGACAACTCGAAGGGGTTGTTGTTTCACCGGGATGTTGCGAACAGTGAGGCTGGGATTGTCCGTGCGAACCGTTTCGGCTCCCACAAGAATGGCTCCGCTGGCGGCGCGGATTTTCATCGCATCCTTCCTTGAAGCCTCGGAGGTGATCCATCTTCTCCCTTTCGGAGAGCCGATACGTCCATCGAGGCTCATGCCTGTCTTCGCAATCACATAGGGAAGGCCGGTGCGGATCCATTTATTCCAAGCGCGGTTGAGGCTTTCGCATTCTGCTTCCAAGACACCCGAAACAACCTCGATTCCCGATTGGCGCAAAATCTCATCAGCGCGACCAGCGTGTTTCGGATTCGGGTCGCGGGCTCCGTAAACAACACGGGTGATTCCAGACTCGATGATCGCGGCGCTGCAGGGCGGCGTGCGACCGTGAGTGGAGCAAGGTTCCAGTGTTATGTAAATTGTCGCTCCCTTCGCTGCTGACGGTTTCTTCAAGGCACGAAGGGCCTCGATTTCCGCGTGGGGGCTCCCAGCGGCGTGGTGCCATCCCCTCGCGATTACGCGTCCGTTTTTAACAAGCACGGCACCCACGGCTGGATTCGGTGACGTATTTCCAAATCCCTTTCGCGCCTCCTTGAGTGCGAGTCGCATCATTTTTTCATCCGATGGCGTGGGTTGCGAGGGGTTCATTAGAGTTTTTCGGCAGTGACCTTCCCGTTGCTGGCTTATCATGCTACTCGCGGAATGGCCAGCAGGAGGAAGACCCTATGCTTTATGGAAGTCTAACCGAAAAGCGGAGATTTAAGCTTTTGCGGGCTTGGGAGCTTTTTTGAGAACACGGCGGGGGCGCTTCGAGACGGGCTTTCCGGAAGCGGGCTTTGCGCTTTTCTTGGAATTTCCTGTCAGTGAGGCGATTTCGAGTTTCGTCAACCGACGGCAGGCGCCAAGGGGCATGCGGTCGTCGCGGAGTTTGCCGATGCGGGTACGGACGAGGCGCTCAACCTCGTAGCCGAGACTATAAAACATGAGGCGAATCTGGCGTTTGATTCCTTGGCGTAAGATGACCTGAAGTCGCTTGGTGGTCACAATGTGAACGCGCTCAAAGCGACCGCAACCGCCTTCGATGTAGATGCCTTTAAGAAAGGTCGGAATATCTTCTGCTTTGAAATCCTTATCGAGTGTGACTTCGTATTCCTTTTCGATTTCATGACTCGGATGAGTCAGTTTTTGCGCCAGAGATCCATCGTTTGTGAGTAAAAGGAGGCCCTCGCTTTCTTTGTCCAAGCGACCGACGTGGCAAAGAGTCGAAAACTCCGGCGGCAGAAGGTCGTAAACAGTCCTGCGCCCACGCTCATCCGATCGCGTGACAACAAACCCCTTCGGCTTGTTGAGAAGGATGTGAACAGGAAGGGCTGCACGGATGGGGCGGCCCTTGACGCGAACATCGTCACCATCCTCGACTTGCGTAGCGAGTTGGTCGATTTTGTGTCCGTTGATGACGACAGCCCCGGACGCGATGAGTGCATCGCACGAGCGACGTGAACCGAGGCCGGCTGCCGCTAGAAAGCGATTCAGCCGCATATAGGAAAAAATGGTTTAATCTTCGGGCTTGGTTTTTGGAAGACCGATGACGCGTTGACCGTCTTTGAACTGACCGCGCTTGCGGAGCAGGTCAACACGTTCAAATCGCTTTAACACACTTCTCTTGGCCTGGATGGCGCTCTTGCCTTTCAAACTTGGATGCTGGCTCATAAATTTATTGGAGGCGTAGAGTGCTGGCCTTGGCGGGGAAAATCAATCGCTTTTTGCGAAATCTTGAAGTTTTATTTTTTGAGGGCGTCCCGGATCTCTTCGAGAAGGAGCTCCGTTTTCGTCGGAGCGGGGGCTTCTACGGCCTTTTCAACGGGGCGTTTGATCTGATTCACGATCTTCACGAGCACAAATACGCAGGCGGCCACAATCACAAATTCGATCATCGTATTCAGGAAAATACCGTAGCTGATGACCGGCGCGCCGGCTTCTTTGGCCTTCGCTAGGGATTCGTAGGTTTTTCCGTCGATCGAAAAAAACAGGTTACTGAAGTTGACGCCTTTGAGGATCGCTCCGATCGGCGGCATGACCACATCCATGACGAGGCTGTTGACGATTTTTCCAAACGAGGCTCCGATGATGACACCGACAGCCAAGTCCACGACATTCCCACGGGAGATAAATTCTTTAAATTCTTGAGCGATCTTCATAGCCCCTATGCAAAAAGAAACGAGGCTGGGCGTCTATGCGAAAATCACCCCATTTTGAGGATAGGCGCCGCGACTTTAAAATCGGGTGGCGTTGCCTGCTCAGTTGGAGAATTTTTTCCTCAGCCAACCGAGAGGGAAGCGGTCGCCTGGGCAATCTGTGGGCTTGGGGTTGATTTCCTTGTGTCCAAGGACGATGGCGGGCTTGCCTTTGACCTTGCCGACACGACCACGGAGGTACGTGCATAGTTCATCGAGTGCGCCCATTTGATCCTTGGTGGGTGTGTCGCGGTTGAGATCGCCCACGAGACAGATGCCGAGCGCGATGTCGTTCAAGTAGTCGCTCGCGACATGGCCGCCGTTGATTTGTCGGGTCCAGCGGCTTCCGATTTCGATTTCTCCATTGCCCGAGGAATTTCCATTGCCGATGACGAAGTGGTAGGCGAGGCCATTTTGCATTTTGCGAACGCGTCGGTGGTAGACATCAAAAACCCGCGCGTTTCCTTGGCGTGTGCCACTATTATGAACGACGATGTATTTCCAGCGTCCGCGTTGGACTTTGGCATTATCGATGGCCTTCCGAAGAGAGGGGGAAAGGTAGCGCCATCTTTTCATGAAGCCGCCAAAAAAAGATTTGGATGGGGCTTCTTCGTCAGCAACTTCCTGAACGCCGGATTTTTCGATTAAAATTGGAGCAGCCAACTCACGACCTGCGGGAGTTTTGCCTTTTGAGATCTGGGGTTGGAATAGCGGTGCTGGCGTTGGTTTGGAAATCGCAGTCGGGGAAGGTTCCGCAGGCGGGCGGTCAGCAGTTGGCGACTCACCGGGGATCAAAATAAAATCATCGCCTTTGGTAGTCGGTGGCTCCGTTTTCTCGTCGTCGTTGTCTGGTTCTGGCGTTGGCTTTTCTTTCGCTGGTTTTTTTGTTGGTTCTGGCTCGCTTTTCGATCTTGTGGATTTTTTTTGTTCGGAGTCTTGGGATTTCTTTGAAGTGGATTTTTGAGATCTTTTTGGTGTTGGACTTGGAGAGGCTTTCGGGCGGCGACGAGTTGTGCTTTCGGACTTTGATGAGGAAGATGAGGAGCGAGGTTTGGGGCGCGGCTTGGCTGAGGAAGAGGGCTTGGAGACGGGTTTGATCGTCTCGCGTGTTTTGATGAAGGCGGCCTTTTTCTCGGCGTCGCTCATCTCCGCACGGAGGCCCGAGGGGAGTCCCCAAATGCCACAAAGCAGGGCGATCAAGATGATGGATTTTGAAGTCCGCACGCCGAAGATTAACAAGCCGGAAATCATTTTCAAGATCATGCGTCAGTTGGAAATATAGGGTTCCAGTTTCAGTAAGGTCTCCCGAAGGGCGCGATAACCGAAGTGGCCTTGGGGGACGCGAAGGAGCTGAGAGCCGTTCCATCGGATGCAGAGATTTTCAAGGTCCTCGAGAGGAGAGATGCGGTCGTGGATCCCTGCGGTAAGGAGGATTTTGGAGGTGTCGCAGAGGGGCAAGGCCTCGGCTGGAGAGAGAAGGTGAAGCATCGCCTTTGTGTTACCTGGTGCGTGGCCGCGGGCGCGGAGCGCGTGACGCATCATGGCGGCTCCGGGGTTTTCCCAGACGGCTTTCTCAGGGTTTACGATGGGCTGGATGAGGGCGATGAAGCGGAAGTCTTTTTCCAGCATGGCAAGGAGTGCTCCGATCCACCCGCCGTAGCTTGTGCCGATGAGGGCGAATTCCTTTGTGCCCTGGGTGCGCAGTAGTGCCATAAGCTGCCGCAGTTCGATCACGGCCTGTCGAAGACCTTCCGCGTTCCGAACAAGATCGGCGGTGATGGCGAGTTCCCCATTCCAAGTGCGAGCGGGGGTGCGTGAGTAGTGGTAGGGCAGATGCGGAAAAGCGACGCTCCAGCCAGCGGCATTAAAGCGCTCCGCTAATCGTCGGTAGCCGACATCGCTCGCGCTCATGAGCGCATGAAGAAGAAATACGGTGGGGGCACCGGAATGCCGCGCCGGATAAAATCGTACGCGGGCACGGTCGTTTTCCAAGTGAGCGGAGGGGCGAGGGGTATCCCATTCGATCCACTCGCTTCTTAGACTCGGCCGAAGCGCGGGCTGCATGCGGAAAAATTCCTCACGACTGAGCGGCGAGTATGCACTGATGTAGGCGGAGAGTTTTTCTTTCGAGCAGGCATCGGTGCGTCGTCGCCATTGAACGAAATTCATCATGTTGCACATGGCGCCATCAACGATCCACGTGAGGGGGTCGGTGGTTTTCATGGTTCGCTCATGCGTTCCTGTGGGGAGTGGGGAAGATCAAGCGGCGTGAGCCCGTAGGTTCTAAATAAGGCGTCCTTCAAGTGAATCATCGCGAGGGAGACTTCAGCGCAAAGTTTTTCCCGCGCGGCACCGCGTCCCATATCCTGTAAAGGAAAAATCGGTTTGCCGATGGCCATATAAACCCTTGCGCGCCGCCAGGGCCTCCAGTTGCGAATATTATAGAGGCGCTCGCTACCAAGAATGACAACCGGAACCACGGGGCAGCGGGCGCGACTAGCTAGTAGGAATGCTCCTTCACGGACTTCTGCGCCCGCGAGCATGGAGTTTGCCCCATCGCGAATCCCTCCCTCCGGAAAAATGCCAATCATTCGACCTTTTTCGAGTCTGGCTAGCGCCACGCGAAGGGCAGATCGGTCGTCGCCTTGGCGGTCCACTGGTATCACATCGAGCCAAGTGAAAGCGGTCTTCGACCAGCCCGCACTGAAAAGCTCCACCATCGCGATCCAGTCGATCTTGCGAGGCAGCCAACCGCTTAGTAGTGGGGGATCAAAGTGGCTAATGTGATTCGAGACCATCACACACGCCCCCTTCGGGATTTCCCCGAATTGTTTGAGTGTCACACGGGCGCCAAAAAGAAGAATCCAACGGAGGAGCGTGACGATCCCGTGATAAAAAACGGAGTGGAACGCGTCACGGAACCTCATTCACTCGGCGTTGAGGGTGAAATATTTTTGCTGCTTGGGGGTGATTTTTCGGCCGAGTTTATTCAGGACCAGTAACATGTCCTCCCAGACTTTTCTTTTTTCGGTGATCGATTGGTTGCGGAGCAGGTAGGCGGGGTGGTAGGTGACCATCACTGGGGTGCCATTGAAGTCCAGCCACTTCCCGCGCAGGTCTCGCAAGGGGCGAGTCTCGCCGATGAGTCCTTCGGTGGCGGTCGCTCCGAGGGCCACAATGACCTTGGGCTTCACGAGCTCGATTTGTTCTCGCAGCCAAGGCAGGCAGGTCGCCATTTCGTCAGGTTTGGGTTTTCTATTGCCCGATTCGCCCTCGGGCATGTCGGGGCGGCACTTCAGCACGTTGGCAATGAAGACATCCGAGCGCTCGAAACCCATGGCCTGCATGATTTTTGTAATGAGTTGGCCGGCCTTACCTACAAATGGCTCACCCTGAGCATCCTCATCCGCGCCGGGCGCCTCACCGACGAACATCAACTCTGCTTGGCGATTGCCCACGCCGAATACCACCTGAGTGCGTGAGCGGACGAGATGGGCGCATTTTTGACAGGTCAGAATAGCTTTTTCGAGTTCCTCCCACGTCCACACCCGAGATTCCGCAACGGGTGCCGTCGATAGGCTTGCTGCAGCCTTCGCGGCTCCACGGAGGCGCGTCAATGCGGCACGGGAGGCTTTGGGGGCGGGTTTGATTCCGGTTTTCAACTCTTGCAGTAGCGGCAGGGTTTGCGAAAGGGCCTGCTGAAAGACATCACTCATTGGGGATTTGTTTAACAAGGCTGGGGGGATGCGGCTAGTCCGGATTTTTTATTTTGAAGCGTGGATTTATGTTTTCGACGGAGAGGAGGCACGGCATAGTCCATGCGAACCCTTTCTTATTATTATCATGGCCAAATCCGACGACGCACCCCTATCTGAAAAAGCAGCCGCAGCCCGGCTCAAGAATCTCGATCTTGCGATTCAGCAGATCGAAAAAGACTATGGCAGTGAGGCCATCCGCCGACTAGGGGATGCCACGGTTTCCCAAGTGGAAAGCATTCCGACGGGAAATATCATGATCGACCGCGCGCTCGGGGTAGGTGGTTTTCCACGCGGCAGGATCATCGAAATCTATGGACCGGAAAGTTCGGGTAAAACAACGCTCACTCTCACTGCTATCGCGCAGGCTCAGAAGTTGGGTGGGTTGGCGGCATTCATTGATGTCGAGCACGCATTGGACCCTCACTATGCTCGCAAACTGGGAGTGAATCTCGATGAGTTGCTCGTCTCCCAACCGAGTTCTGGCGAAGAAGCGCTTCGTATTTGTGAGACGCTTGTTCGCTCAAACGCGCTCGACATCATCGTTCTCGACTCGGTGGCGGCCTTGGTGACCAAATCCGAACTCGAAGGTGAGATCGGCGATGCTGTTGTTGGCGCGCAGGCTCGACTGATGAGCAATGCCC
>Ga0114971_10002709_pt1 | contig 12148 bp, 8 predicted proteins | sample M_140625_MF_Meta_FD_87320 | JGI IMG/M metagenome (GOLD analysis project Ga0114971, IMG submission 87320) | Freshwater microbial communities from Lake Montjoie, Canada to study carbon cycling - M_140625_MF_MetaG | ecosystem: Environmental > Aquatic > Freshwater > Lake | place: Lake Montjoie... | reverse complement strand
ATCCTCTATCTCAACCGCGCCGCTTGCGGATTTTTCGGAATCGAATCCGAGTCAAGCCTCGGTCGCCCACTCGCTGAAGTCGTTCGTGGTATGGATTGGGATGCCCTCACCAACTCGCGGAGCGAAATTATCAGTCGGGATCTCGAGGTTTTTTATCCCGATAATCGCTTGCTGAATTTTTATGTAGTTCCGCTCCTGAGCGACGAAGCAGATGGAAAGGAAAGCGAGACGGTCGGCCGTGCTGTCATTTTACGCGATATCACGCAGACTCATCGGGCCGCTCAAGAGACGATCGAGGTGGAGAAGTTCTCGGCTCTCACGATGCTTGCGGCGGGCGTTGCGCATGAGATTGGTAATCCGCTTAACTCCCTCAATATCCACCTGCAACTGATGCAGCGTCACCTTCAGAAGGCCCCGCCAAATCTCCGCAAGCAACTTGAAGAGTCCGTATCCATTGCGCGCGGCGAGGTGACCCGTCTGGATCACATCATCACTCAATTTCTGCGAGCCATTCGTCCTCAGCCGCTGCAGGTTTCTTCATCGGACATCAACTCTATCCTCAACGAGACATTAGAGTTCCTCTCCGCCGAGATTCAGGATCGCGACATCATCGTTGAGAAGGATTTTTTTAAGGGACTGCCCTTGCTTCAGATCGATGGAGATCAGATCAAACAGGCGTTTTACAACATCTGCCGCAATGCCTTTCAGGCGATGAAAAGCAGCGGCATTCTCCGAGTGGCAACCTCCTTGGATACGAACCACGTGAGCGTCGTCTTCAGTGACACTGGAGGTGGAATTTCTCCAGAAAATATCACCCGCATTTTTGAACCCTACTTTACCACGAAATCCAATGGCAATGGTCTTGGGTTGCTCATTGTGCGACGTATCGTGCGCGCTCATGGCGGCGAGGTGATCCTAGAAAGCTCGCCCGGTCGTGGTCTCACGCTCACGATTCTACTCCCGCGAGTTGATCGTCGTGTTCGCTTTCTTGGCGCTGGTGATGAATCGTCTGACTACAAATGAACACCCATTACACGACTCTTCTCAAATCTCTCCACGCTGAGGCTCTCGCGAGTTACCGCACCGGATGCCGAACTCCTGATACGATCGTTTCTCCGGAATCGGCTGCTGCCTTGCACGGTCTGGGGCTTACACTGTGGTGCCTCTACGATTACGTGGATGATCTTTCTCGATACGACGCTCCCGATTTGGAAGCGTTTCTTGGTGTCGCAGGTCTGCGTGTCGCCTGTTTCGGTGGTGTCCAACCTTCCGCAGAGATTCCTGAAAGCGATTTGCCGCGCAAGAGTGACTCGTTTGAGGGGATTGCTTGGCTTCCTCGCATCATCCGCAAAGCGGAGTGTTTTTTAGAAGGCACACTCTGCCGAGATATCATGTATGGTTGCTCGGGCGATCGGGCGTTCCTTGCCAACTATCACTCTAATCTGCCTGGTTTTCTTCAAGCTGTTTTGCAGGCGAAAGGCGATCCCGGTTCCGTCCTCCGCTATTTGAGGGATCAAGCCACCGCCTAGCTGCCATACAGGATGGAGATTAAACGTGCTGAGCGCTGCGCTGGCGATTCATCCACACTTTGGTAATGCTCTTCATGCGAGTGAGAATGTAGTAAACAGTCTGGCTACGCTGGCGTACGAGGTCGGCTCCAACAATCCTTGGCACAAAGTCGGCGGGAACCTCAATCACTTCTTCTGGCGTGAGTCCATCGAGTCCTTTGCACAAGATGGATGTCATCGCCTTAGTGAGTGTCTGAACGTGTGGCCCCAACGTGACGCGGAATGTACATCCCCGTGACGAAGGGGAGATTTTTAAAAACACGCCGACAGAGTCGGTGCATTCCTCATCTTTGCGAACATCCTCGAGATCGAATGTCTCGCCGTCTTTGGGGCCTTGGCGCATGGCGGAGTCGGCATAGGAGATAAGTGCCTCCCGCTTTTCGGAGTTCGGTAACGTCTCGAAAAGTTCGATGATTTGGTTCAGTTTAGCCGGATATGGCATGGCCTAGGACTTTTCGATCGGCGCACCCACGCGATTGCCCCACTCCGTCCAGGACCCGTCGTAATTGCGCACATTTTCAAAGCCGAGAAGATAGGTGAGAACGAACCACGTGTGGCTCGAACGCTCGCCAATGCGGCAATAGGCAACCACATCGTCACCGCGCTTCAATCCCGCTCCATCTTCATAGATCGCACGAAGCTCTTCGTGGGATTTGAATGTCGCGTCTTCGTTAACGGCCATCTTCCAAGGAACGCTGGCTGCACCAGGGATGTGGCCGCCGCGGAGAACACCTTCTTGAGGGTATTCTGGCATATGGGTCACTTCGCCTCGGAATTCCGCAGGCGAGCGAACATCGATGAGAGGTCGGGCTCCGCGGCTTTGAGCCAGTGCCTGATCGTAAAAGGCTCGTATCTCCTCGTCGCGACGCTTTTCGATTTGGGCATAGTGACCATGTGCAAACTGCGGTACCGCCCTTGTCAAATGGCGCCCCTCGGCAATCCATTTCTCCCGTCCACCGTCCATGATCTTCACTTTCGTATGACCAAACAAGCGGAAGACCCATAGTGCGTAGCAGGCCCACCAATTTGATTTGTCTCCGTAAAAAACCACGGTTGTATCGTTCGAGATCCCGTGCTTTTCGCAGAGCGCGGAAAAGCGTTCGACGGTGATGTAATCGCGTATGACTTCGTCCTGCAGGTCTGCGCGCCAATCAATGTGGACAGCCCCTTGGATGTGGCCAGTATCATACAACAAGATGTCCTCATTGCTCTCGATGACCCTCAACTCGGGATCCGAAAGATGTTCCGATACCCACTGAGTGGTCACCAATGCGTCTGGATGCGCGTAATTTTTGTCTATCATGGATGAAAGTATTCTACGCGATTTGGGATTACGGGCAAGTGACAACCGATAATAGGCATCGGATTATATGGCATGCACGCGAACCTGTGGAGCCGACTTGGGATACTAGGATGCTTCCTTTAATTGTGCGTCCAAATCATGCAAGCGCACCTCGAGCCTGACTATCTTTTGATTTGCCGTATTGAGTTGCACCCGCTTTTCCAAGAGTTCGATCTCTAGATCACGGATCCGTTGCTGGAGACTCAACTTAATCCCGGATTTGGCAGGAACGGGAAGGGCGTCGTTAAGAAATGACGGCACGCCTGCGTCGAAAAAAGGCGCATCAGACAGAATCATTCTTTCCGCAGTACAGCAGTTGATAAGTTGGGCTCGGCTTGTGATTTCGCCTATCCGAAGGAACTCCAAGATCGCTCCGGAAGTCGTAGGCCCATAGAGTGGATAGTCGGGAGTCTCGATCAACCAATCCATTTGCAACTCGGTAATCATGGAAGCCTTTGTCCAATTTACGCCGTCGTAGGAAACTGAATCTTGAGGGTTCACATAAGCGTTCGATGCCCATTCACGAATATGTTCAAAGGAAATAGGGCCAAAAATTTCGCCGTTGTCATGCTTACGAAGAAACCAGATGGATGAGGGAACAATTGGCATCGCTTATTATTCTTCAACTTCTGAAAGACCATAGCAAGTATGATATAAACCCTAAAATGAGCGATATGAAGAAGCTCGGGATCAAGGGTGGTTACAAAAGTGCAACTCCTCCAATCGAAAAAAGTGGCTTAGACACCAAAAAAAATCCCTGCCACAGCACGAAGCTGCGACAGGGAGAGGTTGGCACCTGAAATTCAGTATCCCCAATTTGCGATTCCAAGTCAACTCACTGGATAGATAAAAAAAGGGGGGAGCTTCAGAATCAGAGAATGGGGGTGCTCGGAAAATAAAGGCAACTAGCGGGCAGCAAATGGCGAAAAAAGTTTTTCATTTTTTTCTTCAAAACCCCTAGAGCTAGATTCTATGAGCTTCTGAGGGGTATGGAGCCTAGGGGATTCGAACCCCTGACCTCCTCAATGCCATTGAGGCGCTCTACCAACTGAGCTAAGACCCCGCTTGCGAGGGAGAACAAATATGCTGGAAAAAAATCTCAATATCAAGACCGAATCTTAGCCAAAGTGGCCGCGCCGATGATCCCTGCGTCGTTCTGCATTTTGCAAGCCTCGATCGGAACCTGGCTTTGCGCCTTGAGGTAGGGAAGAAACTTGTCGGCTTTCTTGCTGATGCCGCCGCCGATAAGGAAAAGTTCAGGAGAAAAAAGATTTTCAAGTTCTCGGAGGAACTCGCCGATAATGTCTGCCCACTTTTTGAACGAAATGGCTTTTTTTTCGCGGATGCGCTCGGATGCGCGAAATTCAATATCCTTGCCCCGGATTTTCAGTTGGCCAAACTCGGTGTTGGTGAGTAGGACGCCATCGCAGAAAATGGCCGATCCAATGCCAGTGCCGAATGTAAGTAGAATCACGACGCCCTTCCGACCGACTCCCGCACCAAAGCGCATTTCGGCGATGCCCGCAGCATCCGCATCGTTTATGAGAGTCACAGGTCCTCCGACATGACGTTCAAAAAGTTTCGCTGCATCGAGGTTGATCCACGATTCGTCGACGTTCGTGGCGGAAAAAATGACCCCATCTTTAACGATAGAGGGAAAGGCGATGCCAGCAGGCCCAGAATATTCAAAGTGATTGGCGATTTGCTCCACGACCTCCGCGATGGCCTCTGGCTTGGCAGGTTGTGGGGTTTTGATCCTCAATCGCTCTTGGGTGAGTTGTCCTGTTTTGACATTAACTGGGGCGCCTTTGATTCCGGTTCCGCCGATATCGATACCAAGGAGAATGTTTGAATTTGGGCTTCGCATATACTTTATCGCATCACCTCAAGGTTGAATCCCTACGTCAAGGCTGCCCTTTGCAAGAAAAGGTTTTTTTGTGTAAGGATGAAAAGATGTCATCGATGCCACTTCCACTCCGTTCCGAAGTTCCTGAATCCGATCAATGGGATCTGAAACCGCTTTTCCATTCTGTTGCGGATTGGGAGACAGATTTTGTGCGTTTACAAAAAACCTTTGATGAGATTGGGAAGTTCCGTGGCCACGTGGGAGATTCTGCCAAATCTTTGGCAGAGGTTTTGGAGTTTGAAAAACAAATTGATCTCCTCACCGACCAACTGAACCAGTATGCGGCACTTTGCACGGCTGGTGATAGTGCGAATGCGGAGTCTCTTTCCCGTGAGGCTCGATTGGATAGTCTTTTAGTCAGGGTAGGGGAGGCGTTTTCATTCTTATCTCCCGAGATTCAGTCCATCGCTGACGATCGCTTTGAGGAATTTCTTACCTCTCCCGAATTGGTGGATTGGACGATCCCGCTAAGGAAACTTCGTCGCCGCAAAAAACATACGCTCGCGGCAGGTGAGGAACGCTTGCTGGCGCTCGGTTCAGCCGTGATCCGTGGACATAGTGAGACATTTTCCCAACTCACGAATGTCGATATGAAGTTTGGCAGTCTCAATGATGCCGATGGCAATGAGCGCGAGTTGACTCAAAGCTCATTTTCCTCATTTTTACAGCAGCGGGATCCTCAAATCAGGAAAGCGGCATTCCATCAGTTTTACACAGAATTCAAGGACCACGAATTCACGCTGGCTGCCAGTTTGGCTAGTTCGGTTAGGTCTGATGTGTTTCATGCTCGGGCAAGAAATTACCCCTCAGCTCGCGAAGCGGCCCTGTTCGCTGATGATGTTCCAGTGGCCATCTACGATAATTTGATATCCACCGTGCGAGGCAATCTGGATGCCCTTTTCCGCTACTTTGAGCTTCGTAGGCGCGTGCTCAAGTTAGACGAAATCCACCACTACGATACCTATGTGCCAATGGTCGAAAACATCCAAACTAATGTCCATTGGGATGGTGCCGTTCAGCAGGTGATGGATTCCCTGCATCCTTTGGGAGCGGAATACACGACCACTCTCGCACATGGTCTCCAATCTGGTCGTTGGTGTGATCGTTATGAAAATAAAGGGAAGCGAAGCGGGGCCTTCTCTTATGGCACATTCACTAGCCCGCCTTACATCATGATGAACTACAAGGCGGATGTTTTTTCTGATGTTTACACTCTGGCTCATGAGGCTGGGCATTCGATGCACACTTGGTATGCGAGGGGCGCGCAACTTTACCAGAACTACGGATACCCGATCTTCCTCGCCGAGGTGGCATCAACTTTCAATGAGATTCTCCTCACGGAACATTTGCTCCAAAAAACAACCGACACCAAGATGCGGGCCTACATTCTCAATCGCCAGATCGACGACTTGCGGGGCACGATCTATCGCCAGACCATGTTTGCAGAGTTCGAGCGAGAAGCCCATGCCGCCGAGGAATCCGGTGAGGCATTGACGCTTGATGGGTTTAAGAAAATCTACCGCGGATTATTGAATGACTATTTCGGCCCCCTGTTCGTCGTTGATGATGAACTTGAAATCGAATGCCTCCGGATTCCACATTTTTATAGTGCTTTTTATGTCTATAAATATGCCACTGGTATATCAGCCGCAGTTGCATTGGCTTCCCAAGTGCTGGAGAGCGGGGATGCGACCAAATACATTGAATTTCTCAAAAGCGGTGGAAGTCGGTATCCGGTTGAGACACTGTGCAAGGCCGGTGTGGATATGAGCACTCCGGCACCTATTCAAGCCGCTCTGGATCTCTTTTCCCGACGTGTTGCCGAATTGGAGAGCTTGATTGGCTGACAATGAGTGTCTGGTGGATTGAATCTTATTTGAGCGGTTAGACCCGCTTAGACAGTGTAACGAAATCGTAACAATTCTGTTTTGGGCGCATAGCACAAACGTTTTGCAAGAGAGAACACATTTACGACAAGATTCTTTGCATTAACTTAAAATAAACGCGTGCGCACATTGTATTTTGTACCGAGTCATGTTAATGATTTCATCATATAGATTTTGGCTCTGATGTTTTTTTGATCCGCTCGCGTTTCTTAGAAGCTACAATCGTTTTTTTTATTCATACACGCCCATGGCCAATGTTTTATTAGTTGATCCTGATGAGATCGCCTTTTTGGCGCTGAAGGGATTTTTGGCCGGTGAAGAACACCGAACCGCTTTCGTATCGAGTTCCCAGAAAGCGATGGAATTTCTGCGTGAGAATGTTCTGGTTGATTTGATTATTGTTGAACTCAAGCTGGAAGCTTCCACAGGCCTAGCTTTTCTGAAGACCCTTCGAAACGACTACTTCTTTCGCGATGTGCCGGTCGTCTTTTATGCGGCAAAAACAACTCACGAAGAAATTCAAGAAGCTTACAGCCTAGTCGTGCAAAGTTTTTATCGAAAACCCTACGTTCAAGACTCGATTCTGGATGAGGTCGCAAAGGTCGAGGGGAAGCAATGGTATTGGTCCTTTTTTGAGTCGGATGATGTATTGATTCGGCGCACAGGTTTCTCGCTGGACCAAATGGCAGAGGTTTTGGAGGAACTCATTCCTGTTATCCAAGCCGCTTCGCAGTCCTACATAGAACTAGCCGAAAAGTTCCTCAAAAAATCGGATTTGACAGATGAAGAAAAGGAAGCCGAAAAAAAGAACCTCTTCTTGCAAATCTCCGAGCTTCGCGAGGACTTTACAGGCTTGGGAGTTCCCAATTTGGAGAAGTGTCTGAACTTCCTCATCACTTGTGCGTCGGAATCGCGCTGGAGCGAGTTTAAGAACGCTGCGGAAGCTCTCGGACATTATGCGGTTCTCTTCAGTTATCGTGCGGATATTTACAAACTGGAAAGAAAGACAAAAAAGGCTACTGCTGTGCTGGATCGACTGGCCCAAAACGCATTGATCCGCTCTCTGCCTCCGCATGAGATGCATGCGATGATTCCTAATCTTCGGGATTGTGAAATTGAGGATGGGGCCACTCTTTTCAAGCAGGGTGATCCGGGAGATGCGATGTATCTGATTGTGCATGGACTGCTCGGTGTTTACATCGAGAACCAAAATGAACCTGAGCTGAAAAAAATCGCCGAGATCAAGGATGGGGATATCGTCGGTGAGATGGCTTTGATCAGGAACGCGCCGCGTAGTGCCACGATCATTGCCCACTCTCATTCCCAAATGATGCGCTTGGATAAGAGCGCTTTTAAACGGCTCATTCTTCAATCGCCTCAAATGACGCAGTCGGTTCAGGCTCTTGCGGAGCACCGTACGACAGACAGCATCAACAAGCGAGCCGGCACAATCGACGTATCCAATTGGAGTAAAACGGCCGCCCAGAAGATCCGCGAGATGAGTGAGCGGATTCCGATTGGATTTCTTGGGAAGAACGAGGAAAAGGAACAAGAAGAGATCCGGCGAGGGGTGGCGTGTGTCGAACATTGGAATAATATGGTCGATAGTAAAACCTTCCCCGTTGTTTCCGAAGCGGCAATGAGGAGGGAGGTCTTGGCCCTAAAAGGCTGCCCTGTGACCAAGCCAGCATCTGCCGCTTTTACGCTGACGACGAGCAGTATCGTGACTTCTCTGCATCCCGTGATGGATTTGACGGAACGTGATCCTGGTCTGGCCTTCCAGATGCTTCAGTCTGGCAACGAGGTGCGACAGGCCAAAAAGAAGGATACCTCGACGTTTATAGAGGACGTGCGAATGTGCGTTAACGTCATTGGAGAAAAACGCCTTGGATCGATGGCCAAGACGATGCCGCACTTCCACGAGAGCTTCATGTATCTGAACCATGATGCAAATTGGCACAGTTACCTCAAGTTTCTGCTCGCTACAGCCGATATCGCTCAATTCACTTGCCATTACATGAGGTTGATCAGCCTCGAACAAACTGCATTTTTGGGAAGTTTGATTCACGACATCGGAAAGTTGCTTTTCCTGAGTGTGCAACCGGCGGGCTTCGCCCACGTTTATCATTACGCTCAAGAAAACAATGTGTCGATTTTGGAGTCAGAGTTGCTCCATATGAATCTCTCTACCCGTCAGATGGCCATTGATTTTGTAGAGAAAAAATGCTTCCCAACGTGTTTCAAAAACCTGATCCGCTGGGTGGAAGAACCGGATAAAGCCACTGAGGACATTGAACTTGTTATGGTGGTCGCGATGGCTCGTTACATGTGCCGCATCTGTAGGATTGGTTTCAGCGCGGACGTCACCCACCAAGACCTGCTACCTCTTCAGTACACTCAACTCTGGGATTCGATTCAGCCTCGTGTTTTACCAAGCTTCAATGTCGCTCACTACGAGATGCAAGTCCGCGACAAACTGGTTCGATTCTAGCGTATCGGCCATGCCGATCCGTAGTCTCTTTCCCCAGAACTCCACAGGCTTCCGTTCACAGCGTGAGAGCGCGGTCTCAGTTGATCCGCCACATGCACATACTCTCATCGCCTCCCTTTTATCGACGAGTCGACGAGTTAAGTAGCACGCTCTATCCTGTCAAGAAATATGTAAATGTGTGGGCCCTCATAACGCAGGGAAGGGGGAAAGTGAGTTTTTGCTGTCCTCGCGTGTCATAGCGGCAACTTGAATCTCTGGATCGATTTTTTTCTCTATGTGGCGCCTCCGACTTCAATGTCCTCTGCGGATCAAGTTGCTGGCTGGTGATCCAGACTGAGTGGAATTTATGACACATTTTAATCTGGATTCGTTCCCGTTTTATAAAATTTAGTGCATTAGAAATATGTGTGGCGGTGTTCACTTTCGCCTCAAATTGAGTGAACGCTAGCAGGATAGGTATCGAGTGGAGAGTAAACGGGTGGCGGTAGGTTCGGATGACATCGGGTTGGAGTGATCGAACCAGACCGATCACCCTCCTGCATTGAAATGACTTGTTCTCACGGTCGATCCTCCCAATATGTCAAGGCGGTCAGTCCGCGAAGATTCCTAAGACAAGCCATGGCTAAACAAAAAACCAAAGCCGGCGGATGGGGGGCTCTTAATTCCTCCATGCATTTCCTCCGTCGCGAAAGTTTCCTCAAAGGCAATGCGACCCTCTTTCGCATGAACCAGCCGCGCGGCTTTGATTGTCCCGGCTGTGCTTGGCCTGACCCGAAAAATCCGTCGCCCACGGAATTCTGCGAGAATGGAGTCAAGGCCCTGACCTACGAAACGACCACTAAGCGAGCGACGCCCGAGCTTTTTTCGAAACACACGGTTACGGAGATGCGAGGATGGGATGATTTTACGCTCGAGAACACCGGACGGCTCACGCACCCGATGGCCTACAATCCCGACACCGACCGTTACGAGGAGGTTTCGTGGGACGAGGCGTTTGAACGCATCGCGCGGCACCTGCGCTCGCTCGGTTCGCCCGATGGCGCAGCGTTCTACACCTCCGGCCGCACCAGCAACGAAGCGGCATTCCTTTACCAACTCCTCGGCCGGCTTTTCGGGACGAACAATTTCCCCGACTGCTCGAACATGTGCCACGAGTCCAGCGGCGTCGGGATGGGCGAATCGATCGCCACCGGCAAGGGCACCGTGACGCTTGAGGATTTTGAAAAAACTGATGCGATATTTGTGCTTGGTCAAAACCCTGGCACCAACCACCCACGCATGCTCTCCGAGCTCGAGAAAGCCTCGAAGCGCGGGGCGAGGATCGTGAGTTTCAATCCGCTCAAGGAAGCGGGCCTCCTGAATTTCACTCATCCCCAAAATGTCGTCGACATGGTCCTCGGCCGTAGCACGCCGATCAGCTCCCATTACTACCAAGTGCAGATAGGAGGCGACATGGCCGCCATCCGTGCGATGGTAAAATTCATTTTTGAAAAAGCGGAGACCGACAGCTCGGTCCTCGATCACGATTTTCTGGAGACCCACACGCATGGCTTTGAGGAATATCGGCGCCTCGTCGCGGAAACTCCTTGGGAACTCCTTCTCGAGCAGAGCGGACTCAACCGCCAGCAGATTCAAGAAGCGGCGGAGGTCTATCTCGGCGCGGGTTCGGTGATTTGCTGCTGGGCGATGGGGCTCACCCAACAACGCCACGGAGTCGCCAACATCCAAGAGGTGATGAACCTCCTGTTGCTTCGCGGAAATATTGGCCGCCCGGGTGCCGGGGCATGCCCTGTGCGCGGACACAGCAATGTTCAAGGTGACCGCACCATGGGCATCACCGAGGAACCCAAGGAGGAATTTCTCGCCAGCTTGGAAAAGGAATTCGGCTTCACCATGCCACGCCATCACGGTTACTCGACCGTCCACACCATCAAGGCCATGGCCGAGGGAAGCGTGGGATTTTTTCTCGGCATGGGGGGGAATTTTGCTTCAGCGACTCCCGACTCCGACCTCACTTGGCAGGCACTGCGCCGCTGCGGGATGACGGTTCATGTCTCGACCCACCTGAACCGTAGCCATGTCGTCCATGGCAAGGCCGCGCTCATCCTACCCTGCCTCGGTCGCTCGGAGGCCGACATCCAGGCTTCCGGCAGGCAATCTGTAACCGTTGAAGACTCGATGAGCATGGTCCACGCCTCCACGGGCATCAACCGCCCGGCGTCGGAACACCTCCTGTCCGAACCCGCGATCATCGCTGGAATCGGCGCTAAACTTTTTCCGAATGGGCCGGTGGACTGGAATTACCTTGTTTCAGACTACGACCATATCCGTGAATGCATTGAGTCGGTTATCCCGGGCTTTACGGATTTCAACAAGCGAATCCAGCAACCTGGCGGCTTCCATTTGCCAAATGCTGCAGCCAACCGCGAGTGGCGCACTTCCACTGGACGGGCGAACTTTATTTCCAACGTCCTTCCGCGCCTTTCCGTGCAACCCGGCCACCTGCGCTTGATGACTCTGCGCTCGCACAACCAATACAACACGACGATCTATGACAGCGGTGACCGCTACCGAGGCATCACCGGCGAGCGCCGCGTTCTGTTTCTCAATGCCGAAGACATGCGCGAACTCGGCCTCACGGAAAAATCGACTGTTACGATCCGAAGCCATGCGGCCGACGGTCGGGACAGGCGTGCTCCTAAGTTCCGTCCCGTTGCCTACTCGATCCCGAAGGGCTGCGCTGCTGCCTATTACCCCGAGACGAATGTCCTCGTCGGCATCGAAGAACACGCCGTCAAGAGCAACACGCCGATGTCAAAATTCATCGAGGTGTCGCTGGAACAGGTGGGGTAAATCCCACACTCCATAAAATTCGTTGCCCGTTTGCGCCAAATGCCTCCAAACTCCGAGCCAGTTTAGTCAGCACTAAACAAAACAAATTATGGCTAAAATCGT
>Ga0114971_10002708_pt1 | contig 12152 bp, 7 predicted proteins | sample M_140625_MF_Meta_FD_87320 | JGI IMG/M metagenome (GOLD analysis project Ga0114971, IMG submission 87320) | Freshwater microbial communities from Lake Montjoie, Canada to study carbon cycling - M_140625_MF_MetaG | ecosystem: Environmental > Aquatic > Freshwater > Lake | place: Lake Montjoie... | reverse complement strand
GTAACATCAAATACTTGGTGAATTGCAGGTGCCATCATACTAGCAATAGTTCTTTTCCAAATTAAATTATATAAACTAGATCCAATACTATCATCAGAATCTTCTTCCGGATGAGTAGGTCTTACACACTCATGGCCTTCTTGTGCACTAGCACTTTTAGATTGAAAAGTTCTAAATTTATAATTTTCTACTGCATATTTATCAGTAATAACATCTTTGATAGGATTTATAGCTTCTTTAGATATACTAGGACTATCAGTTCTCATATATGTAATTTTACCCGCTTCATATAAACCTTGTGCAATCTTCATAGTTTTTTGCAAATCATATCTTAATTTATTACTAGCTTCTTGTTGTAATGTACTAGTAATAAAAGGTGGTGGAGGATGTTGTTCTCGTGTTTTTTCATTTAATTCTACTAATTCAAATTTACTATTCACTAATCGTTTTAATAATTTCTTAGCATCTTCTTCAGAACCACGAAATAATTTATTCTTGTAATATAGATTTAATCCAATTTTTTTACCATTAATTTTAACTTCTCCATGACCATTAAATTCTGCTTCCGGTTGAAATGTTTTAATTTGATTTTCCAAATCAACCATAATACGAACAACAACTGATTGTACTCGACCGGCACTGAGAGCAGTACTTGAACCATATTTCTTCATCAATACCGGAGATATTTTATAACCTAACATACGATCTAAAATTCGTCGTGTTTCTTGCGCTTCTACTAATGCATCATCTATTTTTCTTGGTGAATCGATTGCTTGTTTAATCGCAGTACTTGTAATAGAATTAAAAGTAATTCGATGATAATCTTTTAATTTTAATACTTCTTTTAATCCTTGAGAAATAGCTTCACCTTCACGATCAGGATCTGATGCTAAATATATAACACTTGCATTTTTAGCTGAACTTTTTAATCCAGATACAACATCTTTTTTATCATCTGAAATAGCATATGTTGCATCAAATGTAGTTTCATCATAAGATAATCCTTTTTTATCTAAATCTCGAATATGTCCAACACTTGCTTTTATTAAATAACCATCACCTAATATACTGGATATCTTTTTAATCTTACCAGGTGATTCAACTATTATAAGTTTCATCTTATCTTTTAATATATATATAGTTTAAACTATATATATTAAAATTTTCAAGTTTAATAATAGAAATATCCACCTTTAGATGTTACGTTAACTGCTGGTTCACTAGAACTTGAACTAGAACTATCTTCCTGGCGTGCTATATGCTTTGAATAAAACCAATATATAAAAATTATACCGACAATTACACCTACAGTTATTAAAATATACTTATTCCTATTACTCTTAACTACAGGTGTAACAGTTGAACCAAAATTCATAGGCTTAGATGGTGTATCATCAAAAAAACCAGGTGAGATTGTATTTGTACTAGCATTTGGATTATCAGCATTTAGACTAGGATATGATTCAACTGGACAGTTTAAAGTACGTGATGTTGATGAAGGTGTTAATGAGGGTGTATTTTTATAATTAGGTGCATGTGGATTATAGACTGCATTATTTCTTGGATTTTTTACCCATGTGTAAAATTGTGGCTGGCAAAATAAAAAATTATTATCAACTGGTTTATTTTTGAATTCTGATGGTAACAATGTATCTAATTTATTACTACTAGGTAATTCAACTAAATGATATTTAAATGAGTGATATACACTAGAATCTCTTATAGAATTACCTTGGAAATCAGATTGAACTGCAACTGCATAACACATAGGTTTATTTATAGGATTTGATGCTGTACTACATGGGGTATTTAGTTGAGTCGTTGAATTACATGACGGATACGGTGATCCATCTAATTCAACACATTTACTTAATGCTGATAAAAATCCGGTCCATTCTGTTGGATCATTTCTTATCATTGATCTACCCGTACTATTATTAACTGTCCCTGAGTTATCACTATATTCAGGAGTTTTTAACCAATAGTTATCCACTTCTGTATCACCTGAATATTTTTTTTGGTTTAAATAATTATCAATTGGATATGGTGTAACCGCAGATGGAATACTAATTGGTAATTTATTAGGATATAATGTAAAATTATCTGTAATAGATGGTAATGTTGTCGTTTGTGTATTAGTTGTTCTAGTTCTATTAGTACCAACACAATCTGTTGCATAATTTGGATTTGGATTAAAGGTACATGCAACTGTCCCAGTATACACACTTGGCATAAAATTTATAAATGTACTCATTAATATACAACTATAAAATTATTTAACGTATTTACCTATCATATTAACATATAAATTACCATTTTTTATTATTGTTAATAAATTATTTATATCTTTTAATGTTGTATCTTTTAATATTTTTATTATATTAGATGGCATAATATTTTCGTTATTTAATACCATATTCCCATAAAAATACATATAATCTTTAGATGTTTGAAATGAAAATGATATTATATTATGTAATGATTTTTTGGAACTTAAAAATGTAGTCCTATTAATTTTTTTAGTTAATATAAATTGTAATATCAATTTTAAACATTCTTTTATCTTTGTTGGATCTGCATCTACTTTTATAAAAAAAATTCCATTATATTTATCATCTGTTTTTATTAACATATTATCACTATCAATTCCATAACACAATCCACGTTTTACTCTTAATTCATTAAATAAAATACTCATAAAATTACCTGTAAGAATATGATTTAATAAACTAAATTGTAACTTTTGTAATTCAGTCAAATTTTTTATAAAAAAATTAACCATCATTATTGTTTGTGATGGATTAATAGTTGGTCTAATATTCATTGATGGTACAGTAGAGATTTCATTAAGTGTAATATCATTTGTTTTTAATCCAGATCTGGGATATTTATTTACTAATTTTTTTAAATATGGTATTATTATTGAAGTATCAATATTTCCAACAATTACAAATGTTGCATTATCATAATGATAGTAAGTATCAAAAAATTTCTTTAATTTTTTTGCATTAATATTATTTAATGTTTCAGGTGTACCAATAATTGGTAATGAATAATTTTCATTTCTTTGATTATAAATTTGACTAATAGTAGATTCAAATAATTGTTTCTTATTACTCATTTTATCACCTTTCATTTCTTCAAATATTACTAAACGTTCTTTATTAACATCTTTATCTATAAAAATTGGTCTGGTGAATATCATGAATAATAAGAATATTAAATGTTTTGTTTGAGATACGTTACCGTGACATTCATAATATGTATAATCACGAGATGTAGCTGCATTATATGATATTCCTAATTCATCTAATTTATTAGTCATTTTGTTAGAATATTTATTTTTTTTAAATAACATATGTTCTAAAAAATGAGATATACCTCTTTCTTCAAGGGATTCATATGCACTCCCAATTTTAACAAAGAATCCAGTAGATATTACATTAGAGCAAGGATGATTAATTAAGGCACAACGTAGATTATTAATTTTAATAATCTGTGGTTGTAGTGTATTTGAATCAGAATTTTTACTCATTATTATATTAATATAAATAAAAACCAAATATTTTTAGAAAAATTGAAAACATAATATTATAATATAACTATATTAAAACCATATAAATAGTTTTATCTATAAGTTAATATGGACTACGTACAGTTATTCGTAACTTCCCTTCTATCGTTGGCTGGTAATAGCAGATTACCACCAAAGTTATCTATTAAAAATGATTCAGATCCAGTAAATCAACATGAAGCTAATATTAAAATGGAAAGAAATATACAAGATTATATAAAATCAATTCCTGATTTTAGTAAGAAATTGCATGATATCAAGTTTAAAAATAAAATATTAACTGATATAAAAGATATTATCGAAAGTAGTGAGTCTATTCTTAAAAATATATATGGAAAATTGTGGGAAAACTTTCTTACTAATTCAACTAATAATAAGGAAAATATTGAACTAATGGACAAATTATTAGAAAAGATTACCAATAAAAAACTTAAATTCGAAATTAATAATAATAATCGAACCCCGTCTAAAATTAAGAATAGTCTCAAGACAATTCTTAATGTTTCACCTCCATTTGAAAGTATTTTTATTACTGATGTATTGGATAAGAAAGAACAAATGATTTTAGATATTGCAATTCAAAAGAATATTATACATACAAATATACTAGATGGATTTTTAGAAATGACTGACTTTACCAGTGATGAAGATATTACAATTAGTATGTTTTATAATGAAATTACTAAAATTACAGATTCCAAAATTAGAACAGACTATTATAATAAAATTTTAGATGCACTTGTATCTAAATTAATGATTAAAATCGGTAATAATATGCGGCTATTAGCAATTGACAATGATAAAATTAAGATTACTGAACGTATTTTTTCTCAAGTTTATCTATATTTTATTAATTACGAAACTATTAAAACTGTATCTGATAAAGTAAAAAAATATCTTGAATTGAAAAATCCTTTATGGTATACTTATCAAATTAATGAGTTTGCAACCAAGCTATGTCCTAATTGGGTTTTTAAGCCAAAGGGATTCCATCTAGATACATGGCAAAAGAATACAATTAAAGCAATTGATCAAAAACAAAATGTATTATTGAGTTTGCCTACATCTGCTGGTAAGACAATTGTTTCAACATATGTAATCCGCTCATATAATAATGTAGTATATTTAGTTCCATCTATCTCATTAGCATATCAATTGACTGGTATTATTCTAGCATCATTACATGATCGAAATGATGATGTTAAGAATGTCAGATTAGAAACAGAAGGTATGTCATTTAAAAAGTATCCATCAAGAGAAGATAATATTATTGTTGCAACACCAATCGAGTTTTATACACTATTAAAGAACAAATCTATTGAACCAAATTTTGATTATATTATCTTTGATGAATTTCATAATCTTGTTGATCCAACTATCGGTACATATATTGAATATATCCTCAAGTTTGCAACGTATTATAATATTCCTATCATGGCACTTTCTGCAACTATTCCTAACTTTGCCGAGTTAAAATTGTGGTTAGAAAAAATTATTGGTCAAGAAATTTTTGGTGTTTATGAAGATAAGCGATTTTATCAATTAAAGAGATTTATTGCAAAAGATGATACTGTATCAGAAATTAATCTTTTAGAACATATGACACCTAGTATTTTACATGATCCTGAATTTAAACAGATTGGATTATATCCTAAAGATTATATGAACTTGAGAAATCACGTACTTTCACAAATTAATATTCCTGATTTAGTAATAAATGAATCAGCACCAGATATAGTATCTCTTGATAGATTACATATCTCTGAAAATAATATATTTAAATCACTTAAGACTCAATCACCTGAAATTATAGAAAAGATTTTTTCAAGTAATAATAATGTTAATATGAATTCTTTGACTATGTGGTCATTGTATAATATTTTGAAAGAATGTAAAAATAAGAATATGTTCCCCATGTTAATTTTTAAGATGGATTCTAATGAATGTTGTCAAATATTTAATAGCATGTTAACAATGTTAAAAGAATATCAAACATTGGTATATCCAAATTATAATGGAGTTAATAAAATTATTAAAAATTATTTTGAGACACTTGAATCCGAAGAGAAGAAACTTAAGGTTGATAGTGATAAATATAAAAATAAGTCAAATACCAAGCAAAATAATAAGGACAGAGATGGCGATGATGATGCTGGAAATAATGATTCTGGTAATAATAACTCCGGTCCTAAATCATTAGATGAATTAAAGAAAGATTTAATGGATGCACTATTTGATGGAACAGGTGGTGTTAAATTTCAATTGAAAGATTGGTATATTGGATTTATTAATACTACAATTGAACAGATTGATATTGATAATTTTAATAAGAATTATGGATCAAAATTAACAAAAGATGAAATTATTTCATTGCGCAAAAAGCATTCAGCTCGAGAATTAAAGGTATATTGTAGGCATGAAAACTTGCGTGTACGTAATGTTTTTCAGTCTCACCCAGAATGCAGATTTATTTCAACTGCTGTTTCATATGATGAAATGAAAAAGATTAAAACAAAAATTAATGCAGAAATTACAAGAGATACCCGTATTAAGAAGGGTCTCCATGCATCGGTTGATAAGATTAATTATGATCACCCATTCATGATTGGTATTGAATATGGTATTTTGTGTTATTCTAGTTTAATTGATCCTGCTATGCAACGTGTATGTCAACAACTTATTAATAGTCATCCCTTTGCTACATTTTCAGACAAATCACTTGCAGTAGGTATTAACTATCCGATTAAAACAGTTATGTTATTGGGATCTATCGGTGAAGGAAAACCACTTGAAATTATAGAAAATACACTTGCACATCAAGCATGTGGCCGTGCTGGGCGTCGAGGTCATGACAAAGAAGGTAATATTATTTATGCAGGTGTAGATATTAGTAATATTTTAATTCCAAAGTATTCAATTGTTACACGTAATTCAAATGAACGAATGTCCACATTATTAGATAACGAATCAGATGAATTTAAAAATTATATCTTGAATGAAATTAGGCCAGATGTACCTGAAACAATTTGGAAATGTCTTTGTACCATTGATATTGATAAGTTGGCAGAAGAAATGTATAATATGCAAACAATCCAAGATATTACTATTACAACTAATGTAAATGAAGATGAATATGTAAATACGATTAAAACAAATATTAAATCATTGGAACAAATTAAAGCTGAACTAGTTACAAGGATTACATTTAAACCAAAGATATCCGCTCCTATTGATCAAAAGATTCAAACGAGTGAATCTCCTAGTAATAGTACCGAACAAGTTGATTTTACACAATTTGAAAGTTGGGAAGATGCATATGATGCAATGGAATCTGAAAAAGTCCATGAATCCAATAAAGAATTAAAAGAATCTAAAAAGGCAATTGCTGATGCAGAATCTTCATTTATGTAAATTAATCCTCTAACTTAATTTCACCAGGAATTACAATACGATAATCAACTTCTTTACCAGATGTAATACTCGATCTAATTATTTTAAATAAGTCACCTACTTTTGCACCATAAAATCTAGCAACTGGATCATTTAAAAGCATTTTTTTCATATCTCTAGGATGATGATTAAATACTGTAAAATATTTATTTTTCTCATCTTCAGTTAATAATATATGTTCAGGGACAATATTGTGATCAATTATTACAATTAATAATTCATCTAAGGTAAATATTTCAGTATTTTTGTATTCGATAATTTGTTTCATTGCTTTAGGACTTAATTTGTTCACAATGATAAATTTATGTGCATCTACATTTTTTGTTAAAAAATTTGCAATAGAAGGATCCTTATTAATTGAGTTCCAATTTACATTAATAAATTTGATACCATAATTTTTGTCATCAATTGTAAATAACATTTCATCATCATTAATAGAAGGAGTTATCTTATTAATTAAATCATCTAATGATTTAGTAGTATACTTACGTTCAATTAATATTCTACATAATGTTTTAATTGCAATACTTATTTTTTTATTTTTATTAATTACTATATCATTTGTATTTATTACCGAGTCAGCCATTTGTATTTAATTATATATTTATATTTATATATTTAATGAAATATATAAATATTCAATTTTTAATTAAGAATTTTATAAAAATATAATATGGATACACAAAAAATAATAACATTATTATCTATTGTTGCATTATTATTAATAATATACAGAATATTAATATCTAAAGAAGATTTTGATCAAGTTGAAATTTGTGATTATAATTCACCTGATCCTAATGAATTTTGTAAATCTATACAAAAAGGGTGTACAAATTTAATTAGTGAAAATAATAATTTAAATAATAATATAAATTCAAAATGTTCAGAATTACCTACTGACACTAAAGATATGATTGATACAGCAGTATCATGCAGTAACGATGTAAATAAATTAATTATGAATAACTATGTTCAAAAAGAAATATGTTCTCAAATAAAAAATATGCCGCCATCTTCAACTATATTAGCTCAACCAGTTGAATTATTACCACCTTCATCATACACACCATTAAATTATGCTGACCAAAATAAAAATTTCTTTTTAAACGGTGAAAAAGGTTTTGCGCCTTTTTAGAAATATATTTAATTAAGATAAATATTTATCTTAATTAATTACATGAAGATAATATATTTGTTATTAATAATAATATTAGTTATATTCGTAACATATTATATATATAATATTGAAGGTTATACACAAATAGAAAAATTAGATTCACCAAGTCCGATATATAATATAGAAAGTTATACACCAAGTGATACATCAAATTATACACCAGATTATACAGAAAGTAATACATCAAATTATATAGAAAGTGATACATCAAATTATACACCAAGTGATACACCAAGTAATACACCAAGTGATACACCAAATTATATAAAAAGTAATACATCAAATTATACACCAAGTGATACACCAAGTGATACACCAAGTGATACACCAAGTGATACACCAAGTAATATACCAAATTATATAAAAAGTAATACATCAAATTATATAAAAAGTAATACACCAAGTGATACAGAAAGTGATACATCAAATAATATACTAAGTGATGCAACACAAAACTATGATTACCCCAATTCAAATGGAAAAATATTTTTAAAAACAAAATCATGTTACATATATGATAACAATGGATCATATACACTTAGACTTACATCCGATATGCCTGAACCAAGTGAAGAAACAGATACACCAAGTACAAATACACCTGCAATTACTGGTCCATTAAATGTAAAAACAAAACTTAAATTTAAATTAAATCTAGAATATTCAGATATAAATAGTATTGAAGAGACTTCAAATGAAATTATGAATGAATTATCCACAGAGTTGTTAATATCACCAGATAGAATAAAAAATATAAGATTGTATCCTGGATCAATTTATGTAGTATTATATATATCTTCTGAAAGATATCAAGATTTAAATATTTATCCAAATGATAATAAATCATCAATGACCATATATACAGCAATTAAAGAAATGCTTAAAAATAAAATATTTAGTCAATCTGGTTATACATATTTACAATTTATTGACGAATCATCTGGAGTTGAAAATCTTAAAGAAACTGAAATAAATATGTCATCATTAAGTTTAAATTTACCTAAACAATTATCAATCATTGATAAATTAATAGATAATAAACAATCATTCGCACTATATACATACGTACAAAATTTATCAATACCATCAAATGATATATCTTCTAGTATATCTAATAAAGTATATTTAACAGTACCATTATCAGAAAATAATGATTCATGCATAAGAAATAATGGAATGTTAAAATTTAGTGATATTTTAACACAAGGGTCTGTTTTTAATTTATCAGATACAAAAAAATATTTTAATTATAAATCAATACCATATAAATATATTGATTTTAATAAAATTACTTACAATAATAATACAAAAACTAGTATAATTGAATCTACTTTTTATAATTTATCATTAAAAATCAATAATAAATCTGTAACATATTGTGAAATTAATTGTGATGAATTAGATGGATTATGTACTCAAGAAAGATATAGAGATGGTGCAAATTCGATAAATATTAATGAAAATAATAAAGATGATTATAATCTTAAAAATTTATTAAAATTTAAAATAGAATCAGATAATTCAGTAACACCTTATTTTATTTCATTAAATGGAGCAGGATTAGAAAGAATACATTTTATTACTAATAATTATAGTACAAAAATTGCCCCAGATGACTATAAAAGAATAGTTCAAGTGCCCATATATAATAATAATGAAAAATATTATAGAATGCCTAATTATGTTGAAGGTATATTAGGATCTAGAAGTGTATATACATATACAAATGTTCCAGTTAAAAATATAGATGCTAGTTATGATGACTATATGTTAGAAGATTATAAAACTCGTTCATCATTTGAAATAACGAATACATTAGTGGATAAGAGTGAAGCATATCAATTATATGCATATAATTTTTTTATTGAAATTATTGACGATAATACTTATAATAATTTACCATTAAATGAATAAAGATTAATTTTTTTTATTACGTTTCACGGTAAGAAACCAGTTTTTAACTAGGTTAAAAACTCTAATTTTTTTTATTACGTTTCACGGTAAGAAACCAGTTTTTAACTAGGTTAAAAACTCTAAATTATTTTATTACGTTTCACGTGATAAAATAATTTAATAAACAAATTTTTCATAATCTATTTCGAAGGCCCATTTAAATTTATCTCTCAATGTTTCCGAAAATATTTTTTCAATTGGAAATTCATGCTTTTTAATCCATGCAATCGTAATTCGAGGATCAATATAATTAATTTTAGAAGTACCCAAAGAAATATTTTTTAATTCTAATTTCAACTCTTTTTTAGCTTTCAATTTTTTTAATTTATTATTTAATTTTACTATTCTAGATTTCTTACTTTCATTTGATTTATCTTCTTTTACTTTCTCTATTTCTTGATCTATTTTAGTTATTTGTTCTTTAAAATTCTTTTGTACATTTTTTTGATGATTACACAATTGAGCTACTTTAATATTAGCTTGGTTAAATACATTTAATAAAAAATTAAATTTATCATCTTCTTTCATAGATTGTTTTGGTTCTACAGTATTTAATTCTTTATTAAATAAATCACTAGCATTATATGTTCTAAACACTTTAGCAGTTAATCCATCCATTAATGTTTGTAAGTATTTATTTACTGTCATGGTATTAATTTCATTAAATATTTCTGTAGTTTTAGATTTATTTTTAGTAAATTCAATCAAATTATTATAAACTAACTCATCTACTTTAATTATTTTTACATATCGAACACTATCTTTACCTAAAAAATCTAATTTAATATGTAAATCATCCATTAAAGATAAATGTTCGACGCGTAAACTAGTTATTCCAACAGTATCTGCTTCTTCTTCTCCTTTTTCATTACCAACTCTCAATGCTAAATAATCAATAAAATAAATGCAAGTAGCTAGTTGGCGCATTTGCAAACTTTTATCTGTTAATAATTCATTATATTTAGAACGAATTTCTTTTATTTTTCGTTTTAATTTTCTAGCGATATCAAATTTTTCTTGATCATTTTCCATTTTCCACGAAGAAGATGCACTTAACCATACATATTTTGTTTTTCCTGATATATTATCTGGAAAACTTGCTAACCAATCTACATATGGATTATGAATAATTTCTCCCCATTTATTACCTAAAGGAGAATTTGGAATAGGTGCATCGTCAGACAAATTTAAAATTACGTCTTTAGGTGAAAGTCTAGGTTTAATTGATCCTAATAAAGGATGGCAACCACGACCAATAAAAATTCCAGGTGGTTCAATTCTAAAATTACCTATTTTTTCTTTTTTACTATCAACCATTGCATATAAATACGGCTCTTCTTGCTTTTTTTTGCCTTCCAATAACTTTTGTTTTTCTTCTGATGGTAATAACATTCTTTTTTCTTTTTCATCAAGGACATGTTTTCTTATTAATGAAAAATCACAATCTTCTAAATTAGTTATTTTAGTATTTTTTAAATAATGCTTCCAATCGTTCCAGAAATTTTTATTAAATTTTTTATGTTTAATATATTCTGAATCTATATATTTGCTATATACTGTAGCAAATTCTTCTGCTTCGGTTGGCAAAACTATTTTTTCATTCTTATAGATTATTGGAATTTTATGAGGTTGATATTCGTCTGGAAATAAAGGACCATTATGGTGTAATTTATCCCATCTTTTTTTGTTATTTTTCCCACCTGATTGACTATATTTATTTTCTTTAATATCTAGATCTTGAAATAAATAAAATTGTTTCAATAGAAAATAATTAGTAAGATTATTCATTATTATTATAAAATAAAATATAATGTAATAATAATGAATATATACTCGTTATTATTACTAATTTTTTTAGGAATTGCATTATATAATAAATATTTTATAGAAGGATTTAAAAATAACAAGTTAGTAAAACGTAAACAAAATAAAATAAATGAACATTTTAATAGTGATGAATTTAATGTATATTTAATTCATATGAAAAAAAATCAT
>Ga0114971_10002707_pt1 | contig 12152 bp, 12 predicted proteins | sample M_140625_MF_Meta_FD_87320 | JGI IMG/M metagenome (GOLD analysis project Ga0114971, IMG submission 87320) | Freshwater microbial communities from Lake Montjoie, Canada to study carbon cycling - M_140625_MF_MetaG | ecosystem: Environmental > Aquatic > Freshwater > Lake | place: Lake Montjoie... | reverse complement strand
GCTTGCCGCCTGAGGTGATGATGTGCTGCGCGACCTGCCCGACCAACGGCACGCTGGAGGACAGCCGATGACCAATCAGTTGATCAACAGCAGCCATGTCCTTGGCGATGAGGCCAGAAAACGGGCTGGAAGAGGGGGGAGGGGCGCTGGACAAGGGGTAAATGTCTGAATTTAAAGGGCAATTATAGGTAGCCCAGCGCTTGATCGCATATAAAAGAGTGACAAAACCCCTGCGCGTGCTAAAATCTTTGGCTCCGCTCAAAATGGGTTGGCGGAAAAAGAGTCTTTTCTTTCAGAGGTTCGTATGTACGCAGTCATAAAAACCGGTGGCAAGCAGTATCGCGTGTCAGCCGGCGAAAAAATCAAAGTAGAACAGATCGCTGCGGATGTTGGCCAAGAAATTGTGATCGACCAGGTTTTAGCAGTCGGCAACGGCGCGGAAATCAAAGTCGGCACACCCTTGGTGTCCGGTGCATCTGTCAAAGCCATGGTGCTCGCGCACGGCAAGCACGACAAGGTTCATATCTTCAAAATGCGCCGCCGTAAGCACTATCAAAAACGTCAAGGGCATCGCCAGCAATTCACTGAATTGCAAATTGCCTCTATCCAAGCCTAAGGAGTTACACAAACATGGCACAGAAAAAAGGCGGCGGCTCAACGCGTAACGGCCGCGATTCCAACCCCAAAATGCTCGGCGTCAAAGCCTTTGGCGGCGAGCACATCACCGCTGGCGCCATCATTGTTCGCCAGCGCGGTACCAAGTTCCACCCCGGCAACAATGTCGGCATTGGCAAGGACCACACCCTGTTTGCATTGGTTGAAGGCCATGTGTCTTTCTCGTTCAAAGGCGCTTTGAACAAGCAAATGGTGAACGTCACCCCTGTTTGACGTTTGGGTTTTTGACCGACGTCAGCTTCAAAGCCCCGCTCGTCGGGGCTTTGTTCTTTAAGATACCCCTATGAAATTCGTTGACGAAGCCTTTATCGACATCATCGCTGGCGACGGCGGGAATGGCTGCGTGTCATTTCGTCACGAAAAATACAAAGAGTTTGGCGGCCCCAACGGTGGCGATGGTGGGCGCGGCGGCCATGTCTACGCGGTGGCCGACGCCAGCCTCAACACCTTGGTCGATTTCCGCTTTTCACGCCGCCACGAAGCACGACGTGGCGAGCACGGCATGGGCTCCGACATGTTTGGCGCAGCAGGCGACGACATCACCTTGAAAATGCCGGTGGGCACTTTGCTGATTGACGCTGAAACCAACGATGTGCTTTATGAGTTGCTCAACCCTGGCGAAGTGATCATGATCGCCAAAGGTGGTGACGGGGGCTTTGGCAATATGCGCTTTAAAAGCGCCATCAACCGTGCCCCGCGCCAAAAAACCCCCGGCTGGCCGGGTGAGCGCAAAAACCTCAAGCTCGAACTGAAAGTGTTGGCAGATGTGGGTTTGTTGGGGATGCCTAACGCTGGTAAATCTACTCTCATCAGCGCCATCTCCAACGCCAGACCCAAGATCGCCGACTACCCCTTCACCACTTTGCACCCCAATTTGGGTGTGGTCAGGGTGGCCGCAGAGCAAAGCTTTGTGGTGGCAGATGTGCCCGGCTTGATCGAAGGTGCGGCCGAGGGCGCAGGTTTGGGCCATCAGTTTTTACGCCATTTGCAGCGCACCCGTTTGCTGTTGCACATGATCGACCTGGCTCCTTTTGATGATGCTGTAGACCCTGTTGCACAAGCCAAAGCCATCACGCTTGAGCTGAAAAAATACGACCCTGAGCTGTTCGATAAACCGCGCTGGCTGGTCTTGAACAAGCTGGACATGGTGCCAACCGACGAACGTGCTGCGCGGGTGAAAGACTTTGTCAAACGGTTCAAATACAAAGGCCCCGTGTTTGAAATTTCGGCCTTGAACCGCGAAGGTTGCGAGGGCTTGGTACGTGCCATTTACGACCATTTGCAAGCGCAGTTTCAATCGACCCAAGAGCCAGAGGTGGTGGACCCTCGCTTTGCCGTCATGCCCACCACGCCTGTTAACAGTTAATACCCATGAAAGAAGCCTCTAGCTCTAAGGTCTTGCTTGACGCCAGACGCATTGTGGTCAAGGTGGGTTCGAGCTTGGTAACCAATGAAGGTAAGGGCTTGGACGAAACTGCGATTGGCGAGTGGTGCCGACAAATGGCGACGCTTGCCAAGGCGGAACCTGCACGAGAAATCATCATGGTTTCCAGTGGCGCGATTGCTGAGGGCATGAAGCGACTGGGTTGGACCACCCGTCCCCACGAATTGCACGAGTTGCAAGCCGCAGCGGCGGTGGGGCAAATGGGTTTGGCGCAAATGTACGAAACCAAGCTGCGCGAGCAAGGTTTGCGCAGCGCGCAGGTGTTGCTGACGCACGCCGACTTGGCCGACCGCGAGCGCTACCTCAATGCCCGTTCCACCTTGTTAACTTTGCTGCAACACAAAGTGCTGCCCGTCATCAATGAAAACGACACGGTGGTGAACGACGAAATCAAATTCGGTGACAACGACACCTTGGGTGCGCTTGTGGCGAACTTGGTGGAGGCGGACGCCTTGGTAATCCTCACAGACCAACAAGGTTTGTACACCGCAGACCCCCGCGTGGACAAGCAAGCCACCTTTGTGCACGAAGCCAAAGCGGGTGACCCTGCGTTGGAGGTGATGGCGGGAGGAGCCGGTTCAAGCATCGGCAAGGGCGGCATGATCACCAAAATACTGGCCGCCAAAAGGGCTGCAGGCTCAGGTGCAAGCACCGTGATCGCTTGGGGGCGCGAACCAGATGTTTTGCTGCGCCTGGCTGCGGGGGAGGGCTTGGGTACCTTGTTGGTGGCATCTACCCACAAGCAGCAAGCGCGAAAGCAGTGGATGGTGGATCAGTTGCAACTGCCTGGCGCGGTCTGGGTAGATTCGGGCGCGGTGGTGAAGTTGTGCAGCGAGGGTAAAAGCCTCTTGCCTATAGGCATGCACAGCGTGCAGGGCGAGTTCTCGCGTGGTGACATCATTGCCATTTGCGATGAGCACGGCAAAGCGTTTGCCCGCGGCTTGGCCAACTATGCAAGTACTGAAGCCCGTTTGTTATGCCGCAAGGCGTCAAGCGAGATTGAAAAACTGCTGGGTTATGTGGCCGAACAAGAGATGGTTCACCGCGATAACTTGGTACTCACCGCTTAATTGGGCGCAGTGGGGCGCTGTTCAGCGCCGTCCATGCTGTCGCCATGACGCATCCCTTGGCGCAAAAAACGGCTTTTGGGTTCTTGTGGCGGCAAAAAGCGTGACAACTCAATCAGCGCCAATTCGTATACACCGCGCTTGAAATCGACCACGGAGTCCAGTGGAACCCAATAGTCGTTCCAGCGCCAAGCATCGAATTCGGGGTGGGTGCTGGCGCGCAGGTTCAAGGCGTGATCAGGCACGACCAATTGCAGCAAAAACCATATTTGTTTTTGCCCCTTGTAATGACCGCGGGCATCCTTTCGGATGTAGCGGTCTGGCACTTCATAGCGCAACCAGTCTCGGGTTCGGGCAACGATGCGCACATGTTCTGCCAACAGCCCCACTTCTTCTTGCAATTCCCTGTACATGGCTTGCTCGGGAGTTTCGCCGCGGTCTATGCCGCCTTGCGGGAATTGCCAACTGTGGGTGCGAATGCGCTTGCCCCAAAAAACCTGATTCCTCAGATTGAGCAAAATGATGCCGACGTTAGGCCTAAAGCCATCGCGGTCAAGCATAATCAAACCTCAAATTTTCAACTGAGTCCATTATGCACAGACAACAACTTGCATCAATAGGGCTGACCATTCCTTTATGCCGATTTATGCGGCACAGCAGACCATGAAAGCCTCACAATTCCTCATCTCCACCCTCAAGGAAGCCCCTGCCGACGCTGAGGTCGTCAGCCACCAGCTGATGATGCGCTCAGGCATGATCAAAAAGCTGGGTGCAGGCATTTATACCTACATGCCCATGGGCTTGCGGGTGATTCGCAAGGTCGAGGCCATCGTGCGCGAGGAGATGAACCGCGCGGGCGCCATTGAGCTGAGCATGCCAGTGGTGCAACCCTCGGAGCTGTGGCAAGAGACCGGTCGCTTTGAAAAAATGGGCCCCGAGTTGCTGCGCATCCAAGACCGCCATGGCCGCGACTTTGTGGTGCAGCCCACCAGCGAAGAGGTGGTCACCGACATCGCCCGCCAAGAACTGCGCAGTTACAAGCAACTGCCGAAAAACCTCTACCAAATCCAAACCAAATTCCGTGACGAGCGCCGCCCGCGTTTTGGTTTGATGCGTGGGCGCGAGTTCACCATGAAAGACGCCTACAGCTTTGACCGCGACGCCGTCGCCGCCAAGGCCAGCTACCAGGTGATGGCGCAGGCCTACCGCGCCATCTTCGACCGCTTTGGTTTGCGTTACCGCGCTGTAGCGGCTGACAGCGGCGCGATTGGCGGTGACCTGAGCGAAGAGTTCCAAGTGATTGCCGCCACGGGTGAGGACGCCATCGTCTATTGCCCAACCAGCGACTACGCTGCCAACATGGAAAAAGCCGAGGCTTTGGCGCCGCCGCTGGCGCGACCTGCCGCCACCCAAGCATTGGCGAAAACCCCCACCCCTGGCAAAAGCACCTGCGCCGATGTGGCCGAGCTTTTGGGTCTTCCTTTGACCAAAACCATCAAATCGCTGGTTTTGGCGACAGAAGAGCTCAATAGCGAGGGTGTTGTCGTCAAATCGCAGGTTTGGCTGCTGCTGGTTCGCGGTGACCATGACATGAACGAGGTGAAGGTGGGCAAGTTGCCAGGCTTTGAAAAAGGCTTCCGGTTTGCCACCATCGGCGAGATCGAGGAATATTTCGGCTGCAAACCCGGTTATTTAGGGCCTATCGGCTTGCAAAAGCCGTTAAAAATCGTCATTGACCGCGAAGTGGCAGTGATGGCTGATTGGGTCTGCGGCGCCAACGCGGTCGACTTTCACATGACCGGTGCCAATTGGGGCCGCGACCTGCCCGAGCCCGATATGGTGGCCGACATCCGCAATGTGGTGGCCGGTGACGCTTCGCCTGATGGCAAAGGCGTGTTGGCCATTGAGCGCGGCATCGAGGTGGGGCATATTTTTTACCTCGGCACCAAGTACAGCCAATCTATGAACGCCACGTTTTTGGCCGACGACGGCAAGCCCAAGCACTTCGAGATGGGTTGCTACGGCATTGGCATCACCCGCTTACCCGCTGCGGCCATCGAGCAAAACCACGATGCCAAAGGCATCATCTGGCCCGACGCCTTGGCGCCCTTCACCGTGGTGATTTGCCCCATTGGCCCCGACCGCAGCCCCGATGTCAAAGCCGCTGCCGATAAGCTTTATGCCGATTTGCTGGCCGTTGGTGTGGACGTGATCTTGGACGACCGCGGCGAGCGCCCCGGCGCCATGTTCGCCGACTGGGAGTTGATCGGCGTGCCCCACCGCGTGACCATTGGCGACAAAGGCCTCAAAGACGGCTTGGTGGAATACCAGCACCGTCGGGACACCGAGGCCAGCAAATTGGCGGTGGCTGAGGTGTTGGGGTTGTTGATGGCGAAGTTGGGCGCTTAAAAACCCAGCATCTGTTGAGGGTGCCACAGGCAAATGCTTAATTTTTCAAAATGGCTATTTGCAACACTGATTTGTCTGGTGTCCAGCTTCATATCCGCCGGTCCGCAACGCGAAGAGCACTTAGCCGACTCGGTTCGCATTGCCATGTCTTCTGCGGTGGCCGACCTGCCACCCCCCACGCCTTACTTGCCCACTGCGCAAGACCAAGCGGCTTATGAGAAGTGGTACACGAATACCCAAGCCCAGCTTAAACGCAAACTCAAAGACAAAAAAGGCCAGCCACGTTTGCCTGAACTGGCATCGCCAGAATTGCAGCAGGCGTTTTTACAAACTGTTTGGTATGAGAGCCGCCGCGCCGCGCTAGATCCCACCTTGGTGATGGGTTTGATCGAAGTGGAAAGCAGCTTTAGAAAATTTGCCATCAGCAGCGCAGGGGCGCGGGGAGTGATGCAGGTCATGCCTTTTTGGACGCGGCAGCTGGGCGCAGCAGATGCTTCTGTTCTGTTTCAGTGGCAAGCCAATATGCGCTTCGGCTGCGTTATCTTGCGCCATTACTTGGCGCTAGAGCAGGGAGATATTCTCATGGCCTTGGGCCGTTACAACGGTAGCCGAGGCCAGCTGGCCTACCCGCAATCAGTGCTAGCTGCACAGCGGCGCTGGCAACCTTGAGACTTCCTTAGGAGGTATTTAAGCGCCTAATAAATTTGAAAGTTCGCCGCTCTCGTACATCTCGGTCATGATGTCCGAACCGCCAACGAACTCTCCCTTGACATACAGCTGGGGAATGGTGGGCCAGTTGCTGTACTCTTTGATGCCTTGGCGGATATCGGCATCGTCCAGCACATTGACGGTGGTCATGGTTTTGGTATCCACGCCGCTGGCTTTGAGCAACTGCACCGCACGGCCGGAAAAGCCGCACATGGGAAAGCTGGCATTGCCCTTCATGAACAACACGACCTCGTTGCTTTTGACCAATTGGTCGATACGTTGCTGCACATCACTCATAGAAAACTCCCATAAACACTGGGCATTTGCCCGTTCAGAACGCTGATTATTTCACTTCTGGCCATTGGCCCCCGCTGCAGCGCTTTATGCCCGCAAGGTCAACACGGTTTTGCACCTGCGCAAAGCCCCGCTGCACCAGTAAATCACGCACCGCTGGGGCTTGGTCATAACCGTGCTCCAGCAGCAGCCAAGCACCTGCATTGAGGTGGTTGGGTGCTTGCTCAATGATGTGGCGAATGTCGTCCAAGCCATCCACACCGCTGACCAAGGCTTGGCGAGGCTCTGAGTGCAGGGCAGGCAAATGCGGGTCGCCCTCGGCAATGTAGGGCGGGTTGGAGACGATCAGGTCAAACTTATCCTGCAACTGCGCAAACCAGCTGCTAAGAACAAAATTTACCGCCAGCGACAAGGCTTGGGAATTACCACTCGCTACAACCAAGGCGTCGGTGCTGGCGTCCACCGCGGTCACATGCCAGTGGGGTTGAGCGTGTTGCAAGGCCAAAGCAATGGCGCCGCTGCCGGTGCCAAGGTCCAGCACTTGCGCCTGTTCAAGCTTCAGCGACAAGGCCCAGTCCACCAAGGTTTCTGTGTCGCTGCGGGGCACCAACACCCGAGGGTCAACTAGCAGCGTGAGGCCATGAAAGTCTTGCGAGCCAGTCAGGTAAGCAAGCGGCTCATGTCTTAGGCGACGTTGTACGAAGTGATTGAACATTGACAAAACGTTTGGGGGTACTGCATCGGTGTCGTGCAACAGCAGCCATGCGCGGTCATGACGATCGCGGCCCAAGGCATGCAGCAACAAGGTCTGTGCCTCCAAGCGGTCCAACCCCAAGCCATGAGCCTGTGTCAGCGCTTGGGCAATGTTCACGCCGTACCTTCAAGCGCCGCCAGTTGCTCGGCTGCTTCAAAGGCTTGCAAGGCTTCGACCACATCGCCCAAGTCGCCCTCCATGACGCTCAAGAGTTTGTACAGCGTGAGGTTGATTCGGTGGTCGGTGAAGCGCCCTTGAGGAAAGTTGTAGGTACGGATGCGGTCAGATCGGTCGCCACTGCCGATGAGGCTTTTGCGCTCGGCAGCGTCTTTGGCGGCACGTTCAGAGCGGTCTTTTTCTTGGATACGTGCGGTCAGCACCCGCAGCGCTTGCGCCTTGTTGCTGTGTTGGCTGCGGCCATCTTGGCACTCCGCCACGATACCGGTGGGCAAATGGGTGATGCGAACTGCTGAGTCGGTTTTGTTGATGTGCTGTCCCCCCGCACCACTGGCGCGGAAAGTGTCGATGCGCAAATCCGAGGGGTTGATTTTGATCGCCTCGGCTTCATCGGGTTCAGCCAAAACCGCCACGGTGCAAGCGCTGGTGTGTATGCGTCCTTGGGTTTCGGTGGCTGGCACACGCTGAACACGATGGCCGCCGGACTCGAACTTCAAAGCACCATAAACCCCAACCCCCTCGATGCGGATCACCACCTCTTTGTAGCCACCCAATTCACTGACGGATTCGCTGATGATTTCCACACGCCAACTTTGGTTGGCGCAATAACGGGTGTACATGCGCAGCAAATCCCCCGCAAACAAGGCCGATTCATCGCCACCCGTGCCAGCGCGGATTTCCAAAAAAGAGTTACGGGCGTCGTCGGGGTCTTTGGGCAGCAACATGCGTTGCAGCTGAGATTCAATTGCCAAAATGGCAGGCTCTGCGCTGGCAATTTCTTCTTGTGCCATGGCTTGCAGTTCTGGGTCAGCTTCTTGCAGCATGGTCTGAGCAGCTGCCAAATCTTGCACGAGGTGCTGCCATTTTTGGTAAGGCGTGACCAAGGCCATCACCTCGGCGTGTTCGCGCGACAAGGCCATGAACTGTGTCATGTCTTTCATGATGTCTTCGCGGGACAGCAAAAAATCCAGCTCGGACAAACGTTGAACCGAGCGCTCTAGCTGAGCGCGCATAAAGGGTTTCATGGGGGAGGCGGCAGCTAACGCGAGCTGCGCAAAAAGAAGTGTTCGATGGCGCTACGCGCTTGTTGACGCGCTTGTGCGTCGTCCGAATGCAGCTCTGACATGGCGCCGTGAAGCATTTTGTGGGCGAGGTTTTTGGACATGCTGTCCAGCACAGCTTCGACGGATTCGCCCTTGGCCAGCAGTTTGTGCGCTTTTTGCAATTCAGCGGCACGCCAAAGTTCGGCTTGCTGGTTGAGCTGTTGAATCAGTGGCACATCGCTGCGTTGGTCCAACCAGTTGACAAAGCTTTGCACACCGGCATCGATGATGACCTCGGCTTCGGCCACGGCGGCTTGGCGGCTGGCTTGGCCGGTTTGCACCACTTGCGACAAATCGTCCACGGTGTACAGGTAAACATCGCGCAAGGACTTCACTTCAGGTTCGATGTCGCGTGGTACCGCCAAGTCGACCATGAACATGGGGCGGTTGCGGCGTTTTTTCAGAGCCCGCTCAACCGCACCCAAACCGATGAGGGGCAAGGTGCTGGCGGTACAACTGATCACAGCGTCGAATTCGTGCAAGCGGTCGGGCAAATCTGCCAAGCGCATGACATCAGCTTTGAGTTGGACAGCCAATCGCTCCCCGCGCTCTTGGGTGCGATTGGCAACCATCATGGACTTGGGATTTTTGGCGGCGAAATGCGTGGCGCATAACTCGATCATTTCGCCTGCACCCACAAACAATATATTGATTTTTGTCAGGTCTTCAAACAATTGCGCCGCCAGTCGTACAGAAGCGGCCGACATGCTGATGCTGTGCGCTCCAATTTCGGTGGAGCTGCGAACCTGTTTGGCCACGGCAAAAGAGCGTTGGAACATTTGATGCAATGTCGAGCCCAAGGCGCCCACCTCGCGAGCGATACGCACAGCATCTTTCATTTGCCCCAAGATTTGCGGCTCGCCCAGAACCATGGAGTCCAAACCGCTGGCCACGCGAAAAGCATGGCGGGCTGCTTCATTGTCAACCATGGTGTAGATGTGGTCGTGCAAGCTGTTGGGGCTTACGCCACCGGACTCGGCCAGCCACCTCAGGGTTTGGGGCATGGCGATTTCTTGCGAGGCGCAATAAATTTCGGTGCGGTTACAAGTGGAGAGAATGGTGGCTTCTGTTTGCGAGCCAAAACTTTGACGCAAACCGTCGAGCACAGGCCCTATTTGCTCAATGGCAAATGCAAACCGTCCCCGCAAATCGAGCGGAGCGGTGGTGTGATTGAGTCCTAGCGCCCATACTGACATAGTGGGGATTATAAAATTTCGGGATGGATAGCTTGTCGCTTATTGTGCACTTAGTCAATTTTTTAGCTCCAGCGGTCTTTATGGCGGCGTGGATGGCGATTCTTACCCGCCTTTTATGGCGCCATAAACCCTCGCTGGTGAAGCCTTGGCAGCAGTTTGTCTTGAACAGTCTGGCGGGCATGGCTGTTTTGATAGGCGGTCTGGTGCTGGGCGGTCAAGACGGCAAGATGCTGACCTACACCTTGCTTGTGGTGGTGTGCGCTTCTTTGCAATGGGTATTTTTCAGGGCATGGCGCCGCTGAAATCTGCCTGGGTTAATATTCAATCCCCCTATGAACGCACCTACGCCCTTGCCCCCTTTGCTGGAGGCTGACCAAGACATCCAACGATTCAGGGAAATCCCCTACAACTACACCTCGTTTTCCGACCGCGAAATCGTCATTCGCCTGCTCGGTTCCAGCGCTTGGCAGACCTTAGAAACTTTGCGACAAGAGCGTAAAACAGGACGCTCTGCGCGTATGTTGTTTGAGGTCTTGGGTGACATCTGGGTGGTGCAACGCAACCCTTATTTGCAAGACGATTTATTGGACAACCCCAAACGTCGGCAACAACTGGTGCAAGCTTTGCAACACCGTTTAGGTGAGATAGACAAGCGCCGCGATGCCATGCACGAGCGCGAGCGTGATGCCATGGTGCTGCAACTGATTGACGCCGCAAGGCACACAGTCAGTGCGTTTGCCCAGAGTTTTGATGAAATGGATCGTTTGCGCGGCAAAGCCAAAAAAGCTTTGCGCAAGTGCACCCTCGACAACAATATTCGCTTTGATGCCATGAGCCGTGTGTCGCACGTGACGGATGCCACCGATTGGCGAGTGGAATACCCGTTTGTGGTGCTGGCGCCCGACACCGAAGCAGAAATGGCCAAGCTGGTGAAAGCCTGTATCGATTTGGGTTTGACCATCGTGCCGCGTGGCGGCGGCACCGGCTACACCGGTGGCGCCATTCCCCTCAGTTGGAAAAGTGCGGTCATCAACACCGAAAAGCTGCAACACCTTGGCAAGGTGGAAATGCTGCAATTGCCGGGTTTGAGCCATGCCTTTGCCACCATTGCCACCGAAGCAGGCGTGGTGACCCAACGTGTCGCTGATGCCGCAGAGCAAGCTGGTTTTGTGTTTGCAGTAGACCCCACATCGGCCGAAGCTTCCTGTATCGGCGGCAATATCGCCATGAATGCAGGCGGCAAAAAAGCCGTGTTGTGGGGTACTGCGCTGGACAACTTGGCCAGCTGGCGTATGGTCACGCCAGACGCCCAATGGTTGGAGGTGGTTCGCTTGAACCACAACCTAGGGAAGATTCACGACGCAGCCTTGGCGAGTTTTGAGCTGCGCTATTTCCAAGCTGACGGCACCACCCCTGTTCGCACTGAGCGTTTAGATATTCCTGGGTCGAGCTTTCGCAAAGCGGGCTTGGGCAAAGATGTCACTGATAAATTTTTAAGTGGTTTGCCAGGCATCCAAAAAGAAGGTTGTGATGGTTTGATCACCAGTGCACGGTGGATTTTGCATCGCATGCCTGCGCATACACGCACCGTGTGCTTGGAGTTCTTTGGCCATGCACGAGAAGCCGTGCCCAGCATCGTGGATATCAAAAACTATATGTTCGAGTTGGGCAAAACCAGTGGCACGGTGTTGGCTGGTTTGGAGCATTTAGACCGTCGGTATTTGAAGGCAGTGGGTTACACCACCAAGTCCAAGCGTGGTGGCTTGCCCAATATGGTGCTGTTTGGCGATATCGCTGGCGACGATGCCGATGCGGTGGCCCGTGCCACCTCGGAGGTCATTCGTTTGGCTAACGCCAGAACGGGCGAGGGCTTTGTGGCGGTCAGCGCCGAGGCGCGTAAAAAGTTTTGGCTGGACCGTAAACGCACCGCCGCCATCAGCCGTCACACCAATGCATTCAAGATCAACGAAGACGTGGTCATCCCATTGCCTCGCATGGCCGAGTACACCGACGGCATAGAGCGTATCAATATCGAGTTGTCTTTGCGTAACAAGATTGCGCTGTGCGATGCACTTACGCACTTGCTCAGCCATGGCGCTTTGCCTTTGGGCGAGGTTTCTGAAGACAGCGAAGCGCCCTCGCCAGAGTTATTGCAAGAGCGTGTGACGCAGGCATTAGAGTTGCTCTACGAGGTCAAAACCCGCTGGTATTCATGGCTTATCGGCATAGAGCAGTTCTTCCCTGATTTACAAAGTCACAGTTTGCGCGCCAGCTGGAAAACCGAGTTGCGCCAACCTTTGCACAGTTTGTTCAATGGCGTGGCTT
>Ga0114971_10002706_pt1 | contig 12155 bp, 10 predicted proteins | sample M_140625_MF_Meta_FD_87320 | JGI IMG/M metagenome (GOLD analysis project Ga0114971, IMG submission 87320) | Freshwater microbial communities from Lake Montjoie, Canada to study carbon cycling - M_140625_MF_MetaG | ecosystem: Environmental > Aquatic > Freshwater > Lake | place: Lake Montjoie... | reverse complement strand
TGGTGATCCTAAAAAATCACCTTCCACACCGCAACCAGTGAGCGACTCTGCACCAGCAGCCAAGGTCAAATCCGGTGAGCCTGCACCTGATGACGGCTCTTCCAAGCTCATGGCCGACTGGCCAACACCCATAGCTTCTGTGCTCATTTCAGGTGAGCAAAATGGCTATTTAGAGCCGTGCGGCTGCACGTCAGGGCAACTTGGCGGTCTGAAGCGTCGTCATGAGCTTTGCGAACGCCTGAAAAGTCAAGGCTGGAATCTTGTTCCAGTCGATTTGGGTGGACTCATAAAAGATCCAGGTGCTTCACTGGGTGGGATTGAGCAGACCAAGATCAAGTTCACCGTTGCTCTGAGAGCTTTAAAAACGATGAACTATCAGGCGGTTGCTCTTGCGGCATCTGACCTTAAACTAGGTACTCTGGAAGTCTTAGGCCAATACTTGAATTTGGGTGATACGCCTAAAATTGTTTCCGCGAATGTGAAACCAACAGCTGGATTTGAACAGACCATCGTTCCTATGTTCATAGCTCAGTCAGGCACGAAAAAGATCGGGATCACTTCCATAATCGATCCGGCATCGCTTGAGAAGATCAACGATCCGACCCTGAAAGATTTGCTCACGGTTTTGCCTGCCAAAGAAGCATTGGCTCCGATCGCAGCAGAGCTTGCGGAAAAATCAGATTGGCAGGTTCTACTCGTCCAAGGGCCGGCTGAACTGGCCAAGACCATGGCAGCAGCTTACCCATCGTTTGACGTGGTGGTGGCATCAAGTGTTTATGAAGATCCAACCGCTGAGGCAGATAAAGTCAATGACGGCAAGACTTTGATTGTCAATGTGGGCAAGAAGGGGAAATACAACGGCTTGATCGGCTTCTTCCCTGACTCGGATCAACCCATGCGGTATCAGCGAATCACTTTGGGGAGTCGTTATGACAGACCCGGCGCAGGTGAGCCAATTCGTAAGCTGATTGACGAAGATTTTCAAGCAGAGCTCAAGGCTGCGAAAGTAGTCGAGAATTTTCCGCGTCGATCCCACCTTTCAGCGACTCCAGGGGCATCATTTGTTGGGGCAGGTGCATGCAAGAACTGCCATCCGGCGACTTATGCCAAATGGCTGACTTCGAAGCATTCACATGCATATGACGCGCTTTTGAATCCGAAGCGGAACAGGGAATTTGATGCGGAATGCATCAGTTGTCACACCACTGGTTTTGAATATGAATCAGGTTGGGTTTCGGCTGAAAAAACGCCTTATTTGAAGGGCAATCAGTGCGAGAATTGTCATGGACCGGCCTCGCTGCATGCGGGCGATCCAGACAACCCCAAGTTCAAGAAGGCCATGGCATTGACATCCGAACTGGCTGACAAAAACATGCTATGCATTCGGTGCCACGACTCGGATAATTCGCCCAAGTTCAGCTTTGCCACCTTCTGGCCGCAGATCATGCACAAAAAGCTGGATACTTATGATAAGCCTGGTTCACACAAGGGATTAAACTCAGACGAGATTGCTCGTTTGCAGAAAGCATTGCTGGCGGATCAACAGCCAAAAGACACCGGCCTGAAAAAGGCCAACTATTGAGCCGACCTGTAGAAAAAAAAGGATCGTTCACGTGATTCAAACCACCAGTCGGTTCGGTCGACTTGTTGAAAAATATCGTGTTGACCATCAGCACCCGGTGAATCATTTCCTGCACGTCTTTGTCGGCTGGCCAATGGTAGCCGTCGGATTGTTCCTGCTACCGTTCAAACCGCTTTATTCCGTCGGGCTTGTCTTGGGTGCATATGCCTTTATGTTCACAGGTCATTTTCTTTTTGAGAAGAATACGCCGACGATACTGAAGCACCCCAGCACGCCTTTTGTCATCGCCTGGGCGGTGATCAAGGGGATCTTTGCGGGATCGGTCAAGCAGGTTGTCGGGTCTGATAAGTCCAATCAGGTCTGAGAAATGGCTTGACCGCCGACGGCTCGCACCCTAGCATGACCCTTGTGCCCGAACTTGGGCTCGACCCATTCTCCCTTTCGAACTGAACTGAAGATGCCCGACCCAAACCCTGTCAGTACGATCAAATACGAAGATTTTGGCAAGATCGACCTGCGAGTCGCCAAGATACTTGAAGCCCGTCCGCACCCGAACGCCGACAAGCTGATGCTGTTGCAAGTCGACCTGGGCGACGTTCAAAAGCAGATTGTGGCCGGTATCCGTGCTCACTATACTCCTGAGCAGCTTGTGGGGCGACGAATTATCATCGTCAATAATCTCGAGCCCGCCATGCTCCGTGGAGAGACCTCAAACGGAATGCTGCTTGCAGCCACATCAGGCGAAAAAGTGGTTCTGCTTCAGCCGGATGATCCGGAAGCCTTGCCAGGCAGCCGGGTGAAGTAAGTTTTCGGCAAACGTCGATTTTGAAGAATTTCCAGCGACTTGGGGCGTGACCTAAAATGGCTTTCAGCACGATCAACTATTTCAGCAAATCTCTGAAAAAGGCTTCGAGCTTTAATATCGTCTTCCCAGACGATGCGGCCATCCCACGCCCTTGGTCTGTATTCTATTTGCTGCACGGTCTTTCCGACGATCATACGATCTGGATGCGCCGGACCTCCATTGAACGTTATGTGGCGGGACTCCCACTTGTGGTTGTCATGCCCGATGGTGGTCGTGGCTGGTATGCAAATGCTCAGGCAGGCGACGCTTACGAAGATGATCTAGTCAACGATGTGGTTGGTTTGGTCGACCGCACTTTTCCCGTTCGGGCCGAGCGTTCCGGTCGGGCCATTGGCGGCCTTTCCATGGGCGGCTATGGGGCCGTGAAGGTCGGTCTCAAGCATCCGGATATTTTTGGCAGCATCAACTCGCATTCAGGTGCTCTGGGAATGCTTCACAACCTTAATGAGGCCAAGAAGTTAAGCCCGGAATTTGAGCGAATTTTTGGGTCCTCTCCAAAAGACGGCTCAGAGGATCCGTTCGGGATCGTGACCAAGATGGATCACGGCAAAATTCCCCCCATGCTGATCGACTGCGGCACAGAAGACTTCCTGCTCGCCCAGAATCGCGGGTTCCATGAGCACCTTGAAAAGCTCCATATTGCTCACGAATATAAGGAGTTTTCCGGCGGGCATAACTGGGAATACTGGGACCTGCATGTGCGTGAAGCCATCGCGTTTCATGTGAAAAATCTGGGCATCAAAAAGTCCTGAATCAGCTTTAGACATTGCGAATGTTGAAAGTCTGAAATTGCTGGGTTTGGCTTCGTTTGGTTTTTGTAGCGCTGAGTTGGTTGGTTCCGTTTGCCCTTGGTTTTGATCGATCTGAGTCCATAAATCATGCTGCGCTGCCTATACATCCGAGATCTGGCATTGATTGAAGATGCCCAACTTTCTATGGAGAAGGGCTTTGTCGTGTGGTCAGGTGAAACAGGCGCTGGAAAAAGCCTTCTGCTCTCTGCGATCGGGCTTGTTCTGGGTGCCAAAGCCGATGCGGCCTGTGTGCGGACCGGCGCACTGGAATCCATAGTGACATGCACTTTTGACCTTTCCCGGCCTGATGTTCGGGAACAGGTGGAACGTGTTTTGGGTGGGCCGGTTCCGGATGATGATCTGATCCTGACTCGCCGAGTCTCAGCTGACCGCGGCCGATCCTCAGCCACAGCCAATGGAATGCCGGTCTCGGTCAAGTCGCTTAAAGAGATGGGCAGGATTCTGGTGGATTATGTTGGCCAGCACCAGACCCGAAGTTTGACTGAGGCACGCACTCAGATGAGCCTTCTGGATCAGTCAGGTGGCTTGGAGCCGATTCTAGCGAGGTTTATAAAGACTCGTAATGATTACGAAAATGTTCGACAAAAACGCCGTCAGGAGCTCGCAGATCTGGCGCGACATTGTCGAGAGCGGGAACTCCTGAAGTTTGAGCTTGCCGAACTGGATCGACTCGAGCCTGATTCTCACGAGCCTGCCAGGTTGAAGAATGAAGCCCGTCGTCTCGCCCATGCGGATGAAATTCGCAAGACAACGGCAGAGGCATATACAAAGCTCTACAGCCAAGATAGTTCAGCACATGATCAAATGGCCAGAATGGCTCGAAAACTGGGCTCCATTGCGAGTTTATCTACTGATTTGACCGAGGCTTATGAACTTGTCGAACATCTGGTGGAACAGTTGGCGGAAGCCGCTGGGATGTTGAACAGGATTACCGATAAGGTCGAGTCTGACCCGGATCGACTGGACAGGATTGAAGAGCGACTTGCAGAATATCGGCGGTTGGGAGGCAGGTTGGGAACTGACGAATCAGGGCTGACATTGGTCCAGGAATCGCATCGTCTGCGACTGGCTGATCTGGAAGAAAAGGAAGGCCGGGTTTTAGATGAGAAACAGGTGCAAGGCCTTTGGAGTGATTGTTTTAAGGCGGCAGGGGATCTTTACGAGCGTCGCTTGAAAGCATCTGCGGAATTGTCGCAAAAAGTCGCTGAACCGTTGGGCCGTCTAGGTTTAGGATCTGCTCTGATAGAAATAGAGGTGGAACCTCTGACTTGGCCGGAGTTTAGTGCGGATCTGCCCGGTATTTCTGAAAATCAGGCGATGGTTCGGATGCTTTTCAGGCCCAATCCGGGCGAGCCCGCCAGACCATTGGATCGGATTGCGTCAGGCGGAGAACTTTCGCGGCTCTTACTCGCCATTCTGGTCTGTCTGGCAGATTCCGACCGTGTTCCAACGGTGATTCTGGATGAGATTGATACAGGAGTTGGTGGCCGTCTGGGTGGTGTGATTGGTGAAGTCATGGTAGAGCTTTCACTTCATCATCAAGTATTGTGTGTAACACATCTTCCGCAAATTGCTGCGTGTGCGGACAAGCACTTTCTAGTCATGAAATCGCGACGTTCAGGGCGAACCTGCACCACAGTTTCCGAACTCGACACGCCTGAGCTAAGGGTCAAAGAACTGGCTCAGATGATGCGTGGTTCGAAGGCTGATGAACTGACTTTAAAAGAAGCGGCCGCCATGCTTGGAGCAGGGGGGATCTCGAAATCTGTTGAACTACTGATCCCACCATGTCAATCAAAAGATATACGTAAAAGGCCCCGGAAATGAATCCGGAGCCTTGGTGCTTTAAGATCTTTACTTAGAGGTGGTTACATGGTGCGTCCGCCGTCTACGACCATGACTTGTCCGGTCATAAGCGTAGAGACGTCGGCCAGAAAGACGATGGCTTCAGCGATATCGTCGGGCGTGGAGGGGCGTTCCATTGGGGTGTGAGCCATGGCTTTTTGAACCATGTCTTGGTGGTCGGCCAGCCAGCGGGTCTGAACTGGGCCGGGGGCCACAGCATTGACACGCACTTCAGGGGCGAAGGCGCGAGCAAGGCTTTTGGTCAAAGTGATGACAGCACCTTTACTTGCGGCATATGGAATGGACGAACCGCTGCCAGCCAGTCCGGCCACCGAGGCAACGTTTACGATATTGCCTTTTCGGGCCTTGAGGTGTGGCATCGCGGCCCTGCAGCAAGAGAATAGGCCCTTGACGTTGACGGAAAGAATGTCGTTCCAGACATCGTCCGTAACGGCATCAAGGTCCGTATGATCAATGAAATGTGTTGTACCAGCATTATTTACAAGCACATTAAGTCCGCCAAAATGGGCGATGGTTTGTGCGAACATGGCCTTGATGGCGGTTTCGTCGGCCACATTGGCAGCGATCACAAGTGCTTCTACGCCTTTGGAACGAACCTCGATGGCGGTCTGTTCAGCATCATCGCGAGACTTGGAATAATTGACGACGATGTCATAGCCACGGTCTGCCAATTGAATGGCCGTCGATCGACCAATGCCTGTTGCAGAGCCGGTTATCAGGGCAACTTTTCGGGTGGATTGCATCACGAGACCTCGTCCTTCTGGAATCTTATTAGAGAAACACCTAGTTCCCAATCTTGACACGGGAAGTTGAATCGGACAAGGCGAATGGTGGAGACTTGGCAGGAACTAATCCAAAAAGTCTGAGGCAACCGTATCGCCCAGCATGACGCCTTGTCGTGTCAGAAGGATCGTTGACCCATCGTCTGTGAGAAGGCCGTTTTGGATATGTTTGATAATCGAGGGGCCTGCGAGTTCGTCGATAGAAAATCCGGTTCTGGTGAGATAGTCGGCTCGGTTGATCCCCATTTGAACCCGCCGGATCATCAGTGTGGCCGTCTCTCTGGCTCGTTCTTCAGGAGTAAGTTGCTCACTTGGGCCTGTGGCGTCTAAACCTTGTTCCATGCGACGGATATATCCGGGAAGGTCGCGAATGTTTGTCGCTCTTAGGCCATTCATGTAGCGGGCAGCACCGAGGCCAAAGCCGAAATAAGCATCGTTTGCCCAATAAACCAGATTATGACGGCATTCGAAACCGGGGCGGGCGTAGTTTGAGATTTCGTATTGGATCAGCCCAGCTTCAGACAGACGCTCAATCGTCCGTTCATACATGTTCGCTTCCGTCTCTTCTGGAATCGGCTCAACCTGGCCAGCCTGAAGTTGTTTCCAAAGCGCTGTGCCTTTTTCGTAGATCAGGCCATAGCAGGAAAGATGGTCTGGTGAGAGACTTAGAGCGATATCCATGTCCGTTTCCCAAACCGAAGAGTCTGAGCCGGGGGCTCCGAAGATCAGGTCGATGGACCAGTTCAGGCCTGAACTCCTGATTAGATCAACGGATCGAAACACGTCTGATGGGTTATGGTTACGTTCGAGGGCTGCCAATGCGTCAAGGTTAAATGACTGGGCCCCGAGACTGATTCGAGTCACTCCGTGGCTTTTGAGAATCGCGACTTTTTCGGCATCGAGGGTCCCGGGATTCGCCTCGACAGTCCACTCTCCATTTGGGGCAAGTTGAAAGTATCTCTGGGTGGTTCTGCAAAATTGTTCAAGCTGACCAGAGTTCAGGCGGGTTGGAGTACCACCGCCTACAAAGATTGAATCAACGAGGGTTTGGCTCGATAGAGTCCGGCTTATTTCGGACTCCAGAGCGACTAAATAACGGTCAGCCAGATCATCCTGGCCCGCAACGGATGCGAAGTCGCAGTATCCGCACTTGTGGGCACAGAAGGGGATGTGAAGGTAGGCAGCACGCGGAGAAATCCAGCTAGGCGATATTTTTGAAACCACATCCGGGCTGGTTGCGAGTGCCCCCTGTTGGGAATCGCTCACAAAACCACTTCCAGAAATCGGACTTCAGGAACGAACGTTTTTACCGTTGGTTCGAGGATCATGGAGAGTCTGATGGCTGAAGAGGCACACCCTTGGCAACTGCCCTTAAGCCGAATCTGGACAACACGATCAGAGTCCAGGCCGACAAATTCTACGGCTCCGCCATCTCCTGCCAGGTCAGGGTTTATGACCTGTTCAAAGACCATTCGGACACGTTCTTCAAGAGTAGCATCGGCAGGCATCGAGAATGGCAGGGGGCCGTTTGCAGGGTTCTTTTTTGCCCATTGTCCAGCAATCGAGCAGGCACTTTCGGAACTTGATTTTGGCTCTGAATCGTGGTTGGACATGGCCTTGAAACGACTCCATTCTGAAGGGGTACCGGTGGTTGGCTGACAAGGCCAATACCGTCTGGATCAACCGCAGTCTGGAGCGAATGGTTGGATTGCGATGAGTGAATCGCAAATTCTCAGGATCATTCGCATCCTCAATAGATGAGATGAACGGTGACTGAATGATATCAGGAAACAGCAAGAAGTTCACTCATTTATGTGCGAACAATCACACAGAACCGCCCAAAGATCAGGGCGATCTGTGATTCCTAATCATTTCTTTGAACCGGCGGATCAATAATCGTCGCGATTTCGGCCTCTGTCGCGGTCCCGGTCGCGGTCTCTGCCGCCACCAAAGCCACGGTCGGACCGGTCGCCACGATCGGCGCCGTATCCACCACCACCGCCACCGCCACCATAGCTGCCACGTTCGGGGCGATCTCCGCCACTCCCGGCGTATCCACCACCACCGCCGCCATACCCACCGCGTTCTTGGCGATCACCGCCGCCTCCATATCCACCACCACCGCCACCGTATCCACCGCGTTCTGGACGATCGCCGCCACCACCGCCGCCAGCTTGGCGGGCGCGTGCTTCATTCACGGTCAGGCGACGACCATGATGGTCTTGGCCATCGAGTTTTTCGATTGCAGCGAGGGCTTCGCCGTCAATTTCCATTTCAACAAAACCAAAGCCGCGGCTGCGGCCTGTTTCCCGGTCGCTAAGTACCGATGCTGAAACGACTTTGCCGTACACTTCAAAAAGCGACTGCAAGTCTTCTGAGGCCATGGTATATGGAAGATTACCAACGTATAGACGCTTTGCCATCGAATATTGCCCCGGCTGAGGGGGCTCTCCACCTGGATCAACGGATAGTACGGGAACCTGTTTTCGAGCTTTTCAGACCCATTTTAACAGTAAAATGAGATGAATGCGCAATCAAGACCAGACGGTAACAACCAACCCTCAATGCGAGGTCAAAAATCGACGTATGTAGAGTTGAGATAGAAGGAGGGTTGGGCGGGTGACCGCCGATTACTTAATACTAAATGAATCGAAGGCTTGATGCAAGAGGGATTTGGACGTTTCTTTTTCCGGAATTTGCTGAGCCATCACTTCATCAATCGCATTTTGGTTGAACTCGTCTGGAAAAGACTCAACGGAACCATCATCGGCCAGTCGTTGGCGTCAAAGATATGCTCCTGAAGTCGAAACTTTAGGAGCCCATTCGTCAGCGGACACAAACTTTTACGGATCAATATGAATCTGATGAAATGACTTCACCGCCTCCAACCGTACCAATCGCTCGCCAGACTTGCCCATTTACGCTATCTTTCATGAATCTGACGGAACCGTCACCAAAAAGCGTGTTGACTCCACCTGGATGCATGCTTCTGGCTGTGATCGACGCAAAGGTCGGTCCGCCTTTTTTCTCACGTTGACCAGTGATGTCAAATTCCACTCTCTGGCCAGTCGGGGTTTTTCCCCAGATTTCGCGATTCGGTGTCCAGGCTGTCGTGATGCCTGTGTGGTGAGCCTGTCCATCTGTCCATTCGGAGTGACCGTATTTGAGTTCGCATTTTGCACCACCTTGCAACTCAGGCAAAACGGTTTCGGGATTCTCAGACGTGTCTGGAATGTTGTTGATGTTTTTTACCATCATCAAACCACCGCAGTCGCGATAGACAGGTTGCTTGGCCAATGCCTCGGAACCGACCATGGTATTGGAAAGGCCGTCTGTGAATTCGCTGAACCGGCGGCTCCGATTGGGCCCAAAGGGGGCTGTGTTTCGAACCGCTGAAAAGCCTCCCCAGACATACCATTCGCCCATCGTCCAACCGTAGTTTGTAATATTTGAGATTCCAACATTCGCACTCGCTGGATAAGGGTCAGGTTCGGACGGGCAAACCAGCATCGAGAGTTTCATCGCGGCCACGGTCTGGTTTTGAAGTGATTCGGCTGAGAAAGAAAAGTTTGCCAGATTGAATGCGTTGCCTTGTTCGACCAATGGTAAAAGTCGTGCGTGAATGCTCCAGCCGATCCAGTTGCTGACCGAATTTCCCACACCCTCCAGCACGATTGACGGTGGTAGAGCACCCACCAGCGATTCGTAGTTATGAAGGGCCAGGCCAAGTTGCTTCATGTTATTGATACAGGATGCACGCCTCGCCGCCTCGCGAGCGGACTGGACCGCCGGGAGTAACAAAGAAATCAAAACCGCAATGATGGCGATCACCACAAGCAGTTCGATAAGCGTAAAGCCTGATTTTCTAACAGATTTCATCGGTGTGCGGGCTTTCTTTGCACTGTCATGAAAGATTGGAAATGCGACGAAGAGCCCAATATAAAACCAATTCGAGTGGAATTCGTGATGATTAGAGTAAGTTTTGTGGTGATTTAAAAAGTGCTTCTGAATCCGTGAACCATTCAAGGCAACGGGATGTTCTCAAAGACCCACTTCAACGGAATGGTCCTTAGGTCGCCGGGTATTTCGATCATCAGCCCATGATCGTCAGGCTTGCCAGGGATATCGACAAACAGGAACTCGTAAACCATCAGGTTCGGGCCTGCTCCCTGCGACGATGAAAATCCTCCGTTCAAGGCCACTCGTGCTGCATCTGGTTTGACCAGAAATACTTGCGGTGTTTGATTGACCTGCCGGTAACTGTCCAGCTTTTCCGATCCTGCCACTGCCGGCGACTTCACTTCCACTGTCACTTTCCAGACCGGCGCTTCGATTTCAAATGCCATGATCCTAAGCTTTGCATCGCCTGAACTGACTTCTTTGCCCTGATCCGACACTTTGGCGATGGTCAGAGTTTGTTTCGCCAACGGAATGGTCAGGTCTGCGACGACTTCCAACCTCGCAATTTTTGATGCATCTCGTTCCGGTGCAATCAGATTCAGGTTTAAATCGACAATCGGATTCTCAGGCCTGATGGCGAGCTCCATCGTTTCGCCCGCCGTTGACGGTGAAATTTTTCGTCCCTTATCGTCCACTCCCACCAATTGATCGGTCCGCAGCTTCAGCATGATTGGTCTAAGTCGAGGTTCCCATGAGAGTTCCATTTGTAGATTCGCCAGATGGGGGCCGCTCGATAGGTCACGTGTCGCACCAATCCGGTTCAGCGACATCCGAAACGCATCCTTGTATAGCAGAAATTTCGAGTGAGGAGAGCTCGTACCAGCACCAACGTCTCCCGCCCTTGCAGTTTCCGTGTTCGACGCATTCAATAAACCAATGGCATTCTCGGCGGTGTAGAAGTTCAGTGACAAACTGGCTTTACGGGCGATTTCGTCAAGAGCCTGAAAGAACGGTGCGTCTTTTAACTTGAGTTGAAGAGTGGGGTTACCTGTTTCCTGGCCGTTCTGTTCGCGTAGATCCACCACGGTGTTGCCGGACTGCTGCTGGAGTGCTTTGAGGGCGTCGGAAAGCCGTATGGAGTCGCCCTCGATAGTCACTTTGGACGCTTCCGGGCTCGACTTCGGGCCTGATTCCAAAGTGGTTCTGATCTTCTTCAAACGGCTGTTACGGTTTTTCGATTCGGGTTTATCGACAGAATCTGGTAGGAGCGGTAGAGCTTTTACGCCCAGCTTGATCAGAGCATCCTCAGCAGATTTTGCCTGAGCTTCGTCGGTTGAATCGAGCTTTTCCAGGAGCTGGACAACGCGATCTTTCAAGGCATCCTGGCCCATCGCAAATCTCTGTGATAGAACGAGTAATGTGAATAATGCCAAGGATCGACGGGCTGATTTCTGGCTTGCCTGGATCATGCGAAACCTCTCCGATAGCGGTGCTAAGAGTCTCAGGTGAAGTGCAGAAAAAGAGTCAATCCAAGGCCCATTGACCATTGTTGCAGACCACCTTGTCGTCGGCCATGATTTTTCCGCCAATCCGCATGTCGATGATAAAGTCCCAGTGCAGGGCCGAGCGGTTCGTGCCGCCGGTCTCGGGATAGCTGGAACCCAATGCCACGTGAGCAGTTCCGCCAATTTTCTCATCGTATAAAATCGAGCCGCTGAATCGGTCGATGCCTTCATTAAGGCCGATTCCCAACTCTCCTACAAACGATGCACCATCGTCCATGGAGATCATGGCCCTGAGATAATCCTGGCCAGTTTTGGCCTTGGCCTCGACGACTTTCCCATTCTCGAAGACCATCGAAATCCCTTCCAGCAAATGGCCATCGCGCAGAACGGGCTGAGTGCAGGAGAGTTTCCCGGTGGCGGAAGTCTCGACAGGGCCAGTGAATATCTCTCCGGAAGGCATGTTCCGACGACCATCGGAATTGATCCAGGTGCGGCCTGAAACATCGAATGTGAGGTCGGTGCCCTTGGCCTGGAGCTTCACGGTTTTGGCATTCTTCATCAGGTTGATCACGCGAGATTGGCGTTCTCCAAGCTCTTTCCAGGAAGCCACCGGGTCGGCTTGGTCAAGGAACATGGCTGAGCAGACGAAGGCTTCGTATTCTTCCAGACTCATGCCGGCCAACTCTGCGTAAGTGCTTGTCGGGTATTGGGTCAAGACCCATTTCTTGCGGCTGGAAAGTCGCCTGAGGGGCTCCCGGGCTTTGTCAAACAGGGCTTGCTTTTTGGGGTCGGCGGTGCGTTTCAGGTTTGTCTCAGCCAGGATTCTGATCCGGGCATCGATCG
>Ga0114971_10002703_pt1 | contig 12159 bp, 11 predicted proteins | sample M_140625_MF_Meta_FD_87320 | JGI IMG/M metagenome (GOLD analysis project Ga0114971, IMG submission 87320) | Freshwater microbial communities from Lake Montjoie, Canada to study carbon cycling - M_140625_MF_MetaG | ecosystem: Environmental > Aquatic > Freshwater > Lake | place: Lake Montjoie... | reverse complement strand
GTGTAGACGCGCCCGTCTGGCGAAATGTCCCAATGGGTGGCGACGCCGGGTTGCGCAGAGGCGTCGGGGCCGAAGATGGTGAGTCCCTCCAAAAGCGCGTAGGCCACACGACTCGTGGCCTGGGCCGTAATGAGGGCGGGGTCGAGGAGTTCCGGTTCTGCGCCGTTAATGAACACAAGATCCGCACGGTCCAAAGCGCGGTTGCAGGAGCCTAAGGCGAGGCAAACAGAAAATACACAACACAGTAGCGTTCTGGATGTTAACCGATCCAGAAACTGAGTGTAGGGATTTGATTTTCTTAAAGAAAACATGGACCCCTAGAAGAATCCCCTAATCCGAGGCGGCGAGCCACCAAGAAAGCGAAGGGCTACAGACGCGACAGACTCCTCTCGCGCCCACCGGTTGAATTCGGCAGTGCGCATTTGAAGAAGGAAACCCTTACTGTTGGGGAGCGCCGTCAGGTTTTGGAGCCGGGGCCGGGTTGGCTGGAGGAGCGTCAGCCTTGGGTGCCTCGACCTTCGGCGCGTCAGCTTTGGGCGCGTCAGCTTTGGGTGCCTCGACCTTCGGCGCGTCAGCTTTGGGCGCGTCAGCTTTGGGTGCCTCGACCTTCGGCGCGTCAGCTTTGGGCGCGTCAGCCTTGGGTGCCTCGACCTTCGGCGCGTCAGCTTTGGGCGCGTCAGCCTTGGGAGCCTCGACTTTGGGCGCTTCGGCTGGGGGTACTGCGGGAACTGGCATCTTTTCCGACGGCGTCAAAGTGGGCGCGATTGGCGTGATGGAAGGAGTCGGTGGCGAAAGTGGCGCGACTGCTGGTGCGCTTGGCGCGGCGCTCGGGGCAGCCCCTTCCACAGGAACAGTCGGCAGAGTCGGGAGCGCGGAGGATACTGGTTGAGCCGACTCCTGAAGACGCTGCTCAACCCCGGTTTTTTCCCGCCCTTGCCGTGCGTACAAGGAAGATAGCACCAACGTAAGTACGAAGAAGATGCCAGTCAGCCAGCGTGTGATGGAAGCTAACACATTGGAGGTTTGGGCACCGAAAAGTGCGTCTGTGGTTCCTGCACCAAAAGCGGCACCTAGGCCTTCATTTTTGGGGCGTTGCATCAGCACTAGGCCTACAATCAGGAGGCAGACTAACACATGAACAAAAAGCAGTAGATTGATGAAGATGGAAAGCATTTGAGACCGTGTTAAAAAGACATCCGAGGAATAGAAGGTCGGGCACATTGGCCTCTTTTTTAAAATGGCGCAAGCGTTGAAGGTCAGTAAGTCTCACGAAAATTTCCGGCATTCACTGCTCACGTGGCTGAGAAATTCCCCGATACCCGAGGGGGCAAGAGACTTTGATTCGACCCTAACAATCTCTGTACTAATTATTAACAACTACGAAACCCAATTCGCTTCAGCGCTGGTATACTTTTAAAAGTCGTGTTACGTTCCCCGACCTTCATGAAATCGAACCGTTCCAAGTCCGCCGCTTTTGGAGCAGCACTACTGGCTGCCCCTGCACTTCTTTGCCTCTCCGCTTGCAAACCTGAGGCACCTCAGACGCCAGCTGCTAACGCGCCAGCTGCTCCAGCGGCAACCGCTCCATCGGTTCCCGCAGCCGCTCCTGCTGCACCAGCAACCGCTCCTACCGCGCCTACTCCTGCTCCTTCCGCACCAGCAGAAGCTGCCCCTGCACCCGCCCCAGCACCCAACGCAGCAAACGCACCCACCTCGCCAGCCAACGCGAGTGTCGATGAACTGGCTAAACTGTTAAATCCCACCAAGACCCCAGCCATACCGCTTCCCGACGTCGTTGCCACGGTTGAAGGGCAGGATATCAAGAAGGAGGAACTTGAGCAGGCCCTCACCGCCGCACTAGCCCGTCAGGGGATCCCAGCGGATCAACTGCCTGGTGACCAAAAAACGCAAGGTTATCGGATGTTACTTAACGATCTGATCACCGAAAAACTCGTGACCAAGAGATCCGCACAAATCGAGGTGAAAGATGAGGATATCGCAGCGCAATTTGAACAGTTCCGCACGCGCTTCGGAACAGCCGAAGCTTTTGAAGAACAGATGAAGCAATCTGGGCAATCCGTAGATAAGGTCAAAACGGACATCCGCGCCTACCTCAAACAGCAGAATTGGGTTCAGGAGCAGGTTAAAGATGCGCCAAAAGCCACAGATGCGGATGCAGAAGAGTATTTCACGAAGAACCCTAACGACTTCAAAAAACCAGAGCAAGTTCGCGCAAGCCACATTCTGGTTGCAGTGCCCGCGGACGCGACAGAGGAACAGGTAGGGGAGAAGAAGAAGCTGGCAGATGCGATTACGGTACGCGTCAAGGGAGGGGAAGCTTTCGACAAGTTAGCCGCTGAATTGTCCGAGGATCCCAGCGCCAAACAAAACTCTGGCGACCTCAACTTCTTCACCCGCGAACAAATGGTGCCAGAGTTTGCAAACGCAGCATTTGGAATGCAAAAGGGCGAAATTAGCGCCCCAATTAAAAGCCAGTTTGGCTTTCATATCATCCAACTCACTGACCGCAAGGATGCGGAGACGATGGTGCTAGAATCGGTGAAGCCACGACTTCTCGCCTTCCTGAACCAACGGATGCGCGACACCCAAATACAGAAAGTTCTCACAGATCTCCGTGAGAAAGCGGAGGTGAAGATTCTGATCCCGCAATAAGTCAGAGGGCATGAATCCTTGAGTTTAAAAAGGGGCGGCGCCAAGTGGCTCGCCCCTTTTTCGTGCACAAAACTTGTGCGGGGGAATAATGTTCCTTGATCGCAACTTGCGCGAGAGGTCGTACTTTGGTACTGTTCGCTGGGCAATATTGCAGCGCTTTCTGAACAACCTATGAAAAATACACGCGGTCGGCTGCCTCTCCTTATTCTGGGTAGTCTTGTATTAACCATATTCCCCGCCTGCTCCGTTTTTTTGGCGGCAAATCAACCAGACAAGAAAAACTTGTCGGTGTTGGTCGCCGGAACGCCACGCGCTCGGATCTTGGCGGAGTTTGGCCAACCAGTCTCCAGTCGCTTGGTGGATAACAGGAGGATTGACCTTTTTTCCATCACCCAAGGCTACAGTAAAGAGGCCAAAGCTGGCCGAGCTTTCGCGCATGGCGTCGGGGACATCGCTACTGTCGGAATGTGGGAGTTGGCGGGAACGCCTACGGAAGTCGTTTTCAGCGGGAAAAAGCTCTCCTACGAGGTGACCTACGATTACTTCGATCGTGTGGCACGCGTCGTAAAGCTCAGCGAGTGAGTGGCATGGGCAGCGTACACAAACACACTCTTGTTTGCGTATAATTCGTAACGGATGTAGAACACCCTTCACGGGAGCCGATTTACAGGACGCAACAGCCTGAAAAGCACCACGTTTGATTCCCCTTCCAGCCCCCACAACGAACCGGGATCAGGCTGCCAAAGACGCTCTGCCAAAGGCTTAATTGTTGGCACACGTCCCAAAAGCGCAGACGCATTTTCAACGATGCGAAGGCTGTCACTCGCAACGACAATCCGTACCGAGCGAGCGTCCAAGATTTCACGAGCCTCTACGGGACTAGTGCTTAGGAAAAACCTGGCGCTGTCCATGATGCCGGAGATCCCCTCGTGGCTACTGCCAGCTACTCCCGGTTGTTTGGACCAATAGGCGAGTGCAGGGGAGAGCCACCACGCGGCGATAAAGGGCTCCACTGCATCTGAGCGCATGCGTTCTGCACAGTAACGGGCACTTATCCACTCAGCACGATCGACATGATGACGTTGCGCAACGGTTGGGGATACAAAAATGGTTTGTTCCCAAGCACGCTCTAGCGGCAAAAGGGAAAGCACAAACGCCGCGAACTGAGGCCAATATGCTGACCCCAGCGCCAAAATCCAAGGCAGACTACCCACAAATGCCAAAACACAGTACGGGCTCCAGCGAATCTGCCAGACTGTCAGAGTCCCCAGCAGCGCCAACAACGCCAACCACCAAAACGCGAGGCGCTCCCCTCGCATCCCACACACCACCAAGGCCGGCAGCGTCAACCACAACAACAGCCCGGTTCCTGAGCACAAGTCGCTCAAGCGTTGCAGATGCTGCAATTCTCCCACCGTACCGCCCCACCGCCCCAGCGCCTCGTTCCACATCGCGCTAGGCAACACAACGGAAATCCCGTCCACCCAACGCCCTATCCCTACCAACAGCAACACGGCCACTAGCCAGTGTACCCGTTCGATTTTTGCACCGCGCCACGAGCCCAAACCCAAAAGCAGGCAGACTCCTCCCAAAATAAGCGGCTCATAAAGGGATACCCACAGCGCCGCCCCCCACGCCAAACCACCTGCCCACGCCCACCCGATGCTGCGTTGCGCACTTTGCAAACGCTGTTCCGCTCCCAGCGCCACCCCGAGCAATAGCAGCAGCAAGGACTGGTGGTCCGGTCGCCCAAAAACGGTGGCGTGCACTAGCGGAGGACTCACCGCCACCAGAAAAGGAACCGCCCACCACAGCGCCGCTCGCTCTCCGCCTTTCATGCGCAAGCCGAAAGCCCAAAAGCCCGCCCCCAAAGTGAGCAGCACCCCTAACAACGGCGAAATCAACGCGCCAGCCAAGTCCAACGTCTCCCCGCCCAAACCCGCCAATCGCCCCTGCGTCGGCCACACCCAGTGCAACACACGCTCCAAACCCAAAATCGCGTAATCCAAAGGCGCCGTAGCGTGCGAAAAAACTCCCTCAGGCCAGTTCTCAAACCCCTGCCAGCGCACAACCGTTCCTGGGGCAGCCGCAACCAATTGCACACGGCTCATGCGCGAATAACAATCGGCATCCACAAAGTAAAATTTGCCCCCTATTAAAACGTCGGTGAGGTTATGAAACCGCACCACCAGAGCCAGTAGGGCCAACAATAAAAACAGGGCCAAGGAGGTCGGTCGCGTCTTGGCTCCAAGTTCAAGCCGCACCTTTAACGACTCATCACTCCGAGGAGCACTAGCCACACCAGCCACACCAGCCACACCAGCCACACCAGCCACACCAGCCACACCAGCTGCAACCTTCACGCGAACAGCACTCACTGCCGGGCGGCGATGTCGCTTCTGAGGAATTCAAGAACGTCCTTAAACTTGGCCTCATTTTCAGGATTCGCAGTCACCACCGCCTCGTGGGCCTCGAGCATCGTCTGAGCCTGATCCAGTTTATCCGAGACAGCCGCCGGTAAAAAAGAGGACGGAAGTAATGAGTCGGCACCACTAAAATCCGTACATTCAACGCGCAGCAACTGGTCGAGGCCGAGATTACAAAGCAATCCCTGATTACGCTCGTTTAAATTGACAACGTGAATGTTCCCCATTTCGCCGCAGCCTTTGAGCTTGAGCGCGATGCCCGCCAGAGTCCCCATAAAAGTGGAATCCATCAGAGGACACGCACCCAAATCCACCACAAATTCCCTGTGCCCCCGAGCCAGCATCTCCTTGGCGAAATCTTTTAGGGAAGCGCTGTTCTGGAAACTCCCCTTCCCTTCCACACGAATGCGAACCAACCCGTTGGCGACACCGACTTGAATGGAGGACTGAGTGCTCACAGAAATGGGGTGCCGGAGTTTACCAGAGAAAACTTTGCTGCAAACCAACCACCCGGTATTGGTCGATGAGTAGCACTCGCCATGCCGTCACCGGACCGTCTTGACGATAATCATCCCCCTGAACCGTAAATTCCGTGCGCAAATTGCCTGAGGCCTTGGGATATTTCACCTCGAGAGTCTGCACTTTGGATCCCAGTTTTTGCTGGCGATACTCGAATCGCACCGCCAACGGACCCGCGTGCGAGGGGTCTACTTTCCAATGAATCGTGTATGAATGCCCGTCCCGCTGACGCCTTTCAAATTCATTAATGGCCCCAAAATAGCGCCTATCCTCCTCAGCACGCAACCAAGGCGAGCTCGCTTTTCCATTCAGAGCCGGATCCAGAAGGACAGAAAAGACCTTTTCCACCTTGTAAGAATCATCCAGTGCAAGCGGCAAAACACTGCCGGAAGGCACCGCTTCCACGCGCACTCTCTCACTAAACACCGCCACAGGAGTGAACGGAGAAAAAGGAGAAATCGGGGATGGAACGACTGCGGCCGCAGTTAAACAAATCGCGGCCCATGGCAACGAGGGGCGTCTCATTGGATTTATCCTAATGCGCCTTAATCAGAGTGTCAACGCCCCTCGCCCAGTCGCAGGGCAACGCCGTCTAAATTGTCCGCCTTTATCCCGCCTGAACAAAAAACTTAAAAAGAAGTCCAATGATGCCAGCCCCACAGATCACCGGAATGACCTCCCACTTCCAGCGTACCAGCCCAATGCAGGCAGCCACACTCACGCTTAGGGCGAACCAATCCACCGTCGTGGATGTCGGGAATAAAACCTGCAGGCCAAACCAAATGCTCAGATTTAACACGACACCAACCACCGACGCGGTCACAGCCGATAGCGCCGCATTCAGCTTTTCATTTCCGCGCAGGCGCTCGATGTAGGGTGCACCCAGAAAAATCCACAGGAAACACGGGATAAAGGTCGTCCAAGTGGAGATAAACGCCCCAAGAGTTGCACTCAAGAGCGGCGACAAGGAACCGGGCTGATTCCAGCCGCCAAGATACCCCACAAATTGTAAAACGATGATCAAAGGGCCCGGCGTGGTCTCCGCCAACCCCATGCCATCAAGCATTTGCGCTCCGTTCAACCACCCAAACGTCTCAACGGCTTGCTGGGACACATACGGCAAAACCGCGTAAGCGCCGCCAAAGGTCACCATCGCAGCCTTACTAAAAAAGACCGCCTCGCGAACCACCGTATGCTCCGTGCCCAACCACAGCGCCAGAATTAGCACAGGTCCCCACCACACACTGAGCCACACGAGGCACACCCGAAAAGCCCGCCCCCAAGACGAAAGCGTGTGAAGGGGACTCGCCTCGTTATCGTCAATCACCGCTTCCCCAAAATATTGAGACTTCCTCATACCCAAGAACATCTCACGCCTGAGCCCGCCCCCAACCAAGCCGATAAGAGCAGCCGCACAAATCACGTACGGAAACGGGGTATGGAAGAAAAAAAGTGCGAGGAAAGCCAATAGTGCGAGCACCCACATCCCCTTATTTTTCAGCGCTTTTTTCCCAATGCGAACCACCGCAGCCATCACGATGGCGAGAACGGCGGGTTTGAGACCGTAAAAAATTGCCGCTATCCAAGGGAGCGTCCCATAAGTGACATAAACCCAGCTCAGCCCCCAGAGCAGGAACATGGAAGGCAGTACGAAAAGCGCCCCAGCCGCAATGCCTCCCCGAGTTCCGTGCAACAACCAACCCACGTACGTCGCTAACTGTTGGGCTTCCGGCCCCGGCAAAAGCATACAGTAATTCAGAGCATGGAGGAACCTCGCCTCGCTAATCCACCGCTTCCGGTCCACGAGTTCGCTTTGCATAATCGCGATTTGCCCAGTGGGCCCCCCAAAGCTGATAAACCCAAGCTTGAGCCAAAACCGGAGCGCTTCAGCAAAAGTGGGCTTTGAGGGTGCAGCCTGGGGTGTACTGGCTTTCATCTTTGGAAAATGATTTAGAAAGAACCTCCGCATCTTAGAAAACGAGACAATAGTCGCCTCATTTTTTGCTCCCAACAGACGGGCAGCGGCGCTCCGAAACGCACGCTCGGAAAACGACGCAGGACTCACCAGTCCACGCTGGAGTTCCGATTGTGCTCTCGCTAAAAATTCCTCCCTTAATCCACCCAAATGTCCAAAATCGCCGTCCTCATTCCCGCACGCTGGGCATCCACGCGCTTTCCAGGAAAACCCCTCCACCTACTGGCAGGCAAACCCCTAGTGCAACACGTCTGGGAACGAGCCCGTCTTGCACGCGGGATCGCTTCGGTAATCATAGCCACCGACGACATGCGCATCGCTGAGGCCGCCTTCTCCTTCGGTGCGGAAGTCGCACTGACCTCGCCGCGCTGCGTCTCAGGCACGGACCGTTGTGCGGAAGTCGCCAGACGCCTTACCAAGGACGGTATCACCCATCTCGTTAATGTTCAGGGCGATGAACCGCTCATCTCGCCTCTTCTGATCACTCAACTAGCACGCGCTTTGGCTAAAGACCCAACGCTGCAAATGGTTACAGCGGCCACGCCATTTTTGCCCGACGAAAATCCGGCCAACCCCAACGCGGTCAAAGTCGTCCTCTCCCGAGCCTCAAACGCGCTTTATTTTTCTCGTAGTCTCATCCCCTTCCCTCGCGACGGAACGGCCTTCCCATACCTGCGCCATCTGGGAATCTACGGATATTCGGTGCCGTTTTTGGAGAAGTTTGTGAGATGGAAAACGGGGGTGCTGGAAGCAGCGGAATCCCTGGAACAGTTGCGGGCCCTCGAACATGGCGTAGCAATCAAGGTGCTTCACACCGAGCACACTTCCATTGGAGTGGACACCCCCGAGGACGCATTGGCGGCAGAGACTTTGATTGTAGACGCTTCTCGCTTGCAGAGTCCCCCCAAGTAGCAGTTCTTATAGGCGGATCTTACGGCGCCACCCCCTCGCCACCCACTTTGACCCGAGTCTCTTGTCCATGTCGCCCAAGCCAAAAATAAACCACCCCATGAAATACATCTTTGTTACAGGGGGCGTTGTGTCCTCCCTCGGCAAAGGACTTGCTGCAGCCTCTTTAGGGACGCTGCTCGAACATCGCGGACTGAAAGTGGTGCTGCAAAAATTTGATCCTTATTTGAACGTGGACCCCGGGACAATGAACCCTTTCCAGCACGGAGAAGTCTACGTCCTCAATGACGGGGCTGAAACGGACCTGGATCTGGGACACTACGAGCGCTTTACGAGCTCCATATTAAGCCGTTCTAACAGCACGACTTCTGGTCAAATTTATGAAACAGTCCTAGCCCGCGAGCGCCGCGGCGATTATCTGGGCAACACCGTCCAAGTGATCCCGCACGTCACCGACGAAATCAAAAGCCGGCTACGTTCACTCTCCAAAGAACAACCGTGTGACATTCTCATCACGGAAATCGGCGGCACAACGGGCGACATCGAAGGACTGCCGTTTCTGGAAGCCATCCGACAGTTTGTCTTGGAAGTCGGCCCGCAAAACGTGGTGATCATGCACGTCACTTTGGTGCCTTTCATCAAAGCCGCTGGGGAGTTGAAAACCAAGCCATCCCAGCAGTCCATTGCCAAACTGCGCGAGATCGGGTTGCACCCTCAGGTGCTCGTTTGCCGTTCAGAACACCCTCTGGACGAGGATGTTCGCCAAAAACTTTCAATGTTCTGCAACGTCCCCTTGGACGCCGTCATCGAGGCGAGGGACGTGGACCACTCGATTTATCAGATGCCGCTCATGTTGCAGCGAGAGGGCCTGGATGAAATCGTTTGTGACCTACTGCGCATCACCGCCCCTCCCGCCGACATGCAAGAATGGCACAAGTTTGTGGATAGGGTGATTTACCCGAAAAAGCGGGTTAAAATCGCCGTCGTGGGTAAGTACATCGAGTTGCAGGACGCCTACAAGTCGATCTACGAGTCCCTTACGCACGCGGCCGCGGCGAATGATTGTGGCATCGACTTAGTGCGCGTAGATGCCGAGACCCTCGAGGACTGGAAGCCTGAGACCGTGCTCAAAGACGTCGCTGGGGTGCTGGTTCCCGGCGGCTTTGGGGAACGAGGCGTGGAGGGTAAAATTAATGCCACTCGATTCGCCCGGGAGCAGAAAGTGCCATTTTTGGGACTCTGCCTCGGAATGCAAGTGGCTACGATTGAGTTCGCGAGAAACGTATGTCTTTTGGAGGGAGCAAACTCGGCGGAGTTCGACGAGAAAGCAGCGCATCCGGTCATTCATTTACTGGAGGAGCAAAAAGAGGTGACCGGCAAAGGAGCGAACATGCGCTTGGGAACGTGGCCGACTTTGTTAAAGGAAGGTACCAAAGCACGCAACGTTTACGGCACCAGCGAGATACTCGAACGCCACAGACACCGCTACGAATTCAACCTCGCGTATCGGGAGCAGATGGAAGCCAAAGGCTTCATCATCTCGGGGACTTCACCAGACGGCACATTGGTCGAATTAATTGAATTAAAGGGACATCCGTACTTTCTGGCCTGCCAGTTTCATCCGGAATTCCAGTCCAAGCCGAACAAGCCGCATCCATTGTTCACTGGATTCATCCAAGCAAGTCTGGCGAACTGCTAGAACTCGCGCGGCGCCTTGCATCCCCCCCAATTTCCCCTGTTGTGCCAGCCTCCTTCCCGCAGAATGTTATTCTTATTGGACTCATGGGAAGCGGGAAATCCTCAGTTGGCCGGGCCGTTGCAAAGGCCCTGCGGTTCCATTTTTTAGACACCGACCAGCTTCTGGTGGAACGTACGGGACAGTCCATCAGTGAAATTTTTGCGACGGAAGGGGAGGCGGCCTTTCGAACGAGAGAAGCCCAAGTGCTCGAATCGCTGAAGGCGCAGACGCGCTGCGTCATTTCCACGGGAGGCGGTGCTGTACTGGCGGAGCACAATCGTACGTTATTGCGGGAGTCAGGCTTCACCGTATGGCTTACGGCCTCGGAAAGCGCGCTTTTTGAACGTGTCAGTCGCGCCACGCATCGTCCCCTGCTGCAAACGGACAATCCAAGGGAGACGCTGTCCCGCCTGATGCAGGAACGCGCCCCGCTCTACGAGGAAACTGCGCGTGCCGTGATCGACACCACTTTTCTTGCGCAACCCGCGGTGGTTTCCGAAGTCGTCGCAGCGGCAAGAGAGGCTTTCGCATGGACGCCGCCGGTTTAAAGGCAGCCGTCCAAGAGGAGGCGGCCCGTTTGGGATTCGACGCCTGCCACTTCGCCCCAGCCGTGCCGCCCCCGCACGCCGCCGAGTTTTTGGACTGGCTAGAAAAAGGCCGCTCTGGGGAAATGGCGTGGCTGGCGAAAAATGCCGATCGCCGCACCGATCCGCAACTCGTTCTTCCTGGGGCAAAGACGGTGATCGTCGTAGCCCGTAATTACGCCCCAAGCGGCCCCGTTTCAAACCAAACAGCTCCAGATTACGCCATTGCGCGATACGCTTGGGGAGAAGACTACCACGAGGTGCTGACCCCACGTATCCGTCAACTCGAAGCGGTCCTCGAAGCTCATGGGGGGCGCCAGCGCAGTTACGTAGACACGGGCCCCGTTCTCGAGCGGGACTACGCCGCTCTGTCTGGGCTTGGCTGGCACGGTAAAAGTACGATGGTCATTTCGCAGGAGCTCGGCGCGTTCTTTTTTCTCGGTACGCTGCTGACCACGCTCGAGTTGCCACCGGATTCGCCTGCAAAGGACCGCTGCGGGCGGTGTACGCGTTGTATCGATGTTTGTCCGACCCAGGCCATTACCGCTCCACACCAACTCGACGCGCGCCGCTGCGTCTCTTACCTGACCATCGAGCTCAAAGGCAGCATTCCAGAGGCGTTGCGTCCGCTGATCGGCAACCGAATTTACGGCTGCGACGATTGCGCTGCAGTTTGTCCCTGGAACCGCTTTGCCCAAGCCTCTACCGAGGCGCGCTTTGCCGCCCGCTCCTTTGCCACGCAAGCCCGACTGCGAGATTTCCTCTCCCTGGATGCAGCAGGATTTCGTGCCCTTTTCCGCGGTTCGCCAATCCTGCGGATCAAGCGCAAAGGTTTTCTGCGCAACGTCTGTGTTGCCCTCGGCAATACTGGGCAAAAGGAAGATATTGAGGCTTTGGAACTCGCCTCCAAAGATCCAGAACCGCTCATCGCAGAACACGCCCTCTGGGCCCTTGAGCGTTTACGAACAAGGCTCAAAGTAAGCGCGCCGCTTTCATAGCTGCTCTTAAAGCCGCTCGCCTCACAGCTTCCGGTCGCTCGCAGCACTGCGAAGATGAATCGTCTTATACTCCAAATCATGAATCGCCTTGATGTACCGCACCGTCCGGCTGCGTGCGCGCATCAAAATCGAAGTCGTCGTCGCCTTCTTTCCCGTCACTTTCACCCCTGGAAGCAACGGACTGTCTGAAATACCCGTCGCACAAAAAATCGCACTGTCGCCCAGAACCAAGTCGTCCACCCCGTAAACACGGTCCAACTCACCCGCTCCCACTTCAGCGGCGATGCTTTCGCGCTCCGCTTGGTCCTTCGGCCACATTTGCAACAACATCCCGCCC
>Ga0114971_10002698_pt1 | contig 12166 bp, 12 predicted proteins | sample M_140625_MF_Meta_FD_87320 | JGI IMG/M metagenome (GOLD analysis project Ga0114971, IMG submission 87320) | Freshwater microbial communities from Lake Montjoie, Canada to study carbon cycling - M_140625_MF_MetaG | ecosystem: Environmental > Aquatic > Freshwater > Lake | place: Lake Montjoie... | reverse complement strand
GCCGCGCGCCACCAGCCACTTGTCGAACATGCGGGGAATGCTGAAGCCCTGGCCCATCACCAGGATCAGCCCCAGGCAGACGGTGAGCGAGACCAGCCCGCGCATCAGCATCAGCTCGAACAGCGGCGCATGCGGCAGGGCCAGCTTCATGCAGCTGTCGGAGGCCACGAAGGAGCCCATGGAGACCACCATCGCAAGGATGGCGCGGAGATTGCTGGAGCTGGTCATTGGCCCAGCCTGCCGCCGGCCCCGCTTCTCAGTCCGCCTTCTGCGTCGAAGGATCGAGCAGGCGGTGGAGGTGGACGATGAAATAGCGCATCTGGGCGTTGTCCAGCGTCTCGCGCGCCTTGCCGAGCCAGGCCTGATAGGCCTCAGCGTAATTGGGGTAGAAGCCCACCACGTCGAGCTTGTGGAGGTCCTTGAAGGTCACTGATTTCACGTCGTCGAGCTCGCCCCCGAACACGAGGTGGAGAAGCTGCTGGTCGGGCTTGGCAGGGGTCTTCGTCATGGCGTCCTCTGAATGTTCAGGGCATCGATCAGCGCCGCATGGCGCTTCGCACCTGCAGCAACGAGGCCTTGCTGCCACGGCTCGGCGCGGTTGTAAATGTATCCCTCGCCAGAAACGCCGGAAACCCGGCCGCCTGCCTCCAGAACCAGCAATTCCCCGGCCGCGAGGTCCCAGTCATTGCGCTTGCCGATAGACACGGCACCGGCCAGCCGCCCGGCCGCGACATGGGCGAGGCGCAGCTGCAGTGGCAGAGAACCGGATGGGTCGGCCGCGATGCCAAGAGGCGCGAGGCTGGCCAATGCCTTGCGGTTGCCCGCGATGTGGGCGCCTTCGAGCGAGGCCTGATCCGGGATCAACAGGCGGGCGCCGTTGAGGGTTGCGCCTTCGCCCAAAGCGGCGATGAAGAATTCGTCGTGGCGCGGCGTGAAGACGGCGGCGAGCACCGGGCGGCCTTTCACCGCCAGCGCCGCCGCCACGCACCATTCCCTGCGGCCTTCGAGGAAGGCGCGGGTGCCGTCGATGGGGTCGATGATCCATAGCCGGTCATGCGCCATGCGGGTTTGCGGGTCGTCGGGCGTTTCCTCCGACAGCCAGCCGTCACCGGGCCTTGCGGCGCGCAGGCGCTGCTCGAACAGCGCGTTGATGGCGAGGTCGCCCTCCGTCACGTGGCTGCCGTCAGGCTTGGTCCAGTGTTTGAGGTTCTTCTTGCGCGACAGGCCAAGGCCCAGTTCACCGGCCTCGCGCACCACATCGAAGAGAAGTGCGGCGTCAGACACCGGCAATGGTGAGACCCTCGACGAGGCAGTTGGGTGCCGACACCGAGGAGCGGAACTCGAGGTTGGAAGCAGGACGGATTGTCTTGAACATGTCCTTCAGGTTTCCGGCGATGGTGATCTCGCTCACGGGATAAGTCAGCTCGCCGTTCTCGATCCAGAAGCCGGAAGCGCCGCGGCTGTAGTCGCCCGTCACGTTGTTGATGGAGGAGCCGATGAGCTCGGTCACGTAGAGACCCTGTGTGATGCCCTTGATCTGGTCCTCCGGCGTTTCCGCGCCGGCTGGCAGGAAGACGTTGGCAGTGGAGGGGCCGCCCCGCGAGCCCTGGCCCGTCGGCGCGAGGCCGAGCTGGCGGGCCGCGCGCAGGTCGAGGATCCAGCCGGTGAGGATGCCGTCCTCGATGAGGTTGCGCCTCGTGCAGGCCAGGCCCTCGCCATCGAAGGGGCGCGAGCCGTGGCCGCGCAGCATGTGCGGGTCCTCGACGATGGTGATGTGGGGCCCGAAGATCTGCTGGCCCATCGACTCCTTGAGGAAGGAGGTGCCGCGCGCGATGGCGGCCCCGTTGATGGCGCCGAGCAGGTGGCCGATGAGGCCCGAGGCGACGCGGCGGTCATAGATCACCGGTACGGACTGCGACTTCACCTTGCGTGGATTGATGCGTTCCACCGCGCGCTCGCCCGCCGTGCGCCCGATGATTTCAGGCTCGCGCAGGTCGACGTAGTGGATGGCGGAGGTGTAATCATAGTCGCGCTGCATGCCGAGCCCTTCGCCGGCAATCGCCGACATCGAGAGGCCAACACCGGTGCGCCTGTAGCCTTGCGCGAAGCCATTGGAGATGGCGATGCCCACCGAGGTTTCGGAGCGCGAAGCACCCGCACCCGATGACTTGGTGACACCCTTCACGGCCATGCCTGCGGCCTCGGCGCGCCTGGCGAGTTCTTCGAGCTTCTGCGGGTCGGGCAGATCATTGGCCTCAAGGTCGAGCTCGGGGATGTTCGTCGCCAGCTGGTCCGGATCGGCGATGCCGGCATAGGGATCGGGTGGCGCCAGCTTGGCCATGCGCAGGGCATTTTCTGCCAGGCGGTGAATCGCATCCTTGGTCAGCACGCTGCCTGAGATCGAGGCGGAGGACTTGCCGACGAAGACCTTGAGCGAGATGTCACGGGCCTCCGACTGCTCGACCTTCTCGATCTTGCCGTCGAGGATGGAGATTTCGGTGGAGCGGCCGTCGGCGGCCACGGCATGGACGGCGTCGGCGCCGAGTTTCCGGGCGTGGGCCACGGCCTCGCCGGCAAGCGAAAGGAGATCGTCGATCATGTGAGGAGTGAATCCAGAAGGAAGCCGAGGGTGATGATGAGTCCGAATATGCGGTTGGACCGGAAAAGTTCAAGGCATCTTGCGCCATTGTCGGGCTGGAAGCGCGCCAATTGCCAGGCCGCCTGCATTGCCGCTGCGGCAATGCCAACATGCGCGATGATGCTGCCGCCGGCGAGCCAGGTGGCCGCATCGATGAGGGCGAGGGCCAGCGCGAAGAACAAGGCCAACGACCAGATCGACTTGTCGCCGAATTTCAATGCGGTGGACTTGAGGCCGATCAGCGCGTCGTCCTCCTTGTCCTGGTGGGCATAGATGGTGTCATAGGCGAGCGTCCACGACACGCCACCGGCATAGAGCAGCACGGGAGCCAGTGACAGTGAGCCGTGGATTGACTCCCAACCCACCAGCGCGCCCCAGTTGAAGGCCAGACCCAGCACCGCTTGCGGCCAGTAGGTGATGCGCTTCATGAAGGGGTAGACGGCGACGATGACGAGCGAGGCGGCACCCGTTGCCACCGTGAACCAGTTGAACTGCAGCAGGATGACGAGGCCGAAGAGGCACAGCAGGATGAGGAAGGCGAAGGCCTGCCTGACGCTCACCTGGCCCGCCGGGATGGGGCGGAGCCTCGTGCGCTCCACCCGGCCATCGAAATTGCGGTCGGCGATGTCGTTCAGGGTGCAGCCCGCACCCCGCATGATGATGGCGCCGAGGAGGAAGAGGAACGCATACCACGGGTTGGGCGTGCCGCCGCCATAGGCGATCTGGCCCAGTGTCAGCCCCCACCAGCAGGGCAGCAGCAGCAGCCACCAGCCGATGGGCCGCTCGAGCCGCATCAGCCGCGCATAGGGCCTCAGCGCACCCGGCAGGACACGGTCGGCCCAGTGGTCCGGCAGCGCATCGGCAATGCGGGTTTCGGGGTGGCTGGTTTCGGTCATTTGGGCGGTGTACACCGGGCCTGCCATGAAGACCACCCCTCGCCTCCACCTCGACGCCGAGCTCGAACACCAGCGGGAGATCGCGCTGGAACGCGAGCAGGCGCATTACCTTTCAGGCGTGCTGCGGCTGGCCGCGGGCGACCCCGTGTCGGTGTTCAATGCACGCGACGGCGAGTGGCTGGCCTATCTCACCGAGGTGACGAAGAAGGGTGTTCGCATCCGCTGCGAGCGGCTGGTCTCGGCCGTTACCCCGCCGCCCGACGTCGACTATTGCTTCGCGCCCCTGAAGCACGCCCGCCTCGACTATGTGGTGCAGAAGGCCACCGAACTTGGCGCGCGGCGGCTGCGGCCCGTCATCACCCAGCGCACCATTGCCGAGCGTGTCAACCTCGAGCGCATGAAGGCCAATGTCGTGGAGGCGGCGGAACAGTGCAACCTCGTTTTCGTGCCGGACGTCATGGAACCGGTGAAGCTGCCGAAGCTGCTGCTCGGCTGGGAGCCGGACCGCGCCCTGGTCTATTGTGACGAGACGGCCTCGATCGCCAGCCCCATTGACGCGTTGCGAAACCTCCAGGTGCCCGCCGCCGTGCTGATCGGGCCCGAGGGCGGATTTACGGATGAGGAGAAGGCGCTGCTGAAATCGCTGCCCTTCGTCACGGCCATTTCGCTGGGCCCGCGCATCATGCGGGCGGACACTGCGGCGGTGGCGGCGCTGACGCTCGTCCAGGCGGTTCTGGGCGACTGGCATCACACGCGCTGATGGGTTCATTCCGAATCTTCGCTTGCCGGATGAAGGGCAGCCGCCTACATCCTCGAACACAATTTTGACAGGATCGACACCGTGAGCGGACCCGCCCCCGATAGCCCCAAGGCGCGCATGCCCATCGAGACCAAGGCACAGCTCATCGAGGAGCTGGCGTCAGGCTCGAAGCCCAAGTCCGCGTGGAAGATCGGCACCGAGCACGAGAAGTTCCCCTTCCTCACCGACACGCTGCAGCCTGTGCCCTATCACGGGCCGCGCTCGATCAAGGCGCTGCTCGACGGGCTGAAGGACCGCTATGGCTGGGCCGGCATCTATGAGGGCGAAAATATCATCGCATTGTCGGACCCCAACGGGCTGGGCAATGTCTCGCTCGAGCCGGGTGGTCAGTTCGAACTCTCGGGAGCTCCACTCGATACGGTGCACGAGACCTGCGAGGAGGTGCATGAGCACCTGACGCAAGTGCGCGAAATCGGCGACAAGCTAGGCATCGGCTTCCTCGGGCTTGGCGCCTCGCCGCTGTGGAGCCTCAAGGAAACGCCGGTCATGCCCAAGGGCCGCTATGGCATCATGGCGCCCTACATGGACAAGGTGGGCACCAAGGGCCGCGACATGATGTTCCGCACCTGCACGGTGCAGGTGAACCTCGACTTTGCATCCGAAGCCGACATGGTGAAGAAGCTGCGCGTGTCACTTGCGCTGCAGCCCATTGCCACCGCGCTGTTTGCCGATTCACCCTTTCTCGATGGCAAGCCCAACGGCTTCCTGTCCTACCGCTCGGAAGTCTGGCGCGACACTGACAACCAGCGCGCCGGCATGCTGGCCTTCGCCTTCGAGCCGGGCTTCGGCTTCGAGCAATATGTCGACTACGCACTCGACGTGCCGATGTATTTCGCGATGCGTGACGGCCAATACATCAACACTTCGGGTGAAAGCTTCCGCGCCTTCCTCGATGGCCGCCTGCCGCAGCTGCCCGGCGAGAAGCCGGTGATGAAGGACTGGGCCGACCACCTCACCACCATCTTCCCCGAGGTGCGCCTCAAGAAATATCTCGAGATGCGCGGCGCGGATTCAGGCCCGTGGCGGAGGCTCTGCGCGCTGCCCGCGCTATGGGTTGGCCTGCTCTATGACCAGGCCGCACTTGATGCGGCGTGGGACATCGCCAAGGACTGGACCGCAGAAGAGCGCCAGACGCTGCGCGACGATGTTCCGCGCCTTGCACTCCACGCGACGATCCGCGGACGGAGCGTCCAGGACATTGCGAAGGACGTGCTGAAGATCGCCCGGCAGGGGCTGGAGGCGCGCAACCTCCATGGCTGCAAGGGCAAGACGGAAGCCGCCTTCCTCGATCCGCTGGACGAGATCGCCCAGAGCGGCAAGACGGCGGCGGAGCACCTGCTTGCCCTCTACAATGGCGACTGGCACCAGGACGTGACGCGGGTGTTCCGCGACTTCGCCTACTGAGTGCGGCCGCTCACTCCGCGGCCATTATCCCGGCATTGAGATCGCCCAGGCTTTCCGCCACGTGGCGGGCGAGTGCATCCACGGCGGAGCTTGACCGGCCGGGCTTGCGCATCAGTCCGATCTCGAATGATCCAAGCGACGGAAAACCGTCCTTCTCGGTGAGCACGCGCATGCCGGGCCTCACGCACATTTCCGGCACGGCGCCCACGGCGAGGCCCGACTGCACGGCGGCGTTCACCGCATTGGAATTGGGGCTCGAATAGGCAGCGCGATACTTGCGGCGAGTCTTCTCCAGCGCTGCCAGCACGGTGGCGCGCCATTCGCAGCCGGCATGCGAGATGGCGAGCGGCATGACGTCGAGCAGATGCGTGGAATGGCGGGCCGAGGTGACCCAGACGAGCGGCTCGCGGCGCACCGGCTCGTCGGTCTGGACATTGCAGCCGAAGGTAACGAGCGCCAGGTCCATCTCACCGCGCCTGGTGCGTTCGAAGAGCGTGGAAGAGTTGAGGCAGTCGACGTCGACCGTCACCAGCGGGTGGGTGCGGGCGAAGCGGGCGAGGATCTCCGGCAGGAAGCGGTCGGCATAGTCGTCCGGCGTGCCGAAGCGCACCGTGCCGGTGAGTTCAGGCCGCTGGAAGGTGGAGACGGCCTCGTCGTTCAGTGACACCAGGCGCCTTGCATATTCGACCAGCCTTTCCCTGCTGTGGCGCGTCATCCGCAACTGGCGCGCCCGGCGTGCCGTGGTGCGCCTCGATGCGCTGGACGACTACCTGCTGCATGACATTGGCGTCACCCGCGCGGAGTTGCGCTGGGCCTCCGGCCTGCCGTTGACGGTCAATGCCGCGCTGGAGCCGGAGGAAAGGGCTACCCGGCGGCGGCGCGGGCGGTGAGCCAGCTACTTGCCCAGATTGCCGAGAATGTCCTTGAAGATGTCCTCGACCGAGGCATTCGCCGTGCGGCGGCGGGCCGGCGCACGGCTGCGGCCGGCGCTCGTCGTCCGCCGCTGGGTGCGGGTGCGGGAATAGCTGGTCGAGCGGCGCCGACGCGTCGACGCCGTGAGCTTGCGCTTCAGTGCCGCGACGATGCCGGCGATGATCGCTGCCACCAGCGCACCGAAGACGCCCTGGCCACTGGCCGCACCAGCGGCGGGTGCCGGCTCGGAGGCCAGCGCGAGCGGCCTGTTGGACTGCTCGAGGGCGGCGACCACGGCGGTGGCCGAGATCGGCGCAAGCTTGGCCAGTTCGCGTTCGGGAATGCTTGGGTCGGCGGAGCGCAGTGCCGCCATGGCCGCATTGCGCGAGCCGAACACGTCATCGAGGATGGCATTGCCGTCCGACACGGCCTCGATGCCGGTGAGCGAATCTGCATCATCGAGGGGTGAGGCAGCGCCATTGTCGGAGATGAGGTCGAGCAGCGATTGGAACAGTTCGTCGTCCTGCGCGGCGCGGGTGTGCAGCCGTTCGGCGATGGCCGGGCAGAGCTTCGTCATGGCCTTGCGGGTCTGTGCCTCGTCGAGGTCGACGCTGCGCGCCACGACGGTGAAGAGCCGGCCGCCCTGGGCCTGGTCCAGCATGCTCATGAGGCTCATCGCGCGGCTCCGGTCTCGCTCCGTCGCACGATCCTATAGGCGGTGATCACCGATGCAATGCCGAAGATGACAGAGCCGAGGGCGGTTCCTGCCAGAAGTCCCTCGGGGCCGCCCAGGCGCGCGCCGATGATGGCGAAGGGAATGGTGCCGAGCGTTGCCTTGGCCCAGTTGAACCAGCTGGACAGCGCGGCGCGCCCAAGGTTGTTGAAGGCGGCATTGGCCACGAACTGTCCGCCCGCGAAAGCCCAGCTGATGCCGATGTAGGTGCAGAAGAAGACGACGAGATCGCGCGAGCGGCCCGCCGCATTGAAGGCCTCGGCGATCTGATGGCTGAACAGGAAGAGCAGGAGCGAGGTGAGGAGCGTGTAGACGGCCGAGAAGATCAGCCCGTCGGTGAGTGTCCGGCGCACCCGGTCATGGCGCTTGGCGCCATAGTTCTGGCCGATGATCGGCCCCACCGAACCGGCCAGCGAGAAGATGATGCCGAAGGCCACCGGCACGAGCCGCCCGACGATGGCGAAACCCGCCACCGATTCATCGCCAAAGGGCGCGATCTCATAGGTGATGTAGGCATTGGCGAAGGGCTGCGCGAGCTGGGTGAGGATGGCCGGGAAGGCGATGGCCCAGAGCGGCGGGAAATCGCGCCTCAGGCCGCCCAGCCGGAACGGGTTGATGTAGCGGTGCACCCGCACGACGCCATGGAGCCCGATGCCGAAAGACACGATGTAACCCAGCACGGTGGCCGCCGCCGCGCCCTGGATGCCCCAGCCGAAACCGAAGATGAAGACCGGATCGGCGCAGGCGGTGACGAGTGCCGTGGACAGCGTGATGTACATGGCACGCCTGGCATCGCCCAGGCCCCGCAGGATGAAGGAGCATGAGATGGCGCCTGCGATCAGCACGTAGCCGGGCGACAGCGTCCAGATGAAGAGCTGCGCGAGGTGCTGCGCCTCGCCTTTGGCGCCGAGCAGCGTGAGCAGCGCACCGCTGCCGAGGTCGATGGCGAGGGTGATGACGGCGGCGGTGATGAGCGAGAACATCAGCGCGCTGGTGGCGAACTGCCTTGCCCGTTCCTGGTCGCCGGCGCCGACGTTCCTCGCCACGAGGGCCGCAGCGGCGATGCCGCAGCCGATTGACACCGAGAGGTTGGAGAACACGATGGTGCCGGCATAGCCGATGGCCGCAGTCACTTCCGTGTCGTTGAGGAGCGAGAGGAAGAACAGGTCGACGAGGTCGACCATGAACAGCGCCATGAGGCCCACGGCACCGGTGAGCGTCATGACCACCACGTGGCGCATGATGGAGCCGGTCACGAAAGGTGCGGCGCGCTTCTGCCCGCCCACGTGGCTCATGTGGTGAAGCCCATGGCCCGCACGTCGGGCAGCAGTTGCTCATGGCTCACGAAGTGGTGGCCGGCGAGACCCGCCAGGCGCGCACCCGTTACGTTCGACTTCTTGTCGTCGATGAACCAGCAGCGGGCGGGATCTGTTCCCATGCGTTCCATGAGCTTCAGGAAGCTCTTTGGGTCCGGCTTCTTCATGCCGAATTCGTAGGAATGGTAGTGCTCCGAGAACACCGCCGTGCAGGCGGGAAAGAGCTCCGGCAGTGCTGCCTTGGTGAGCGGGCCGTTGTTGGAATAGATGGCGATGCGCGCCTGGCCGCCGATGGCCTTGGCCAGTGCCAGCATGTCGGGCCATGGCTGCATCGCCTCGCGGCGGGACTCCACCCATTGCGCGCGGGTGAGCTGAAAGCCGAGGCGCTGGCCGAATTCACGCAAATAATCGTCGGGGTCCGGATAGCCGCCGGTATCGGCCACATCCTCGAAGCCTGAATCCCAGATCGCGGCGCGGATGTCGCGCGGCATCTGCCCGGTGATGCGGGCAAGCGCGCGCAACCTGCGCCCAAGGTCGTAGCGGCACAGCACGTCGTCCATGTCGAAGATGACGACCTCGGGCTTCATCGCATCTTTCAGGCGGCGGTGCCGCCGACGGTGAGCCGGTCGATGCGGAGCGACGGCTGTCCGACGCCCACCGGCACGCCCTGGCCCTGCTTGCCGCAAGTGCCGACGCCGGAATCAAGCGCCATGTCATTGCCGACCATGGAGATGCGGGTGAGCGCATCGGCGCCTGCGCCAATCAGGGTCGCCCCCTTCACCGGCATGGTGATCTTGCCATCTTCGATCAGATAGGCCTCGGTGCAGGAGAACACGAACTTGCCCGAGGTGATGTCCACCTGTCCCCCGCCGAAGGACTTGGCGAAGAGGCCGCGCTTGATCGAGCGCTGGATTTCCTCCGGATGCTTGTCGCCCGCCAGCATGTAGGTGTTGGTCATGCGCGGCATGGGCGCATGGGCATGCGACTGGCGCCGGCCGTTGCCGGTGGGGGCGACGCCCATGAGGCGCGCGTTCATGCGGTCCTGCATGAGGCCCACCAGGATGCCATCCTCGATCAGCGTGGTGCAGTTGGACGGCGTGCCCTCGTCGTCGATGGTGATCGAGCCGCGCCGGTCGGTGAGCGTGCCGTCATCGACGATGGTGACGCCCTTCGACGCCACGCGACTTCCCAGCATGCCGGTGAACACGCTCGTCTTCTTGCGGTGGAAATCACCCTCGAGGCCATGGCCCACGGCCTCGTGCAGCAGGATGCCGGGCCAGCCTGGACCGAGCAGCACGTCCATCTCGCCTGCCGGGGCGGGACGCGCCTCAAGCGCCACGAGGCTCTGGCGCAGTGCCTCCTGGGTGGCGGCCATCCAGATGTCGTCGGTGAAATAGCTGAGCGGTTCGCCGCGGCCGCCAAGGCCGTGGTGGCCCTGGCCCTGTTCCTTGCCGTCGGCGGAGACCACCGACACGTTGAAGCGCACCAGCGGTCGCACGTCACGGTAGCTGGAGCCATCGCCGCGCAGAACCTCCACCGCCTGCCAGTCTGCCGACATGGAAACGGAGACCTGCTTCACCCGCGGGTCGAGGCCACGGGCATAGGCATCCACCTTCTGCAAGAGTGCGATCTTCTCTGAAAAGCCCATGGCTTCGGACGGGTTGGTGTCGGCATAGAGCTTGCGGTTGGTGCGCTCCGGCGCCACGGCATGCACGATGTTGCCCCCCGTGGCGACGGTGCGGCAGACCTCGGCGGCGCGGCGCAGCGCGGCGTTGGACAGGTCGGTGGCATGGGCATAGGCGGCCGTCTCGCCGCGCACGGCGCGCAGGCCGAAGCCCTGGCTTTCATCGAAACTGGCGGATTTGAGCTTGCCGTCGTCCCAGACCAGGCTCTCGGTCTGGCGCTTTTCGACGAAGAGTTCGCCGTCCTCGGCCCCCTTCAGCGTGTCGGCAACAAGGGTTTCGGCCTCAGCGCGGCTGAAATCGTCGGAATCGAAGAGTGAAACGGGGGCACTGGAGCTCAAGGCGTCACCTTTGGGTCAGGAAGCTGTTCGGCCCAAGATAGGTGAGTGAAGCGCATTCTGCCAGCACGCAGAAGCGAAGAAGGCCGTTCCTGCGGAACGGCCCTCTGAAAAACGCGATGGGTAAGCCGATCAGCCGCCGTTGCTGGCCTTGTCGAGGGCGGCCAGCGAGGCCGAGAAGCCTTCGAGCGTCAGCTTCATGGGAAGGCCGATGCCGGGTGCTTCATAGATGATGAAGTTGGCGAGCTTGCCCTTCTTGAGCTTGGAAAGCGTGTCGGCGCTGGCTTCGGCAAAAGCCATGCAGACCTGCGGCATGCAGCGCGTGAACGGCACGCGGCCCACGGCATTGCCATCGATCTCAAGGGCCACGCCGGTTGGCAGGAAGACGCCGATCGGGGCGATGACGCGCATGTTGTAGAGCTGCTTGCCGTTCTGCTTGGTGCTGACGAGAACCAGGGTGAGCGAGGCCTTCGGGTTCTTCTCGCTCTTGGTGACCTGGATCATGCCGCACTGGCGACCGCCGGGCTGGCCTTCCGCGGCCGGGACGGTCTCGCACTGCACCTTCCACTGGCCGTTCTCGGCGATCATGTCGATCTTCGGGGGCTGCTGCTGCTGGCCGGGCTGGGCCTGCTGCTGGCCGGCCTTCTTGCGCGGGCCGAACTGCGGCTGCTGCTGGTCACCGGCGGCCGGGGCCTGCTGGTCCTGCTTCTGGGTGGTGGTGTCTTCCTGGGCAGACGCGACGCCAATCGTGCCGAGGCTGAGCGCGAGGCCGAGGGTGGTGAGGGCGAGCAGGCGGCTCGGCTTGATGTTGATTCGCACGGAGATCTACCTTCTGGTTCCCGATTCGGCGGGTTTAGCGCCGCCGTTTGGCTTGCACAACCCGCATTCACCGGAAATTCCGCTGTTGCACTGCATGCTTGCCGACTTGACGGCGGGCGGTTTCGGGGGGAATTGGGGCGGAATTCCGGTCGCGGCAGCGCCGGGGTTCGCCACGACGTTTTGCCGCGCTTGCCCAAGTTGCGGCAGACCGTCAAATGTGGTTGACAATCGAACGATGGAGTGGGGGCTCCAAGGGACAGCCATGGCCCCCCATAAACCTTGCGTTTCATCGCAAGGCGTTGATGAGAGAGGGTGACGATGAAGTTTCGCAACACGTTCACGGCAGTCCTTGCCCTAGCGGCAGGTATGGCGGGCGCACCGGCGGCCTACGCGATCGAAGGCTATGCCTATCCCTGGCAGATTGGGCTTCAGCCGTCGAACTCGCCCTCGATGGTTGGCATCCACAGCCTTCACAATTACCTGTTGCTGCCGATCATTACGGTCATCGTGCTGTTCGTGCTCGGGCTGCTGATCTACGTGATGGCGAAGTTCAACGCCAAGGCCAACCCGGTTCCCTCGCGCACCACCCACAACTCTCTCGTCGAAGT
>Ga0114971_10002695_pt1 | contig 12177 bp, 16 predicted proteins | sample M_140625_MF_Meta_FD_87320 | JGI IMG/M metagenome (GOLD analysis project Ga0114971, IMG submission 87320) | Freshwater microbial communities from Lake Montjoie, Canada to study carbon cycling - M_140625_MF_MetaG | ecosystem: Environmental > Aquatic > Freshwater > Lake | place: Lake Montjoie... | reverse complement strand
CTGGCTAGCTTGGCTTGTCTCTGTTCTTCTTTGCTAAGGGGAGGCGGGCCAGCAGATACCGCCGCCGGTGGCGGAGGAGGAGTTTCTGATCTTGAAGGAGGCTCAGAAGAAGGAGCCGAAGGAGGAGCCGATGCTAATTCTCCTTTAATGGGAGGACAAAACTCTTCCTTCTCTTCCGGTGTCATATCTGAATAAGCCTTCTTGCTTTTGTTAAGAGTTCTTGAATTTGGAGGATGAGACACACACCATGATTTGTAGTCAAGAACCGAACCCTCACGAGCAGGCTTGTTTGAACGAGGAGCCTTCTCGCCTCCTCTTCTTTTCTTAGTCTTGCCCATTGCCTTTACTTGGTAAAATAAACTAGATACTGATATTCTTTGCTACAAGAAATTAGATGAACCTTCTCTTTCAATCTAAATCCCGAACTCTTAATTGTCTCGATTAATGATTCTGTATCAGGCATATACCACCTTTGCTTTTGTTCTCTGTACTTAATCTTATTAGGACTCTTTTCAGTATCATAATAGGTTAATACTTCGTCAAAAGATGCATCCTCCTCGTTCTTCTTTTTATGGAACGTTCCTGTATACTTGAACAAGTCAAAGAAGATTTCAGATTTCGTTTGACGTTCGTAAGAATACGATTGTAATGAAAATGCAGCAAATGGTGAAGCCAAATCAAGCAAGGGGTCGTATTTGTCTGGTTCAACCATATGAACAATAAAATATCCACCTGGTCTTGTCCACAAATAGGCATTATCGGATACAACTTTGGCATTCGGAAACATGTATATAGAGAACCCTAAAAGCAAGGTATGACTATATGATTTGGGAGGAAACAAAGTTCCTTGGGTTACATCTCCTTTCTGGAATTTGGCAGAAGGACAATCTTTTCTTGCTTCATCTATCATCGGAGCAGATGTATCAACGCCCAAATATTCGACACCCAAGTTTTTAAACCAACAAGCGTGGGGAGATATGCCGCAACACATGTCTAAAACTTTCACATCGGCTGTTGCCCATTCGTCTAAAGCGATTTGTTCCATAGATACTTTCTCATATTCTAAACTAGCATTAGGATGCCATAAAGCCTTGTATATTGAGGCATAAGTTGCATCATAATACTTCTCGGGGTCTTCAAGCATAATACTTTCGCCTGCTTCAAAGCCTTCGCGAGATGATAGCCAGATAGATATGGCATACATACCAAGCATCAATAAAAATAGACTAAATATTACTTCCCACTCCATTATTACTTAACATGCCAGTAATTCTCCGTAACTTTCCTTCGATGAATAGTTGGTACACGAGATACAATATCGTTATGCTTAGCACGAAATCCAGAAATGAAGGAAGCCACGAATAAACGTCTACAGGTAATCCTTGGAGTTCTTTCATTCTCTGATATACACTTGCTTGTTCGCGTTCTTTCTCTATTTCTGAATGAATAAATCTGACTTCATCTTCATCTCCTATTTGAGAGTTCAGTAAATCTTGCTTTGCTTGGGCAGCTGCAGATTGATATAACAAGTTCTGTTTCATTGCATCAAACTTTCGTTGATACGAATCCAGAATTGGTTGAACCTTTTCATTGGCCTGTCTCTCTTTGTCTTCGTGAACCCATCCTTGTCCTTCTTTCACTGTATAATACGATGCTCTTGCTTTCTCATATGCTTGAGGGTCTTTGTCTTTGTTCTGAACTGCAGTCACCATTTCAGAACCAAGTTTTCTAAGTTGTCTATTGCGTTGGCATTCAATATCACAGGCTGCCATTACTTATTTACAGCAAAGTAATATGTTCCTCCAACCATCACTGCCAAAGCTAAAAAGTGTGTCATTGACCCCAAAATATCCGAACACATGTATACTCCAATAATACTTGCCAACACTATCAAAATCTTTTGGATTAATGGGATTACATCTTTCAATACGTTGAGTTCATGGTTGGTATTGTTGATTTCATCCTGGACCCTTTGTTGGTCTGCTTGTTCAGACGCAACGGGTCTAATTGCAAATACATCACCCAATACCTTTTTCAAATAATCGAATTGCCTTGACATCATCCCAGAATAAGTTGACTCTTCAAATTCGGTTTCAGCCTTCTTTACCGTTTCATCCCGTTTACCGTCGATTGGCTGAACAGTTTTCATGATATCAGAATAGTCACTTGAAATCGGCAAATTGAAAATATTTCCAGATTTGCCTGCTGTCGTTGTAGTCATCCACAACTGCTTTGAAGAAGGTTGGATGGTAATGCTTTGAGGAGTATAGCCTTTCGTATCAACACCATGACATTTTCCATTCAAGCAACGATTTAGGCTATTTGTAGAATCAATGCCAAATATTGCTGTTTGGTCAGCATCTCCAAAAATGGCTGAATATTTGCCTCCAAATTCTGGAATTACAGACCATGACGTTTGCATTGCCTCATCTGTTGTCATAGCCTTGCCATCCGAACCAACACCATACAAATGCCCTGAACTTGCTGATGTTATCTTAATGTTTAAGTCATCCTTTACAGGAATCCAGTTTCCTGTCATACCAGGCTTAGGTAACTTATATTTCTTATCACCTGCTTGTCCCCAAATATATGAGGCCGTGCTAATAATCTTTTCAATGCCATCGGGGACGGTTACAGTTACCCATTCATCTGTATTGTCTGCCGATTTGATACAGAGTTGATTCTGAAGCAAGACATATATGTGTGTATCGTCTGTTATGATATCGCGTAAACTTGCTGCAGAAGGAAGTTTTACTTGTTTCCAGTTTCCTTGACAAGGTGATTGGCATACCCATACATTGCCTGAACCCAAGCCCCAAACAAACCCCCTCGAAGATTCGGATACTTTATCTAAACCTCCTGGTATGGCATTCCAAACAGTTCCCTTAGAAATGCCAGACGTTATTGTATTATTTAGTTGGTCTGTCAACGTATCATATTCCATTATTATTAGTGATTAATAGATTTATCCGATAGTAATTGAGTCCGTCATACTATCTCCATTGTTGGCGGTAGGCCTTTCTATGTTATAGAAAGTGGATTCATCAGTGGCAGGATTACCAACGAAAGTGTATGTAACGGAGTTTTGTGTAGTATTGTTGGTAATAGTACGTGTCACAGGAGCTAACGTTTGAAAATTAGATATAGTTGTTGAGTTAATCGACGTTCCCGGGCTACCTACCGCAATTTCATAAGCCACGATATAAGAAAAAGCCTCGGATGAAACTCCAGCCGCAAGAAATAGTGGTGTTATATTCGAATCATTCGCTGCTGTGTAATTAATTGTGTAAGTTACGCTTCCGCTTCCGCTTCCGCTTCCTACTATCAAGCCCTTTTCGAACAGGACTGTAACGATACCATTATCAAACCCACGAGTTTTCTTGTCACGACCAAACATCGGGTTACCGGCTTCCGATTTAAGCGTATATCCAGTCGTCAATACATTGTGTCTCTTACGCTTAAGATACATGGAATAATCCATGGACCGTCCAGTTTTTCCACTAGAATCTACATTGGGCATTTTAATTATAAGACGATAAAATAATGGATATCAACACATACCAAAAAGCAAGAGAAGCTGAACTAAATTCATTCCGTAAAGAATATGACGACCTAAAGAGGCAATATAATCAATTGCTAACTCAGGCTGTATACGAGACGGAGCCTACTAAACAAGCAGATGCAGTAAAGCAGATATTGTCTACAAATTCAGAATTAGCCAAACATGTGCGAGAGTTTATACAAGGTTCAAGGGATAAGTTCGACCCTAAAATGATATCTGAATTAACTGCAGATATCATCCGGTATCAACAAGACTATGATGCAATACAGCATGCATCTGACAAATCTAAGGCATTGAATGAAGTTCTAAACAAGGAAAAAATTGAACTAAAAGGTATTCATGAGCAATTCAATTGGTGGTTGAGTTTGTTGCTTGGAGGAATAGTTATTGTTCTTTTTTTGATATTCAGAACATCTTTAAAACAAGCGACAAAGGCACTAGAATCCCTAATGCCCAGTACTTCCACGTTTGAGATGGGAGAGTTGTCTGGGATGTAGAAGGTTGGTGAAGCAACTTATAAGACCTCTCCTTTACGGGTTTGAAAGCTTGTGGAAGTTCTGTGGGCGGAGGAGCCTTTTCTAGAATTGTGTCCATAGTTTTCTGAGCAGTTTCATAAGCAGATTTGTATTGAGGTTCTTGGGTTAAAAAGTGTTGGACATAATTGGATTTGAATTGATTTTTTGCAGAGTCAAATGTTCCTTCCATTTATGTTTAGGTTTGAAGAACATTTGCTACACAATATCTATGATACGTACAGTTTCCTGCAGACTCAGAAAACCTCTGAACTTCTACCACGTCACCTGACCGAGCCCCAATCCACTTTGCAGCAGGGTCTTCAGAGTCAATCCATGGGAGTTGCTTTTTGGGGTCAGTAATATTGAACTTCTTCTCGAGTGCAGCCAACTCCTCCTTGGAGATGATACGATGAGGAGGAAATTTGCGATGAGTCGTAATATCAAACTGAAGGCGACGAATCTCAAATACTTGGAATAAAGGTTTCTTTGTGTCGTTGTTGTAAGTTCGAATGAAGTCTAGAACATTCTCTGAGGGAGGAGACAACGTAACAACAATTACACCATGAGTATAGTTATTCTCTTCAGCAAATGTGATATATGTTTGAAGGATGTTTTCAGTGACGCGTCCTTTCTCACTAAAGATGACCAAAATGCCACCAATATTGAACATCCTTGTTTCATCAACTGGTGAACCAAGAGTGTCTACATTATCTATCTTGATATCGCGACCAACAAGCATTCGTTTGATTGTCTCGATTGCCCTATCTTCCATTTCTTACCCTTGTTGTTATAGATGAAAACTCTTTCCGTTTTAAAAGTATAAATGGATATGAAAAAGTATGGTAAGTTTGTATATCTCGGAGCAGCTTTAGTTTTAGTTCTTATGGCCGTTAGATATTTTGGCAAGGAGACTTTTCAGCCTGAATTCCTTGACCAGACAAATGTTGAGCGAACGCAAACAAAGGCTAAATCATCTTATGAGCAATCTACCAATGCAGTAAGGCCCGATGGTAGATTCGAGGCTCCTCCTATCCAAGGAATGAAATCACCTTTCCGAGTGAATATGTGGGATTCATATATACCTTAACTCAAGGCGAACTTCATATTTTGTTCGATGCGAGCACGCTGCTCAGCAGGAAACAGGTTCTCAGACAGAAGCTTTGCTCCAGCCTGCTTGGATATGTCTTTGCGTCCTGTATGAAAGGCAATAATGGCTAGTTCATCCCACATGCGCCATTCGTAAATATCGCTTTCAACAAAAAGAACATTCTCCTTAGGTTTCGCAATAGTTGTTGCATACATAATCATTGCCAAAAGTTCGGGGCTAAACATATTTTTTGCACGACATTGTGAGGCATAGTGAACAAGTGATTCATTTCTCAATGGGTTGAATTCGTGTGCTTTCCATGCCCATTCCTTGTCGTGAAGAAGTTTGGCTAGGTTCATGGCGCTGACACATTGTTCCTCTTTCCACTTACCCATTTCTACACGCTTCTTATACCACTTAACAGCCTCAGGAACATTTCCTCCATCACGATAAGATTGTGCCAGATAAAATGCATAGCGTTCATTATCGGGTTCCTTTTCCATCTCTTTTAGGATGACTTCGGCATCTTTTAGATACTTGTTTCCGTCTTGTAGAGAGCGGTTACCCAACGTTCTCCCAACCATATATATTTCATTAGGAAGTCTAATCAACTTATTATTTGGCTTGTCGTTTGTAGGATATTCATGTAAGACACCAACATACCGCCAATCATCATCTGCTTTGAATATCTGTGTGCGCTCGTAATTGATATTCCCACGTTTAATAGGAACAATAGCTGCATTGGGCTGATGTTGTTTTAGAACTTGCTTTAAAAACTGTTTGCCACTCGGAGGAAATCCCATTAGGTCGTCTGCATCAATCATCAAGATGTAATCCATCTTGCCATCACACAACTTCAATGCCTCTGAACGAGACGCTCCAAAACCTTTCCAAGTTCCACGAATAACCTCCCCCTGGATTCCAGCCTTCTGATAAAACTCTTCAATGATTTGAATAGTATTATCTGTAGAACCCGTATCCAAAATACAAAATGTATCAACCAATCCAGCAGTCGAATTCAAGACTTCGTGAATGATATGACTTTCATCTTTCACAATCATACAAATGCCAACTCTTAAGTCCTTCGGTTTCCCAAAGCGCTCCTCTAATGTGGCAATCAGATTATCTGCAACTGTAATATTGCACGGGACAGTATCGGAACAAGGCATAGTAATAATCGGCATCCCAGCAAATCGCCAACGTTCACAGCGAACTGACTCATAAATAGTATATTCCTTATCAGCATGAAGGTTTAGCAAAACAGAGCACTGGCCCACACGTTTGTCACGAGGCTCATCAAACTCATTGATAAAGTCAACCGTATATCCTGCTGCTCGAATCTCTTGAATGATGTTCATGCGATAAGGAGTTGGAGTTCCGATGACCGCAATATTGAATTTCTTGTCAGGAACAATGCAACTTTTCAGAAACTCCGTCTCGCTTAATACTTCGTTATAAGGCAAATAAGTTCCTTTATCAGTAATGTTTGCTTGCGAATAATCGAACAAATCCATACCATCACGCAAATATGTCTTGTATTCGGCAAGTTTAGATGGGATGCATAGTTGTTCGGTATTCAAAAATCCAATTTTACAATCTGCAGGAAGAAGTTCGAACGGTACACGTCTAACACAAAGATAAAAATTGTTATCCGTAAACTTAGGAGTATTTGAATCATATAATACAACTTCATCTGTCCCAGAAAAGGAATTTACATATTCCTTAAAATATTTGAACTCAGATTTAGTTGCTAGAATAACTCGCTTCATTTGTCCTTTATTAGTTCAAAGCACTAAAATAGGTTTCTCTTTAACGAGAGGAACCGTTCCTGCTTGACGATGCACCATAATTTCATCCCATGTAGCTTTCATCTCTGGAAGATGCTTAGGCATCCAATCTGCATCCTTTAATGTAAGCTTTTGCCTTTTTTGAACAAGCACCCAATACAATATCTGCCAATCCAGTGGGTCACCCAGAGTGCTCATTTGCCATTCGTGGGGGCTTGAGGTATCGATGATATGTTTATACTTCACAATTCCAGAATTGTCAACAGCAAAGCAAGACTTAAACTCCGCTGGTGTCTGTTCCCACTCACTATAGTTCATCGTTTTAAACTGCATCTCAACATAATCACATTCCTGTAGTCCAGTACATTCTATCTGAAGCTGCATTTGATGATAATAAGCATCGGGAATAGGCGTCTCAGAATTAAACGGACGCGAAATAGGACACTTTAGTTCAATCAACCGACCATTGCGTTCGTCATTTGTCAAAATCAATCCGTCAGGCGATGCCCCAATAAATGGATACTCAGGATGTTGGACACAAGACAAATCAACCAATTTCACTCCTTCCGTAAAGCAATAAATCTCCTTGGCGACTGGCTCAAATCTTGTTCCCCAAATTAGAGCCCCAACACCAGGTCCATCTTGCTTCTTCGGAGGAACCAGCTTTGACATTATCAATTCACGCCGAGCTGAAGCCGTTGCATCCGCAAAACATTTCCAGATTTCTGATGCCGTCAACATCTCTCCACGCTTCGTAAACCATGCCTGTGTTCGTTGGTCATCCATTCCATAAGTAGCAAGAAGGTATTCTATCTTTGCTTCCATGTTATTATATAGGTAACGTTAGAACTACTAAAACCCGTTTTCAAGCAATGGACACAAACTAACAAAGATGGAACAAATTCAGAGTCAAGAACAATGGGTGTTACATCGTCTAGAAAGGTTTTATTCAAATCCCCAGAACCTGAAGAAGGTAGAAGAGATTCTAAACGGAACCTCTACCCTTTCTTTACGAATCATCGATTGGTTCGTGACCAATTACGCGAAGAAGTTCAATGTAGCATTCACAACCAGCAAAAACACATACGTGATAGTATACCTCTCATACAAGAGCCATCTCAAGGCTTACAGCAAGAAGATGTTCGACCCCTTTTGCCGATGCAAACGGATAAAATTCAAGGGATTGGACACGACTGTGGGCCAGTTGAACTTCTTCGAGTGGGTCTTGTCAGACGAGATTATCCAATACCTCGAAGCAAACCGTGATGCTGTTCATGCTGATATGGAAGCCCGCCTTCAAGAACTCAAAGATAACACCGAAAAAGATACTCGACGCAAACGTCACGAACTTTCTAACTCTGCTACAAACTCCCTTTCACGCCATGACGTTACAGTGAAAGTTTCGTTCGATTAACATAATGGAAATACTATACTTGCCTTCTAGCAATCCCCAAAATAAAGAACTTGTTCCACTCTTAAGCACCTTTAAACATACTACAGCCGACCAATTGCCCGACACTCCGATATGCAAGTTCACTTTCGATATCACGCTAAAGAAGGTATTGACACCAGACACGGATACATTGCTTCTAAAGGAAGGAGAAAGCATCATAGGATTAATTCAAATTAAGATGGTAGATAATACTATATTCATCTCAAACTTTTGTTCTATCAAGAAAGGAGCAGGTTCCATCTTGCTTAATAAAGTAATTGAAATATCAAAGCTATTAAAAAAAGATATAGCATTGACATATGATGAATTTGGAGAGAATCCCGAAAGTCTTGTTAAGTATTACGAGACGTATGGTTTCGTAAACACAAATGGCAACAATATGGTATTAAAAAGCAAAGGAGGAATGCGCAAATCAAGACGCTAATCAAATCCAGAATTAAACCAAAGATGTATTCAATCTTGAGACCATCTTTGCTTTATACCGATATCTCTCCTGACATAGCCGAACACGACGAAGACCACGATGCATCTGAATGGTCGTATTCAGACAGAACTGTATTCAGAGGAGCCTTAGATTCTTCATATAAAAACAATGGATTAGATGTGTATTGGTTATACGACGATGAGTCAAATCGTATTGGCTTAGCCGAACATGAATCAGATGACCATTCTGTATTCAAGACATTGTGGTTCAGAGATTCGCCATTTGGTACTCTGTTTCAAGAAGATTGGAAAGCAGGAGAATCTATCTTTACTCTCCTAAGTCCTGAGGCTTATCAGGATTGTTTGGATTCGGATATATTGCTTAAGGGATGTAACCGAATCGTATTGCCTCGGTATATTACAGAAGGGTTTCCTAAAGTATACGAATGCACTTGTGGAAAATCCTTTTCACCGATGTGTTCAGCAGTGAAAAAGACGGTAGAAATTACCAATCCTCTTTTTATTGATGAATCGTTTGTTATGTATCAGCCTCCGGCAGAATCTGTCGTATGGTCTAAGCTCCTACTGCACGGCGCTTCTTCTGAGCAGCCGGGGGAGCAGCCTCAGGCGCAGCGGCCTCAGTTACAGGAACATCTACCTGAGCAGGAGTCGAGTCTACCGCCCCAGATACAGAATCAGAGTCAGTAGGCTCCTGCTCGGCAGGAGTCTCGTCAGCTACTGCCTCGAAGATAGTAGAAGCAGTAGGACGCGTCTGAGGGAACACTTGAGCATGAGTTACACGCCAAGTTACACCAAAGGACTGGCCGATGATGTAAATTGAACCACCCACAACGAGATTCGCGGCCACGTTCTTAGGGAACACGGAACGCAGAGAATCAACCGTGAGGAAGACAGGCTTGGTTGCAGAGTCAACTACATCCATTGATACCTTGCCGTCGTATACGGGCAGCTTCAGACGGAACGAAGGAGGATACTTGCCGTTGGGCACATACTCATCTCCATTCTTGTCGGAAGACACGCTCAGAATGCTGCGGTCATTGAAGCTGTCGCGGATAGATTCCTCGCCACGCTTCTTGCCAAACCACTTAGAGCTGTTCTCAGTAGCAGTCTGAACCAACTTCTCCTGGAGGTCCAGAAGGAAGTTATATAGCTTTGACATGTCATCATCACCAGTGGAGCGGACCTTAGCATAAGGGTCGCAACCCTTTAGAGAGCCAATTAGCGAATATGATACGTTTCCACTCTTCTCGTCCTCACGCTGTAGCAGGCCTCCGGGGAAGCCCAAGCGGGGAAGACGCAGAGAGAAGTTCTGGCCGCCATATAGCATTCGTACTCCGAGACCGCCCTGCTTGTTACGCTTGGCTTCAGGGAAGGAAATGAGTTCAATGTTGGCATTGGTTACGTTTACAATTGCGTTAGTAGACATGGTGGCTGATATGTTTACTAGATAATGGCTGAGAATGTGTAAATCCGTTTTCATCAAATAACCTAATTAGATAACAATATGCTCTGTAACTCTTGTAGAAACAAGGCATCAAATGAGAGATGCCCATCACTTGCATTGAAGAATCTTCAATTTTGTGGAAAACATGCCAGAGCAAAGAATCCAAGATTGTGGTCTGTTGTAAACTCTACCGATATGCATGCTATTAAGATTCAAAAGATATGGCGTGGGTGGATTGTAAGATATATGCTTAAACTAGCCGGTTCGGGCGTCTTAAAGCGCTCTATCTGTCATAATGCGGAAGATGTTGTTACATATGAATCAAATGTTCATCCATTTGATTACTTCTCATTCGCAGAAGATAAGTTCATATATTGGTTCGACGCAAAAACATTGTATCAGATAACTATCAGCAATGCAAAACCATCCAATCCTTACACCCGCAAAGAACTCTCTTTAGAAACGCGTAAACGTCTCAAAGAATTCACAACACATCGTAAGTTTCGTAATCGCGAAATGTTTCACGAACCAAGATACTTAGCAGACAGAGATAAGCTTCTCTTCATGTATTGGATAAGCATATGTCAAAGTCTGGAAGAGAACTTATTTATTGAACTCAATCCATCAATGTTTCTTTTGCTTAATCAAGCCCAGCTATGGACCTTTATAGGCGTACTAAGGCATGATTTATTGCTTTGGGCAAAAGAACATAATTCCGTCCAATCGCAAAGAAATCTATATTATATATGGATTCGTAATTGCTGGAAATATCAGACATACACACTCGACCCAATCAACATAATTCTAACAAATGTCGGGAAGACCATCTTGAAAATTTTAGATGCATCCAAGCATAATTATGAGGTTTGCTTCAAAATCCTGACCGCCTTACATAGTTTGTGATTTAAACAGGTCAGGATATGATAGAGTATACCCGCGTTAGAAATGCCTGCTTCTGTTTCCCAGAATAAGTCAAACAACATGGCCAAGAAGTCCGAGACTGCTCCTGCAACCCCTGTAGCTGCCGCCCCCGCCGCGGGCAAGAAGGCGAAGGCCGCCCCCGCCAAGACTGAGGTAGTGGTGCCTGTATCTACGCCTGCCGTGGCCGCTGCGCCGACGGAGACTCGCTCTGCGGATGCGATTCTAACGGCTGCCCTTGAGAGTGTGCGCACTCACGCGAAGGCGGCTGCTGAGGCCTCTCGCGCCCTTGTACATGACCTGCAGGAGGCGCAGAAGGCTCTCAAGCGCGAGGCCCGCGACTCCAAGCGCCGCCGCAAGGTAGACCCCGCGACTCTATCCCCTGAGGCTCGCGCTGCATGGGAGGCTCGCCGCGCCAACAACGCCTTCCTGAAGGTGCGCCCGCTAACTGATGAGCTGTGCACGTTCATGGGCCTGCCCTCCAAGAGCCTGAAGAGCCAGACGGATGTGACCAAGTTCATCTCCGGCTACGTGAAGAGCCACAACTGCTTTGACCCTAACTTCAAGCGTCGCATTCTGCCCGACGCGAAGCTAGCCAAGCTACTACGCGTGAAGGACAAGGATGAGGTGACCTACCTGAACCTCCAGACTTACCTGAAGGTACACTTCCTCAAGCCCACGGCGTAAGGCTCTAAAGCATAAAAATATACAACCATATCACCCCCAAATATTAGGTCCCAAATGGGAATTAATATTTGTTTTCACAAAAACGGATTCGTTGAACTTTAAGGATTGTATCTCAAAAGATGCCCCGCCTTTGCCGTGACTTTAACTCAGACGATGGGTGCGAGAAAGAGAACTGTCCTTATGAACACAAACCATATTGCACCAACAAACGCTGCGTAAGGCTAACGTAGAGGCTACCCACACGCTCGAGAAATGCGGCCAGAAAGGCGGCGGCTCTCAT
>Ga0114971_10002687_pt1 | contig 12188 bp, 25 predicted proteins | sample M_140625_MF_Meta_FD_87320 | JGI IMG/M metagenome (GOLD analysis project Ga0114971, IMG submission 87320) | Freshwater microbial communities from Lake Montjoie, Canada to study carbon cycling - M_140625_MF_MetaG | ecosystem: Environmental > Aquatic > Freshwater > Lake | place: Lake Montjoie... | reverse complement strand
CTTGTTCAGCTTGTTGACCAGATCTGATGCTTTCATCGCTATCTCCTTCTTTCGCCAGGAGGGGTGTCCGCCCCTCCCTCCCCTCTGTGGCAGGGGACGACCCTGCCGTTAATTGTTAGCCCTTGATATCGCCCTTTTTCCTCCGCTTCCGCGGAGCTTTTGCTGACTGCACCACTGATATCTGAAACTCGTCGCCTGATTTAAGGCGCAAAACCAGGCCATCGTTGTATGTCATGACCATAGCTTCCGCATAGCTGCGGATGTCGGCGTTTGGTGCTCGCAAGGCGAGCATATCAGCGATCTTTTCTGCCAGTCGTTTGCTATTCATCGCTATCTCCTTTTTACCAGGGTGGGGTGTCCGTCCCTCCCTCCCCTCTGTGGCAGAGGGAGAGGGTTCCGTTAATCTCATCGTCTGCTATCGCCTTAAATCTTGCGATTAAGATAGCGTTCGAGTGCTACCTTTGCCACATCGTAAAGCTTGCACCTGGGATCATCGATACGAAACTCGATAACTTTAAAAAGCTCTTGTGTAGCGTACGCAAGCTCCTCTGCCGCGCGTGCTGCGTGCACCCCGCCGTTAATCGTATAACGAGATATCAGCGTATCGGGTGTGATGTTGGTGCCGCCGCATTCGTTCAGCTTCTCAAAACCTGCATCCGAGATCATCTCTTTATCTCCTGCTTTCACCAGAAGGGGTGTCCGCTCCTCCCTCCACGCTGTGGCAGGGGAAGCCCCTGCCGTTAATGACGACCTGATGATATCTTGCGATATCACTCGTAATAGACGCCACCGAGAGCGCCCTTCACGCGCACGAGTCCTAACGCTTCGAGATCTTTTTTAGACACCCGATAGGGCTGCTTCTTGCACTTTCCGCACGTGTTGACACCGTCTTTGGTGGCGATTTCATTGCCGCATTTCTTGCATACTTTCATTGTCTTCTCTCCCTTTTCACCAGGAGGGGTGTCCGCCCCTCCCTCCCCTCTGTGGCAGGGGAAACCCCTGCCGTTAATGACGACCAGGCGATATCACCTGCAAGCAGCGATGCTGCTGGCAGTCCTCCTGATTTCTGCCAAAGCCTCTTGCAATCGACGCCTATCGCGTTCTAGCTCGACCACCTCTTTGGCGAGGGCTGATTTCTTGATGCCCAGCTCTTTTATCTCCCGATTCAGCTCGCTTTTGGCGTCTTGCAGATCGCCGAAGCCGATAACACAAAAATCGCTGGTGATAGCTCGCACTATCATCGGCTGTACGTCGCTAAAAATGTCTTTCAGGTAGCCGTCTTCCAATCCCGCTGTGAATCCGGAAAGCAAGGCGATTTCTTCTGATTTCGTCATGGTCTCGACTCCCTTTTGTCCGGGTGGGGTGTCCGCCCCTCCCATCCCTCTGTGGCAGGGGAAGCCCCTGCCGTTAATAACGACCAGGCGATATCAAGCATAACGCTTTTGATATCCGATGCTGTCCCACTGTTTTTGATCGTATACGGTCTCGATATCATCATACACCAGGCCCATAACATCCAGCGTGATCCTGGCTTGCTCTTCGGTATCGCACGCGGTGGCGATGATATCTCCCTTTTCGTTTTTTATCGCATGGAAGCCTTCGCTATCTGCCTGGTTATAAACGTATATCACGTCTTTTCTCCGTTCGCTTCGAGAGGCCACAGCGTCCTCCCATGCCGCTCTGTAGCAAGAGCACGCGCCACCGTTAATAACGACCAGGCGATATCAAGCGTAACTCTCACGATATCAGGTTATGACATTAACGGCGGGGCGCGCCGCTGCCACAGAGGGGAGGGGGGGGCGGGGCGGACACCCCGACACCACCCGACGAGGAGACGAGACGATGGGACGACTGGAAGTGATATCGGCATACAAGATCAGAGAAACCGATCATAGCACCAGGTTTCGGGTGCTATGCGAAGCACGCAATGGCAGAAACTGGCCATGCCACATGACAGCAGGACCTGGCATCAAAGCAGCCAAGATGTTCCTGGTCGAGACAGACGTCCGAGAAGGACGAGACGTCCCGGAAGCCACCTGCGGGGGTCTTCCGACCGACGAATCATTTGCAGTCATGCTTCACGAAGCGCTCGACCAATACCAAGGCGGGGCGCTGATATCAGCAGCAATGGATAGAATCTGCGGCTGATATCACCAGGTTGTCATTAACAGCGGGGCATCCCCCCGCGACAGTGAGAAGGGAGGGGCGGACACCCCTCCTGGTGAGAAAAGGAGAAGAGACAATGACCGATTTTGATGTGGAATTTTTCTACGGCGAGAACGAAGAAAATCTGATGGCGTGCACGCTGAACGACATCAGCGAGGAGCAGATCCCAAAGTTATTGCGCGCTCTCAACAGCTATCTCAGAGAGAATCAGTTACCGCTAGCAGAAAGCATTGAGCTATCTGCAGACGACGGAAAGATATCCCTGGTCAACGGCGGACACATCCCGATTTGTCCTGAAACGACCTTCAGCGATATGTTGCGGCTGATATCGGGTGATATTGATTAACAGCGGGGGGGGCCGCTTGATAGCGGCCCCTATCGTTTTCCTTCGTGGAAAACGGGAGATATCAAGAGATAACAGTTAACGGCAGGCCCAGCGCCTGCCACAGCGTGATGGGAGCGGCGGACACCGCCCCTGGTGAAAAGGAGACGAGACGATGAAAAGGCCAGAACGACTCGTGTTTTTCAAAGCGAAAACCGAAAACGACGACGTGGTCATGGAAGCGCTGTTCCAAGACGGAGGAGAGCCGATTCTCTTCTGCGCCAGGCTTCCTTTTGAAGACCGCGAGTTTTACTGCAATGTTCTTGCCACCAACGAAGAAGCGGCGGAACGTTTCTTCCCGGAAGAGCTTTTGAGCGCCTGCTACTGCGCTGGAGCTCTGGTGCCGGAGTTTGTCGAAGAAAACGAGCAGACAAGAGCTTTGGCAAACCGCTGCGAAATCGCAAGAGAGAACAACAATCTCTCTTGATATCAGGTGATAACATTAACAGCGGGGCATCCCCCCGCGACAGTGAGAAGGGAGGGGCGGACACCCCTCCTGGCGGAAAGAGGAGAAAAGACAATGGAACGCACAGGAATTCTGCTGATCGAAGACCGTGACCTCGGTTTTTTCATCGTCAACCCTGCGGGCATTGACGAAGCCAGCGAAGGGCAGTCTGTCAAGGTCACCGTTGACGACGGCGCAGACTGGGAAGACGAAGACGAGACCGTGTGGCTCGACCAACAAAACGGAAGCTATCGCGTCACAGGACGCGAGGCGTTCTTCGAAAACCCTGACTTCGATAGCCAGGGATATCCGATCCCGACTCCGATCATCATCAACGATCGACGAGCTTGGAGAACCTGGCAGAAAGAAAACGGCTGATATCAGCCCCTCCCGTTTTCCTTCGTGGAAAACGGGAGATATCGGGAGATAACAATTAACGGCAGGGCCACCCCCTGCCACAGAGGGAAGGGAGGAGCGGACACCCCTCCTGGTGGTGAAAAGGAGTCGAGACAATGACCGAAGAAAAGAAATACGACCTCGTCCCAGCATCGGCCTTCTTGGCTTGGGCTGTCTACGCCGATTATGACGGGAACGCTCCGGATACGGAAAACGTCGTGCTTCTGGCTTCGTACGAGCTTGCAAAACAAGTGCTAGAAGAAATAGCGTCAAACCACGACAACCTGTGCTACGTTGACGGCTCGGAATGGGCCAAACAGTGGCGAGTGCGTATGGCCTTGGCTCCTGCTCTCGCAATCGCCACCAGCTTCTCCGACGCAAAAGCGCGGCTTGGCAAGGTCGAAGCGCAGTTGCGCGGAGAAGATAACGACTGAAAACGGGAGATGTCGGGAGATAACAGTTAACGGCAGGGCCAACCCCTGCCACAGCCTTACGGGAGGGGCGGACACCCCTCCTGGTGACGAAAAGGAGAAGAGACAATGGCAATAGCAGTAGCTACCACCAAATCAATCACATTCCTCGATTTGGTAGAACACCCAGACACCCCTACCGGTGAGGGAGTGTACCCAGGGTACGAAAAGTTTACGGTAGAAGACAATTGTGTCCACTACGAATACGGTCTACCCGAAGGGGACGCCTTCAAAAGAGAAGATCCCGAAGACTACTGCTTCTGCTCCACACCCAGGGACGCGCAAGCAAGGCTCATCCAGGAGCTGACAGAACTAGAATCAGGGCTAGCAGTGGTACACGAACTGCTAGCAAAACTGCAAGCTGGCGCTGAATATAAAAAATCAGTTAAGCGTAACTGATGCTAGCAGCTGATAACAATTAACGACAACACGCGCCGCTGCCACAGCGTGATGGGAGCGGCGGACACCGCCCCTGGTGAAAAGGAGACGAGACGATGAAAAGGCCAGAACGGCTCGTGTATTTCAAAACGAAAAGAGAGCAAGACGACTTGATGCTTGAAGCACTCTTCGAAGACGGAGGAGAGCCGATACTCTTCAATGCGCGCCTTTCTCTCGAAGACCGCGAGTATTGTTGCGACGTGTTTTCGACCAACGAAGGCACAGCGGAATGGTTCCACACGTACGAGCTTTTGGACGCCTGCTACTGCAGAGGCGCTTTGGAGCCGGAGCACCGCAGAAAAAACAAAACCACCAAAGCCCTAGAAAGCCGCTGCACAGTCGGAAGAGAGGACAACAACCTCTATTGATAGCGGGCGCTAGCAATTAACAGCGGGGCATCCCCCCGCGACAGAGGGACGGGAGGGGCGGACACCCCACCCAGCGACAAAGGAGAACGATACATGACCAACATGCGCACAATCGCCACACGAACCAATAAGATCGACGACCAAGGCAAATTCATCGGAGTATACGAAACCAGGAACAAAACCGGACAGGCCAGCTACCTGGTCTACGAAATCAGCTGGTGTAAGAGAGACGTCACCAACGAACGACTAAAAACCAGCGATCCCGATTATGTCCTAGACCCGAACGGGGAATCGCCAAGCGCCAGAATCAACACCAACGTAAGCGACACGGGTCCCGAGCCCACCGCAACACCAGAATACGCGGCATGCACACACATCGCATGGTGATATCACGGTAAATCAACCCGCCTCCGCTTTCCTCCTTGGAAAGCGGAGGCAATCATCATATATCAAAGAAACAAATTCGATACAGCACAATCAGACTGCCAATTCGTATCATCAGTATCATAATAAGACCTGGTAACACGCACCGAATTCTTCTTACCAACAGCACTACCATCCTTATCCAGCCTAATCCACCGCAAATCCCGACTAAACTTATGCACAAACTCAGCAACCAAAACACCATTAGCAGAAATCAAATGATGAATCTCATAAGAAGAGGGAGCAAACTTCCTAAAAACACCCAAAAGCTCCTGGATCCTAGCAGCAGGATCAACAACCTCACCCTCATACGTCAAGCTCACCTGATCCTTGTTTATAAAAATAGCTCTCTTCATCGCAGCGCCTCCGGAACCAAAAGGAAAACCCCTACAATACACACACCAAATAACACTAGTATCAACAGCACCAATTAACACCAAAATCAACCGATGCCACAACAAAAAAGAAGGGATAAAAATCCCTTCACTTACCAGGAGGACACGAATGTTAAAGATCTACACCGAAGAATTCGACATGATCCAATGTCAAGATCAGCTAAGCGATGAGGAGTTTTTGACGTTGGCTGGAGGGTTAGACGTACTAGACATGGCAGAAGACCTCTACAACGGCATCTACGGAGAAGAACGATGAAAGTATTTAAATTCAAAGCCCGAAAAGATATCACCACCGACCTCGGAAGCCACATCGCCAAAGGCTACAAATTCTCTGCCACATGCAGAGCATTCCACCGAGGCCAAATAGAGTACTACGCGCTTAACATGGCACACGATACTGCCACAGTCCCTTGTCAATCAGTTTGTTTTCATGAATCAGAATCAGAGGAGGAAGAATGATGAGCCAAGTCAACTGCCGCGCGTGTGGGACTCAAATCCCACCGCGCAGGCTCACTGCGGTCCCTGGGACCAAATTCTGCGTCAAATGCGTTGACACCTACGACACCAAGAAAATCGATGTCGAAGCGCTAGTAGCCAAAAGCTCAACATCGGCAAGAAATGGATTTGCACCACAAGATTAAGACTCTAAAGGCCTGTTCTCGACACGATTATCAGGCTCAGTCAACAACCAATTGTGGACCTGTTCTATATTGGTTTTAGCAGCAGTCACGTGGTCATTGACCCAATCGTGACCCTGGGATATCATAGCATCCACCTCTTGGGGATCCATAGACAACATCTCATCAATATTATCACGCAAAGTGATCAAATTCCTAAAAAACATATAATTTTCGGTACTCTCATCAGTGTCCTCATTACCAGGGGGCACACTGTCAATAGAGCCGTTAGCATCGAGATTTTCAGCTAATAATCTTATAACCCGATTAATGTCACGAGCCATTACTTATCTCCTAATCCGTTTTCCTCGTTGGAAAGTGGAGCACCCCCCACTAGTACCCACCAATTGGACAACAAATGTTACCCAAACAATGAGGGGTGCTCTAACCGAATGTCCGGCTTTGCAACCAGAACGCCAAGGTGAACACCTTGGCGTAAGACTTATCAACATTCGGTTGTATGGCGATCGGGTACCACACAAGCCAGTGTCATGCCCGAAGATAACTCTTCGCCGATCCTCACCGGACTGCTTAAGATTTGCTCACGCCGTACTTCCGAACGATCTCCGGACGGAAAGAAAACACCTCACCATCATCATCAACAATAACAAAAAAACTATCCGTCAAATGAACACGATCGTTATCTTCAATCACAGCGCGAAAAACATTCACTCTATACCGGTTATTATAAACATTAGCCACAGTAACCTTCAACAAATCAACCGGTTTACCAAGAGCAGTCAAAACCGCGGTTCTGACATCCTCAGAATAATCCGAAGATTTTTCTACAATCGCTTTAGGTTTAGCCATAAGACCAACACTCATGAGAAAATTCCTTTCTATTCTTGCTTCAAAATCTAACCACAAAATAAGACCACCACCGGCAAACAAACGGTCAAATCAAAGATCGCTCCTCCTGGGTAGTCTCCTCAAACCATTGAAACAAAAATTTCTGAGCGAAATCATACAGCTGCTCCACCGTCAAATCCTCAGGTTCACCACAAATATGATCCCAAAGATAATCGCAAACAACCGACACCAACCGACTAATACCAGCATCACCCACAATATCATCAGGTCCACCCGACATAGTCAACACAACAGCCAAGTCGGCCTGCCTCATATTCCACCCAACACTGTACTTCATAACCAAATAAACCAAATTATCCAACTCAGTTGGAGTGCACTTGTAGTCATTCGAAATCGGCAAATTCAAAAGAGGCAACTCATCAACCATCGCGCACCTCCGTTTTAAAGCCTGGGGGAGGACTCCACTCCCCCCAATAAACTATGACAGCAAACCACCATCAAGTTAAACAACGTCGTGGTCAAAATGAGGCGTGTACGACACCCACAACTTAATATCCTTGGCGCTCGCCACAGCTTCCACATCATCAGCCAAAGCGATTCTGGCAGTCAAGAACACAGGACATTTGTAGCCGACGACCACAACGACCTTAGCCCCATAAAAATCCCCTTCATGTTCACCAGGTGCCGCGGGCATGGGCTGATCAGCTGCAAGGCATTGAACACCAGCCTTCTCTAATTCAGTGGCCATGCGGCCTATCGGAAATAAGTAAGACCAGGGGAACTGGCCTTCTACTTCACAGTCTCCGTGAAAAAACTTCATAAGGTTCCTACTCCATCCACCCACTGAGACGCAGCAATGGTGTCTTCCACATACTGCTCAATTGAACTCCAAAACGTACCAGCACTAATCTCGCTAGAAGGACTGGCATCATTATTGTACACGTCAGCAACAACACCCTCAATGCTGAAAGTGATATGACTAGAGACGGTCATCTCTTCTCCGCCAATAACAACATCGACATTCTCATAGATGATGCGGACATCGTCAACAGACGCGTCCAGATAACTAGCGCCACCATCGAGACTGACCTTAATCTGCTTCGACATCATTCATCCTCCAAGAAAGAACTGCCACACAACACTGTGACAAACCAACCGAACATAGTTAATAAAGTAAAACCCAGGGTTTTATCCCTGGGTTTAACTATCAAGAGCAATATGTCATAACCAAACTAAGAGGCAACATTTGATTAATAAGAGCTCAGATTTCAAGGAGTAAAAACCCGAACTCAAAGATCGCACCAACAATCAACACATTGCTCTCGAAATCCAAAGTGGGGGGAACAAAATCCCCCCACCAACACTCCACATCAATTGTAGCCAGAAAACACGCTGCCCGTAACCCCAGCACTCACCTTGCTACCAAGATGAAAATCCTTAAATTCAGTAAACTTATCACGCGTATTCTCCATATCATACTCATTGCTGATGGTTTCACCAACCCATCCCTGCAATTTCCGAGCAGCAGACGGATCACTGTGATGTGTCGCCACTTCAGTAGCGAAATTCACAAGATCATAAACAGTACAATTCACTGGCAAAGTGCGCTGGCGCTTAGCACTAAGAGAATCAGTGTTAGCCAGACCATACAACAAGGTAGGCGAACCAGTCATCCCCTCAAAGCTCCGAGTAATCGGCATAGCCCAAGTCTCATCAGCAGTACGCACATCAGCAAAACCCAGCGAATTGCTTTTGTCATACCATTTACGCAAACCAGGCGATAGCTTATTCTGGCTATCGTTATCAATCGTATTATTAGCAACGCACTTCAATAGCATCTTATAAAGCGACTGAGACTCTCCCACTGACGCCCAGGACTTCTGGCTAGCTTCGATCCGTTGACGCATAGCAGCGAATCCTTCCTCATTGCCGAAGCCATCTAACACACGCACCAAAGAAGGACGCACATCATCAGCACCCTTCCCAAGACCAACCGAACTGCGGAAAGTCTTGCCATATCCAACCAAACCATTCTGACATACCAAACGCAACAATGACAAGTAAACATTAGGCTCACCATACCCATCGATAGGGCAAGAAAGCACGAACTTCTGCTTGAAATCGTCAGATCCGAGGCTGATCATATTACCACCATTCCGCGGGGTGTGCGTAGATTCCAACACCCCATTGTGATAATTCACGCTAACACCAGCGTACTTAGCAACCAACTCGTAAATCTCATTAAAATTCACAAGAGGTCTGTTGGGGTTCGATACCGCCAACACCTTGTTCGAGCTATCACCCCTCTCGATGCAAATGCGCATCCGATCGTTCTTCTCCTTTTCGGCGATCCGCTCAAATACCTCTGCGTGATCAAAGTACTTGAAGAAAGACGAATTGAAACCATAGCGAGCGTACAAGCTCGTCCAAAACCGTTCTGTGGGCCTCAACGTTTCACCGTTGATGTTAAGGCCACTGATCTTCGTCTTGCCGTTCATCTTGTCGACTGTCGTCTCGACTTTCAAATCACCGACTGGAACGTAGGCGTACTCGAAGCTGATATTGTCATTGGCCACAACGTCCGGAAGCACTGCAGTTGTCATCTTCTCATCTCCTTGTCACAATTTGGGCTCGGCACCTCACCTTGCCCATCACACTGTTGCACCATCCATGGGATTAGTTAATTTAATCTCCGGGATTACAATACATCAATTTATAAAACTGATCCGCTGGGGTTTCTTCTTAAGCCTATCAGTGATGAACTTAGGCAGAGATACCTCAACAGTAGCGATCGCCATCCTGGTATTAATGTTGATCTGCTCCAATTTCGGATTCACCTTCAGAGAAACCCAGGTATTGTCCTGCCATAAGTATTGATAGTCAGGCATAGCAGTCTTGATAAAAGGCCACCGTGATTCCTTTGACTGCACGATATTTTTATATGGCTGGCTAGCATGCTTCCTAAAAGCTCTACCACCCATCTGCATCGTGCAACCTTTGCCACTATCACGCACCCAGGCCGTCTTAATCGATGGCTCATCAAACCCCTCAGTCAATTTCATGCAATTAATCAAGCATGACACCTGATTAGTCCTGAATAGCTCCAATTGGCCTTCCCAATCAGTATCACCGGTCACCACCTCACTGATGATACCGCGCGCTAGCAGCAACCCCTTAAGCTTAAAGCACTCAGATAGATTCTTAAAATAGAAAATGCTTTTGCCCCAACGCTCGATATCCTCACAATAGCGTTCAGCTACATTCTCCGGTGTCCACGCAGGGATCGTATAGTGATGAAATCTACTGAGATAGCCATCTTGAATCAGAGTATGGATGCCAGCATCTTTGATCACCTTGTCGAAACACAGCTTCATTTTGTCAGTGCGAAACGGTGTGGCAGTCATACCGAGAATCATTTGCGGATCAATAATGTTATGCAAGTGACTCATACTGTTAGCGCAATCGTGCTGCGCCTCATCCACCACCAGCAGAATTGTCTTCCCTTCCTTCTTAGCTTGCATCAACTCTGCAGGATATTTCTCGAACATCGACACAAAGTGAATATTATTCACCTGGATACCTTGCTCGATATTCTCTCTTTGGGCTTGAGACAGCAGATTGCGGCGCATAGCAACCCAACCGACGACCAAATCAGGGTTAGCGGCTTGTAAGGCCTTGCATATCATTAATGCCATCACAGTCTTCCCACTACCTGTGGGTGATTCGATGATGACTGACCTTGCAGCAGCCTCTGTAGCGCCTAGCGTATTGACGTGAATGCCTTGAAAGCATTCGAAAGCCTTTTGAACAATTCGGGCTTGGTATGGCCTTGGCTCGACTTTGGTGCTTTTTATCACATCGGCAATCATCGTTCACTCCTTTAAGATTGGCGCCTCAAAGGATTGTTGCGACAGGTGAATCTAACGTTAATTCACGCTATTTGATAGATTCAGCTATTAGTGGCAACACTAATTCAATCCCTGGGATTTCTCTAAGAAAATACATCAATCGACCAAACCTGCGAAAATATAACCCTCTACCAGCACCCTTCATTCCAATGTCAAAGAAAGACACCCTTTTATACAGAACGTTGTTTATGACAAAAATCTCGTGGTTTGGCTTGCATCCGATTAACTGAGATCCACCGCCAACCAACGCGTGAACAGCGATGAAAGCACCTGGTATATCAATGTTCTGCGTTGCTACGCGGTTAGCACCGATGGTAGCAACGTGTGTAATATAGCTAAGATCATCAGGCAAATCGTGTCTGCTTTTCTCTCGAAATGCTTCTAGCTTACCAGGTGTAATTGGCTCTATACCATCAATGACCCAAAAGCTAGCTGATTTTAATGCTAATTTGTTTTTGGATTTAGCCATTTGTCGCACCTAGTGGGTTATAAAATGGTCCTACTTGTACCTTTAGCTCTTCTAATAGATCTTGGTTCTCTCTGTCAGTGCATTTCTTTAAATATTTGATGCTGTGGTCTGTACCACTTATCCTTTGAATTACACTTACATCGTCACTTCCTTCGAATAAGTCTCTCCAAGTGACTGACGTGTAAAAAACACCATTCACATAATACAAATCAGTTTTATGGTTTAAGTTAGGGTAAATCTTACTCTTCCGATAAAGAGCCACCACCAAACACAATGCGCTATCTGACGCCACGTCCGTCAAACGAGAAGGTACCGGAAGAGGGTTAAAATAATCGAGCAACAGCTCATAGGGCGCAATGTCTTTGATGTCTCTTCGCCTACGTTCTGCGCCAGAAAGAGCATCATCGAAATAGAAAGATGTAGTGGGCCTAAAATCGGCGAATTGTCTAGCAGACAAACAGCAAATAAATGGAATATTTCTAGCTCTGCGCTCGTGAAATGAAGGGATTTCGCTATGAGTCATATTAAGCCAGGATTCAAATCTCCGCACTGAATTCTTATTAGCGGTAATCCCTGGTAAAGGGAAAGCAGCAGCTAACATCGACCTGCGGAACCCACTGTCATCATAGACGATCGAAAGATTCACTGAAACATCATGAAAGAAACTAGTATTAGGAATGTATTCGTTTTTAGATCCTGCTATGTGATTGTAATCTTGATTAAACGTGACCGACCATTCATCGGAGTTTAATCGAGAACAAATTTCAGAGATTTCAGATAAAGCGTCTATTTGTGTTGCGTACCTGAAACTATCACCATCCCATAGCTCATTATTGAGTTT